>VYLK01000033.1_pt1 | contig 50099 bp, 46 predicted proteins | sample 5114321 | NCBI WGS metagenome assembly VYLK01 (sample SAMN12291792, study PRJNA351875) | freshwater metagenome | isolation source: freshwater lake | place: USA: Michigan, MSU2 Lake | collected 2011-08-16
TTAGATTTATTGGGAGTTTCTCTGATTTGTACCCAGTAACGGGGCGCTGGAAATTTTCTTAATCCTTTCTACAGCACGGGTTATGGCTTTTTGTCAACGGGGAAGTCCAGATATCATGTCAAATGCAGATTTCTTGTAAATTCTCAAAAAGTTCTGGTAGAAAAGCCATAGCCTAGCTGCCAGGCTGCTTAGCAGCCTAAGTAACAGCTAAAGCTTTGGCTCGAATCACGTCAGGTAAAGGTGGGATTTGCTCATCGCCTCGCAACCGGGGCATGAGCAAATGCGAAAAGGAGATACCCAACTTCCGAATCACCGGTTAAGACTGGACTAGGGAAGGGGGAAAAAGCCGTAAGATTGCCTATTCCCTAATACCGAAAGCTTCTTACCTCACTATTCAGATAACCGCAATATTGCCGCCAATAGTTAAGCTAACTTAAAGGCATCTCGCCAACACCAGCGCAACAGGGTAAAAGCTATCAAACCCTTAACCACTTCTAGAAACCAGTAACCAATCTGCAAAGACATCATTTCTCCCGACATTCCCGGCGCGGTAACGGGAGCTAGTAAACCCATCGCGCTCAGATTGGGAGTGAGAAAATAGGTGTAAATTAGGGTGATTACTAAGAGAACACCGGCGAATAGAAGCGATCGATGTTCGGGCAGATGGATTAAGGTATGATAGCGGTGGAAGACAACAAAGCTACACAGCACAATCGCCGCACAAACTAATTCCAGATGGTTAAAAATGCCAAATAGCAAGTAACCAGCACTGGCAAAGCCATTTTGTGTCATCATGCCAGCTACGGATAAGCTGGGAAGAATGATTAAATCGATGACGAAACTGGCACTTAACCAGAAACCGAGAACAACCATGGCTAAGGTTGTCCAATTAAACCAAGACCGATAACGCTCAACAAAAGTTTTCATTAGGCTTGCTCCTCCTTGCCTTTCTAACTTAATTGTAAAGAGCGTTCGCCAAAATTTTGGCAAGTTTTTTGCTAATTCTTAGCAATTCTTATCAATTCTTAGGAGAGCAACCAAACAATACCGCTCTTACTTCTAGATTTGGCTACCCGCTCGGGGCGTAATTGTAAAGATTTATCAACAAGTGTTTATAAAAACCTTTAAATATTGACCAAGGTGACGATTCTAGACTTACCCTGAGATAATAACTGACTATCTACGGGTTTACTGTTATGGATAAGGATTTTCGTAACTATCGCATGGTTTGCACTCTCACCTTTGGAGATATTTACGGACAAATAATCGTTTGGTTAATCGTTATTTTTCTTACTCTCGCTTCCACTCTAGCTCTTTGGAGTAGCACTAGACAAATTTTCGCCCTCGCTACCGTGGGGTTAGTCGTCGTCCTCTCTTTGCCTTTTTTACTCTTTGCTTTCGTTACTACCCTCCTTAATCATATTGAATTCGTTCCCATCGAAGCGGAAACCAACATTCGTCGTGGTCCTGTCCCCGGAGTTAGCGGCAGCCGTGTACCCGCGGCCAGCTAAATCCGACCAAATCCCCAATAAATAATCTAGAGACGTTATCAGCAACGTCTCTAGCAGTTTTTGTCATTGGTTGCGTCTGGGTTTCTCGTTCTAGATTTTTGTAAATTTTTGTAAATTTAACTTGTTTTAAAACACTTTTTCTGATAGAGATTATCCAAAGAAAAATAGATGAAGCAGAGAAATTGTCAAGAGAATAATCTTGTTTGCTGCCTGATCCCGGTCAATGATAAATTTTTAAATACCTAGTCTTTTACATTTTCCCAACTCTCGGAGTGATCCCCGATGTTAAAAAATCTCTTTGGTGGCAAAAAATCTGACTTTTACCTAGAACTAAAAGAAACTGATGGTGAACAAAAAGCGACAGCAACCACGGCAGCAGCCGCCCCTGTTGTGGAAGCGCCCGCCCCTGCTGTCGAGTCTGCTGCCGCCCCTGTAGCCGAGAAAAAAGCCCAAAAAACTTCTATCAAGAAAGAAAAGCAAGTAAAAGAAACTCCCGCCGCTCCTGTGAGCGCACCGGCACCCGTAGCCGCTACTAACGGTAAAGTAGAGCCGCAAGAGGTGGAATTTGCGACAAAATACTTGATTACTCCTAGTCTGTCTCGTCGTCGCCCCGGTCCAAGTTTGAATGGTTTCAAAGACATGGCGCGCAAGGCGAAACTACCTGCTAACCGCGGCTAAATCCCCCCAAATTGCTTTCTCAACAAAAAAAAAGGAGAGCTTTCTTTGACTCTCCTTTTTCATCAGGGTGCATCTACTGACTCAAGTTTAGCAGAGAGTTTTTTTGAGGTTGGTTATTTAGGTTACTCCCCAGAGTATTTTGGGGATAATTATTGCCTGTCTTTTTGGGTAACTTTTAAAACCTAGGACTAGATCGAACTGATCAAAGCTGTGATCACCACTACCCCGATTTGTTTCCAGTTTTTCAGTTTCCCGACTTTTTCGGCGAGATCGGTGGAAAAGAGAAATAGATAATCAGTCTTTGATAACTGGATTTAGGATAAAATAAGTGTAACTGATTGCACTGGGCGGGCAAAATCCCGATTGCCCTGAAAGCGACTCTGTGAGAGAGCTTTTAATTCTCGTTCTAGGTGGGCTAAACACTTCTGCTTGGTGCCTGCTCCTTGTGGCGACTAGGCACTGGAACAGTCGCTAGGTTCTATCCAGCAAAGACATTATCAGAAATCGGGCTAAAATAGGAAAAACTCATCCTCAGCGACCACGGCGATGGCAGACGAAACGGCGAAAATCAAGCTTTATCGGAAAACCTATCAACTTCCCCAACTAAATCGCCCCGATTTATTGATTTTGCAGGATCAGATTCAAGAAAGACAGCAACTGATTAAAACCGGAAAACGGGTTCGCCATACATGGTTAGGATTGAGGAAAAAAGAAGAACCCCTCAATTTCGAGGAAACTTTTCAAGAATTGGAAAGATTAGTCAAGGACTATAACCAGTTAATCAGATTTCTCACCGACCATAAGGATGAATACCGGCGGTTTTTCCAGTCACTGACCGAGGAAATCAAGGAGGCAGTGGCGGTTAAATGCCAGAAATTGGCAGAAACAGAGCGAAAACGCCAATCTTTGGAGAATAGCATCGGCTCGGCCGACCTGCGAGATACCCTGAGACTACAGAAACAGCAGATTTTCCGCACCGTGATTCTTGTTGGTCGCGCCAGCTTGCTCATGCTCAAGAAAATCGACCTAATCAGCGAAAGTATCCAGAAATTAGCTGAAGATCAGGATACACAAAAACAGGTTTTCTCGAAAATGATCGGCGAGTTGAACGGGTACAAACAAGTGTATCAGTTGCAGCTGGAGTTAGATAGTCTGGAAAAAGAAGCGATCGAAATGGCCAAAGTAGCCATTAATCTAGAACAATACCTAAAACCAATTATCGGACAGTTTCAAGGCTTAATCGATCGAGTAGTGACCATTGACGGGGAACTTTCCCGCAGTGTCAGCGAAGTGGAATCCCTCGTCCAAAACATTCTCAGTTCCGAATCGGCGGTATCTTTCCGCAAAAACGAGAATCTATCGGCTAGTTTGCTCAATTTCCTTGTCACCAGCGAAGAAAAGCGCGGCCGTTTAGCGAGCGCATTAGAGCGAGCCGAGCAAGAAGGATGGCAATGGACGGAAGTGGAAATCCCCGACGAGGAAATCGAACTGGAAACCGCCATTCAACGCATCAACAACCATGTAATCGAGAGAGTCGGGAATTTTATCACCTCCGTCGTCGGTGACTCTCCTATTCCTCCCCTTCCTAAACTGGGGACACCCCCAAGCAATAAAACTCCATTTACCGAAAAACTACCCAATGGGATAACACTAGAGATGGTGTACTTACCAGCAGGTGAATTTATCATGGGATCTCCTGACAGTGATCCCGATGCTAGGGATTGGGAAAAGCCTCAACACCAAGTTAAATTAAACAGTTTTGCGATTGGGAAATATCCAGTGACTCAGGCACAATATCAAGCAGTAATGGGAACAAATCCCTCTGAGTTTAAAAACAATCCCCAAAATCCAGTAGAAATGGTTAGTTGGGAGGACGCTCAAGCCTTTTGCAAAAAATTGAGTCAAATAACTGGCAAAACCTATCGCCTACCGACGGAAGCGGAATGGGAATATGCCTGTCGTGCGGGGACAACCACTCGCTATTATTTCGGTGATGATGCTAATCAGTTAGGAGATTATGCTTGGTATAACGGAAATTCTCAGGATAAAACTCATCCTGTGGGTCAGAAAAAGCCCAATGCTTGGGGACTCCATGACATGAGTGGCAATGTTTGGGAGTGGTGCGAAGACGATTGGCATAGTACCTATGAGAATGCGCCAAAGGATGGCAGTGCTTGGATAACAAATTATCAAAGAGCCAATCCTTTCAAAATAGTGCGCGGCGGCTCTTGGGAGACTTTATCAAGGTACTGCCGTTCCGCTAACCGCCACGACGATTACACCCGCATGATAGACCATTTCGGTTACGGTTTTCGGGTAGTCTGCGTATTCGGGAGGACTCTGTAACCCTTTTTCCCTTTTTCCCTTTTTTCCCTTTTTTCCCTTTTTCTCTTTTTCCCGCCCTTAGGCGGGTCGATTTTTGTTTTGAGATTTTCTAGGGTGCGTACTAGGCAGCTTTTGCCTTTTTGGGAGCGGTTTAAGCGGGTTATATATAGCGTTTCTGATTCAGAAGAGGTACATTTCCGATCCTGAACAGCTTAATCAGCAAAGGTTTAAGTGTGCCGCACAGATGCGAGAACCGCTATAATCATTTCAGATAAGTCTGATACACTCTAGACCAGTTAAACTCTTATGGACTCTGGCATTGATATTCTCAATCTTAATTGAAATGACTATAACAGTAAAGGGATTGGGGGAGGTTCGGCTAATCTAACAATAAGCGGGTTAAATGCGTCTTAGCTTACTACCGTTTGTTGTTTGGAAACGGGGAAAATATTATCTTAAGGTCGATAAAAACGGAACTTCACAGGATTGTCCGAATTGTGGCGCGATTACCGGCAAAAAGGCGTTATCGGAAAGAGTTCACCGGTGTGATTCTTACGGCCACATCGAACCGAGAGATAGGGCATCAGCGAGGGTAATCGAGAACCCAGGAAAAAACGCGGTCGGGCTGACCGTGTTAGAAAACGCTCGCGGAGGCGATCGGTTGGAGATCGTCCGGTTAAACCCGGTCGATCTAGTTAGGGTTGACTGAAAAAGTTTTTCGTGGGGGCAGGGTGTGGGGTGTGGGGTGTGGGGTTTTACCCATTTTCAGACGGTCAATTACCTAATTTTCAGGAAAAAAGTACCTGAATTTTCCCCCCGATCACTCCAATGGTCAGCACTTTTTGAGGAAAAAAAGTCTAAAAGTCTTACCCAACAAGGTTTTTAGATTTATTCAGCAAGTCCTAAGTAGTCGTGCAGAATTAATTTCCCAGTAGAGATAGGCACTCTGGCAAGAGACAGCCATCAGCTGTTTTATCCCTACTCCCCTGCTCCCTAATCTGTTTCCCAACCCCCAAAACCCGATCAAAATAAAAGACAGCCAGAAGCCTTTATTCAGCTTCTGACTGGCGGAATTTTAACGACGACGGGTTCTTTGTCGTCTTCGGGCTACTGCTTTACGCTTTCTCTTTTCTTGAGGGGTTTCAAAAAATTGGTGCTTCTTGATATCCGCATAAATTCCCGCTTTCGCTACCTGTCGCTTAAAACGACGCAGGGCTGATTCGATCGCCTCGTTCTGACCAACTACCACTTGGGTCATTAACCTAATTCACCTCCTTTAATTGCTCTCTGCCTAAAAAATGCCAACTTCTAACTATAGCACAATCTAGGGTAAAAAGCGATCAAGGCGGCCTTTAATCAGCAATTCTAAATTTGCCCTGTAGCAAGGCTTTTGGGAGTTAGTTCGCATAATACGGGGTAAAATTCAAGGGGATGGCGAATTTCATTTCACGAGTCTTCGGGCTTTTGACGTGATAGTACCCCCAAAGTTGCCCCAAAAATCTCCCTTTAAAATGTTCTTTAAATCCCTAAAAAGCTTGCTGTGTCTAAAACTGAGAATTGCTGCGGTTGTTAGCTCTTTATTGCTAACCAGACCGACGATGATCTATTCTGGATCCTAGCCCGACTCGCGAATCCCCACCGCCAAAAAAGAATAATGTACTGCGATTACCTGGTTCAAATCCTCACCGCACGCGTCTATGATGTCGCCCAAGAAACCCCCTTGGAATTTGCCCCCAATCTCTCCCGACGCTTGCACAATCAGCTTTTACTCAAGCGCGAGGATATGCAGTCGGTTTTCTCTTTTAAACTGCGCGGCGCTTACAACAAAATGGCGTATTTGTCAAGGGATTTGTTACAAAAAGGCGTAATTGCTGCCTCGGCGGGAAATCATGCTCAGGGAGTCGCTTTGGGGGCGCGGCAATTGGGAACCCAAGCGATTATCGTTATGCCTGTCACCACTCCGCAAGTCAAAATCGACGCAGTAAAAGCCCGGGGGGGGATTGTCGTCCTGCACGGTGACACCTACGATGATGCCTATGCTTACGCGCGGCAGTTAGAAGCGGAAAAAGGCTTAACTTTTATCCATCCCTTCGATGATCCAGAGGTAATCGCCGGCCAAGGTACGATCGGTATGGAAATTTTACGACAATATCAGCAACCGATCGAGGCGATTTTTGTCGCTATTGGTGGCGGTGGACTTATATCAGGTATTGCAGCCTATGTCAAGCGTTTACGCCCAGAAATTAAAATTATCGGGGTGGAACCTGTGGATTCAGACGCGATGAATCAATCCCTAAAAGCCGGTTATCGGGTGCGTTTGTCCCAAGTGGGATTATTTGCCGACGGGGTGGCGGTGCGCGAGGTGGGAGAGGAGACTTTTCGTCTCTGTCAGCAGTATGTGGACGAGATTATCCTCGTGGATACGGATGATATTTGTGCGGCGATTAAGGATGTTTTTCAAGATACACGCTCGATTTTAGAACCTGCGGGGGCGTTAGCAGTAGCAGGAGCGAAAGCTTATGTAGAAAGAGAGGGAATTGAGGATAAAACCCTCGTTGCTGTGGCTTGTGGGGCGAATATGAACTTTGATCGTCTGCGGTTTGTGGCGGAAAGGGCGGAATTAGGGGAACGGCGCGAGGCGTTGTATGCTGTGACTATTCCCGAACAACCGGGCAGTTTACGGCGTTTTTGCGAATGTGTCGGCAAACGCAATTTAACCGAATTTAGTTATCGCATTGCCGATGAAAAAGAAGCGCATATTTTTGTCGGCGCCCAGATCGAAAATCGCAGCGATGCCAAGAAATTAGCCGAGAGTTTTGAAGCTTGCGGCTTTAAAACCCTCGATATTAGTGATGATGAATTGACTAAATTGCATCTGCGCCACATGGTGGGAGGGCGATCGCATTTAGCCGATCATGAATTATTTTATCGCTTCGAGTTTCCCGAACGACCGGGGGCTTTAATGAAATTTGTCGCCTCCATGAGTCCCCACTGGAATATCAGCGTTTTCCATTATCGCAATAACGGGGCCGATTACGGGCGCATCGTCGTGGGCATACAGGTCCCCCCCGATGAAATGAATCAATGGCAAGCTTTTCTCGATACTCTCGGCTATCGCTATTGGGATGAAAGTCAAAACCGGGCCTATCAGTTATTTTTAGGTTAGAGTCGGCTGAATAAATCTAAAAACCTTGTTGGATAAGGCTTTTAGACTTTTTTGACCTCAAATCGGGGGTAAAATTCAGGCACTTTTTCCCTGAAAATTAGGCAACTGACTACCTCAAAATCGGTAAAACCCTACACCCCACACCCCACACCCCACACCCTGCCCCCACCAACAAACTTTTTGCCGCAAACCCTAGGTTAAATCGCCATTTTCAGGAAGTTATCAGTACAAATGAATCAAGATTTTCCCCATATTTCCGTTTTGAGTCAAGAATTAATCGCCGGCTTAAATATTCAACCCGGGGGGCATTATCTCGATCTTACCCTCGGGGGTGGTGGACACAGCCGCTTGCTTTTAGAAGCTCATCCCGAAACCACAGTAACCGCCATCGATCGCGATCAAAGCGCCCTAGAAGCCGCTAAAATTAGTCTTGCCCCCTACCTAGATAGCCGTTTAACCCTCTGGTGGGGGAACTTCGCCGATTATAACGGACAAAATAGCAGTTTTGATGGCATTATCGCCGATTTAGGAGTCAGTTCTCCCCAATTCGATCAGAGCGAGCGCGGCTTTAGTTTTCGCCACACGGCAGCCTTAGATATGCGGATGGATCGCTGTCAATCCCTGACGGCAGCCGATATTATTAACCATTGGCACGAAAAAGAATTAGCAGATCTTTTTTATCAATACGGAGAAGAACGTTTATCTCGTCCTATTGCTCGCTCAATCGTCCAAAAACGTCCCTTTACTACCACCACTGAATTAGCGGCTGTCATCGCTAGTTCTGTACCCGCTAGTTACCGTTATGGACGTATTCATCCGGCAACGCGGGTTTTTCAAGCCCTACGCATCGCTGTTAATCAAGAATTAGATTCTCTGCAACAATTGTTAAATCAAGCCCCCCACTGGCTAAAATCCGGGGGAATTATCGCTATGATTAGTTTTCATAGTCTAGAAGATCGTCTGATCAAGTATGGCTTTCGCGAAAATAATTCCTTGAAAATTATCACGAAAAAGCCGATTATTCCCAGCCGAGAAGAACAGGCTAAAAATCCCCGTTCTCGTTCGGCTAAACTAAGAATAGCCCAAAAGATAAGCTGTTCTTAATTTAAATTGCTTATTGAGATGAGGCAAAAGGCAACAGAAAACAGGGAGAAGAAATAATCAGTTTTTAATAACTGGATTTAGTATGAGCTTAAAGTAAAAACCAAGAAAAAAAGCCGGTATTTATTCTTGAAAATCATTGACTAAAATAACGCAGTCCTTTTACCAATCTTTCTACTGCCGTTAAAGCCGTTTCTGGAGATAAAGCACCGTAGGCAAGACGCAAATAACAGCCCTCTGTTATCCCAAAAGTTGAACCGGGTAACACTGCCACCCGCTGCCGCTCAATTAAACTTTTAACTAACTGAAAATCATTCTTGTCTGTGGTAATTTTCAGGAAGAAATAAAAAGCCCCTTCCGCAGTAGCAACATCACAAATATCCCTAATCGATTCTAGAGCATTCAGGCAAATTTCTCTAACTTGACTGATGGTTTTTAACTGTTCTAAAGGATAGCTTTTACCCACCTGTAACGCCCCTAGGGCTGCGTATTGCGAAATCACTGGCGGACAGATTAAAATAGTATCCTGAATCTTATTAATCGCCTCAGATAAATGTTCTGGTACTACCATATAACCAATGCGCCAACTGGCAAAACCGTAGGCTTTTGAGAGACTAAATAAGGAAATAGTCCAGGATTCACTGCCAACAATTGCCGCCGGAGAAAAGTGGCGAGCATGGTTATAGGTAAAATACTCATAAGCTTCATCATGAATGTGATAGATGCCCTTTTTTTGACAGATTCGATTGACTTCTCTTAGGGTATTTTCTGGATAAACTACTCCCGTGGGATTATTAGGAGAAATCGTCACCACTGCCTTAGTTTTTTCCGTGATTGCCTCTTCAATGGCAGCCGGACGCAATTGATAATTTTTGTCTGTGGCGACCAAAATTACTTGACAATCAGCCATTTTTATGGCCATTTCATGATTGAAATAAAAGGGAGTGTTGAGAATAATTTCATCCCCCGGGGAAGTAATGGCTAAAATAGCATTCATAAAAGCCATATTACTGCCCGCCGTCACAAAAATTGCCTGCTTATCGCTGATTTCTATCCGATTATCTTCGGCTAGTTTTTGCCGAATTACTGTTAATAAGGGGGGAATTCCCGCCACAGATTGATATTGATGATTTTTGGGATTAGCTAAGAATAAAGATAGAGATTCGAGTGCTTCCTGAGGTGGATAATAGGAAACAACCCCTTGACCTAGGGAAATAGTGCCAGGGTTCGCTTTAATTAATTGACCGACCACGGGAATAATTGGTGTTTGTACCCCGTCCATGCGAGAGAGAAGGTTTTTCATCAGTTGGCAAGAGATTTGAAGGTATATTGGGGAGGATCGGCTGATTCGATCTCAAACAAAAGATTAACTGCCCGGTAATATCCCAAAGTAATCCTATCGCCACTTTTCAGCTTTTTACGTCCCGATTGCAGATTTTCCCCATTAAGATAAGTGCCGTTAAGACTGCCAGCATCTTCTAGATAAAAACCGTCTTTTTCCACATAAATAATCGCATGGACGCGGGAAACTATTTCCGCATTAGGAAGATGGGAAAGATTTAAATCTACCGTCACTTTCGGATTAACCTTTCCCAGATAAAAAAGGTTTTTCCGTCCCGAAATTTCCAAGAGAGTCCCCGTTTCTTCGTGGAGTAGAAAAGCCTTAGACACTTTTTTTAAGGGTTTTTCATTAAACTAATCAATGGAGCCGAGCAGAGTCGAACTGCTGTCCAAATTAGGTATTGACTGTCCGTTCATTCACAGGTTTAGTTTCGATTACCCTCGAAACGGGGACTGTCACTTATCCCGGACAGTGGGATGCTCTAGTTAAAGCTTAGACGGTTAACTAACTAGAGAAAGTTAAACGTGGCATCCGTTGGGGGTTTATCCATAGTCCTTAACGGAGTCAAACTATGAATGCTCGAGTCGATTAGAGACTATTAGGCAGCTACAGGAGCGGCTTTACGAGCGAAAGGAACGATGTTGTTCGCATTTACTTTTTGTTTGAGCCTTTGATTTACGAGAGGAGACTCACTCTCGACCTGTATCACGGGGGAGCTTTCGCTAACCTGTCGAAACCGTTACGGCCCCTTGTGCTTACATTCTGATTATAGCACATTTTTTTGATTAAGCTAATTGTGGCTCAATTGGGATTTTTCCGAGCTTCCCAGTCTTCAGAGTCGGGCTAGATCGGTAAAAAAGGGTTTTATCGCTGATTTTTGGGGAAATTATCCTATATTTGACCTGTATCACCAGAGACTAAACAATTAATTGAGCGGCTATTGCTCAACTGCGATAACCTGAGTTCGGAATCAGGGAAAACTGCCAAATTTCCCTAACCCGAACTAACCTTGATTACAAAACCTTGTGGGTGTGAGAATGTTGTTTGACGTTATCCTCCGTCCGCACCAGATGAACAGCATTTAAGATGCGTTTTTTCTCTAGGGAAAAGTTTAAATCGTCTTTTTGGCCGCCCAAGGGGATTAACCCTTGTAGGTGGGGTTGATTTTTATAGGTGCGAGTTGCCGCAATCGCCCTTTCGACAAAATTCTCGCATAATTGGGCATTATCGGGGAAATTACTGGGTATTTGAGGATTATCGTCCTGAAAAACCTCTCCCAAAGCCATAGCGCGGGCAAATTCGTAGGAAGTGGGAATTCCTTTGACAATTGCCTCTAGGGCTGCGGAGGGAATCGGTTCTAACACCGCCACTTTTTCTAATTCTCCCTCCTGTTTGAGAAAACAAATCGCTAAACCGAATACACAATAATCATCTTTTGTCAAGTCGGAAATGTTTAAGAATTGTGTCGCTGTGGCCATTATTTTGATCCTGAGTCGCTCTTTCTTTAATCTTGCGGGCGAAGAGCGATCGAATCAAGGTTTTTATTAAGAGATATGAATGGGAAAAATTTAGATGGGTTGGGCTGCGCTCACCCACCCCAGGACGGAAAAAACTGATAGCTGTTAGACTAGAAACCAGCAGATTAACTGATAAACGAGCTTTATGTCACCCACTCTACTCATCTCCAAAGAACTCCCCACCCTGAAATATAATCCTAGTCTGGAGCGCTTTGATAGCTCTTGGGCGGCCCCCTTGTCCACCCTTCTGGGACTGGGACGAGCTGCCGGGGCAACTTTTATCGAATTTTTCCTCGAAAGAGTCAACTATATCAGTTGTTTAGCCGAAGATGACAGCATCACCAGTCTCTCACCGAAACTATCTACAGGGGCAGGAATCCGCCTTTTTCGCGGGAAAGCCGATTGTTACGTCAGTACCAACGATTTAAGCTTCCAAGGCTTAAAAAATGCCCTAGAAAAAGGTTTATCGATTCTGGGTTTAAACCTACCCAGTCCTAACGCATATATTCCCGAAATCAATCTGGAAATGTTCCGGGATTATGCCACGGTCAAAAATAAAGATATTTGGCTGAATAATTGCAGTTCTTTACGAGAAATGGGTGATATTCTCCTAACTGCTAACGTTCACCTCAATCAGAAAGCCTCTCACGTCCAATCTCGTCGCGCCGCTTATTTTCGGGATTGGCAAGAAATTTTAGTTGCCGCTAGTGACGGCACTTTTGCCCGGGATATTCGCCTCACCCAATCCGTGGGCTATAATCTCCTCTGTGCCGATGGAACTAATCGTTCTAGCATTGGTAAACGGGTGGGTAGTACCAGTAATCCCGATTTTCTGCGGACGTGGAATGCCGAGGAATCGGCGGCAGAAGTGGCCGAATCGGCGGGTAAAATGCTTTACGCTGACTATGTAGAATCCGGCAGTTATCCCATCGTCATGGCCAATGAATTTGGCGGCGTTATCTTCCACGAAGCTTGTGGCCATTTGCTAGAAACTACGCAAATTGAACAAAAAACCACGCCCTTTCTCGATAAAAAGGGCGAAAAAATCGCCCACGAAAACCTGACGGCTTGGGACGAAGGATTATCCGATAAAGCTTTCGGTACTATCGATATGGACGATGAGGGAATGCCGGCCCAGCGTACTCTCCTAATTGAAAATGGTATCCTAAAAAACTTCATTGCCGATCGCACCGGTTCAATTAAAACCGGCCATCCGCGCACAGGTAGCGGTCGCCGCCAAAACTATACCTATGCGGCCGCTAGTCGGATGCGGAATACCTACATCGCCCCCGGGGAATATACCCTCGATAATCTCTTTAATTCCATCGATAAAGGCATTTATTGCAAAAAAATGGGCGGTGGTAGTGTGGGGGCAACCGGTGAATTTAATTTCGCTGTCGAGGAAGCTTATCTTATCGAAAACGGCAACCTGACTAAACCCCTAAAAGGTGCGACTTTAATCGGTTCAGCTAAGGAGATTATGAATAAAATCTCTATGTGTTCCCAAGATTTAGGTCTAGCGGCCGGTTTTTGCGGTTCCGTCAGTGGTAGCGTTTATGTCACCGTTGGTCAACCCCATTTAAAAGTCGATTCTATTACCGTTGGCGGTCGTTAATCATGGCTTTAGTAATTCTCTACTATTTCCTCATTGCCATCATGATAGTGGGGATAATTGGCGAACTGCTGCCCGCTATCCCCGGCATGAGTTTGATTTTAATCGCCATGGTGGTGTGGGGTTTTGTGACCAAATTCGCGGGGATGGGGGTCGCTTTAACCGTAGCCTTTGTTATCCTTCTCCTTAGTCTGGGGGTGGAATTCCTCGCTAGTTATCTCGGCGCCCAAAAAGTTGGGGCGAGCAATTGGAGTCAAATCGGGCTAGTAGTGGGTTTATTAGCGGGAATATTCGGGCTTTTACCCGCTTTACCCATTGGCGGCCCGATTATCGGTCTATTTATCGGTCCTGTGGTGGGGGCTTTTTTGGGAGAATACGCCTATCGTCGCGATTTGGAATTAACCCCCCGTTTGCAACAATCCCTAAAAGTCTGTGTCGGTATCGTCGTCGGTACGGTTATCGGTCACGTTGCTAAAGCTATGCTGGCCACGGCTGCCGTTATCGTCTTTATTGTCACCACCTGGCCGCATCTCTCTTCAGTTATCAGTTATCAGTTATCAGTTATCAGTTATCAGATTTGAGTTTTCAGAACGTAGGTTGGGTTGAAGCATGAAACCCAACGCCTGCATGGTTTACGCTACCGCTAACCCATCCTACAAATAATTGTGCCTCCCTACTTATCCAGCTTACGGCTGACCGCTATCAGTTATCAGATTTGAGTTTTCAGTGGACACTGTTAAGTGGCAAGTTCTGAGCTTTCTTTTCACTGATTACTGATTACTGTTTACTGATAACTGAAAAATCCTCCAACACCAAAAAAAATCTATGCAAAAAGTTGAATATATCGCCCAAATCGCTGATTCTAGCGCCCAAGCTTTAGGAATTGCTAAATACGACATCTATGGTTCCTCTGTGGATGAAACCGATGTGGATGTGTTTCAAGGGGAACCGAAACAGGTACAAGCTTCCAATCGTTCCAGCGTTATCGTTCGCGTCTGGAATCAGGATAATCAAGTAGGTGTCACCTCGACCACCGATGTGGACCCGGTGGGACTGCAATTAGCCCTGAAAACCGCCCAAGAAGCCAGCTTTTTTGGGGTTAAGGAAAATGTCCCCGATTTTAGTCCCGCTGCCACCGCACCTACCACAGAAGTGGCCAGCGAAATGTCTAATCAAGCACCTGTATCCACTCTCGTCGATAAGTTATTAGCCGCCGAAAAATCCCTACTAACGGCCCATCCGGCTATTGCCAGTGTTCCCTATAACGGTTTGGGACAACAGCAGGTCAGACGTTTTTATCTCAATAGCGACGGGGCAATGCGTCAGGAAGCGCGTAGTTATGCCAGCGTGTATTTATACACCAAAACCGAACAGGAAGGCAAAAAACCCCGCAGTGCCGGTGCTTTTCGGGTTAGTCCGGGCCTGGAAAAATTAGATATCGATGGTTGTATCGAGGAAGCGATTAGCAAAACTGTTAGCCATCTAGACTATCAACCGATTACCACGGGTAAATATTTGGTGGTTTTTGCCCCCCGGGCCTTTTTGAGTCTAATGGGAGCATTTTCTAATCTGTTTAATGCCCAAAATGTCCTTGATAAACAGAGTCTTTCTACTCCTGAATCTTTGGGAACACAAATCGCCGCTACTGCCTTAAATTTGTGCGATGATGCCCTCCATCCGGCTAATGTTGCCGCAGAAACTTTTGATAGTGAAGGCACTCCCACCCGTCGTGTGGAATTAATTAAAGAGGGGATTTTGAGTAATTTTCTCCATAGCACGATTACCGCTAAACGGATGAATACGGAACCGACTGGCAACGGTAACATTGGGGCAAAAGTAACGGTTAGTCCCCATTTTTATCACGTTTTTGCTAGTGCTAATCAACCAAAGATATATTCTTTGGAAACAGCAGAAAATGTGGTTTTAATTGATAGTTTACAGGCACTTCATGCGGGAGTTAATTCTCTACAAGGTTCCTTCTCTTTGCCGTTTGATGGTTGGTTAGTGAACAAAAATGAGCGCATTAGTATCGATTCTGCTACCGTAGCTGGAGATATTTTAACACTGCTGAAATCGATTGTTTATCTGGAACCGGAAGCAGTTATTACTCCCAGTGGTGTTTGTCCCTACGTTTGGGTAGAGGGTTTATCAATCACAGGAGAAGCTTAACACTATACCAGAACAAAAATAGGGGGTATTAACCAGGGTAATACCCCCGCAAGATGGATGCTAATTTTATAGTCGTGGGTAAGCTGTTGACTATGCAAATTATACTAAATCTGGTTATTAAAAACTGATTAGGGTTTGCTGAATAAAGTACGGGCGAAGCATTCGGATAGAAAATCTACGGTTTCACCGATAGGTTATTGCCCGAATGCTTCGCCCCTACAGGACGCGGGCCGATGAAGACGCAGGGTTTTGAACCACGATTCTCTCAAAATCTTGCACCTGTGGGAGCGAAACAGGACAATAAAACCCTTACCTCGTCTATATTTCTGGACTTCCCCGTTGACAAAAAGCCATAACCTGTGCTGTAGAAGGGATTAAGAGAATTTCCAATGCCCCGTTACTGGGTACAAATCAGGGAAACTCCCAATAAATCTAAGGGCTGCTGTTGCAGTTGGGTCAGTCAAGTTATCTTAGAAAAACGATAACTTCCCTCTCTAATCGTACATTCCACTGTATTCAAGCAAATTGTCCCCAGGTCTTCCAACAAAGATCGTTTATCCTACCCATCACCTCACCCCGAGTAAATTCTGGCGACAACCTCAAGGGGTGACAACAAGCTGAAAAAGGAGACTGGGAAAAAAGCTGATAGCTACAAAAGGTCTTAAGTGCCGTTTATATCTATTAAAGTCTATATTTATCAAAAAGTTAATTGACTAGAATCTATAAAAACGTTAGGATTTATCGTAACAAATAGTTGTTATTGAGGAGGGCATAGGAACTTGATACAGGCAACCCTGCACCAGTTAAGGGTTTTCGAGGCTACCGCTCGACACAGTAGCTTCACCAAGGCGGCCGAGGAGTTATTTATCACTCAACCCACCGTCTCAACCCAAGTCAAACAACTCACAAAAGCCGTGGGTTTACCGCTATTCGAGCAAATTGGCAAACGTTTATTTTTAACCGAAGCAGGTGAGGAATTACTGTTCACCTGTCAAGAGATTTTTAATAAATTGGACAACTTTCAGATGAAAGTGGCCGATATTAAGGGAACTAGACAGGGAAAGCTGACTTTAGGCGTAATTACCACCGCTAAATACTTTGTACCGCGATTATTGGGGGCGTTCTGTCAACAGTATCCCGGTATCGACATCGCCCTGCAAGTGACTAATCACCAGAAACTGCAAGAGCGAATGTCAAACAACGAGGATGACCTCTATATTCTCAGTCAACCGCCGGAAGAAGTGGAACTTTGTTCTCAGTCTTTTCTGGAAAATCCTCTAGTGGTGGTGGCGCGACGAGATCATCCATTGGTGGGCCAGAAAAATCTCCCCCTTGAGTGCCTCAACCATCAACCTTTCATTATGCGCGAATCGGGATCCGGAACCCGCCAAGCCGTACAAAAATTATTTAATCTCCACGATATTAAAGTTAGGGTGCGCTTGGAATTAGGCAGTAACGAGGCGATTAAACAGGCTATTTCTGGCGGTTTGGGACTATCGGTACTATCTAAGCATACTCTCATCTCGGAAGGGGAAAACGGAGAATTAGCCATCCTCGACGTGGAACAGTTTCCGATTCAGCGCAATTGGTACGTTTGTTACCTGGCCGGAAAACAACTTTCCGTGATTGCCGATGCTTTTTTAAAATACCTGCTGGAAGCTAGTCAAACCATCCCCATTCATGCCCCGTTAAAAAATGGTCACAGCTTATTCGTGAGCCATTAAACCTTAAACTTTAATTCAGGATCATTTTTCTTCTTGAGGTGGTTATATGTTCGAGTCCTTCAGCCAGACTATCTGGTTGGTACCTCTTTATGCCCTTGCGGGCGCACTTCTCGCTCTACCCTGGTCTCCCGGCATTATCCGGCAAACTGGCCCGCGACCGGCTGGTTATCTGAATTTGATCATGACTTTCTTGGCTTTTTTCCATGGCCTTTTTGCTTTAATCGCCGTTTGGGGTCGTCCGCCGCAATCCATAGCATTTAATTGGCTAAATGCCGCAGATTTAAGCATATCTTTAGATGTGCAGATTTCGGCTGTTAATATCGGGGCTTTACTGCTAATTACTGGCTTAAACCTCGCCGCTCAGGTATATGCGATCGGCTATCTAGAAATGGATTGGGGTTGGGCAAGGTTTTATTCTCTCGTCGCTCTCTTTGAAGGGGGTATGTGCGCCCTAGTTATCTGTAATTCGCTATTTTTCAGCTATTGTGTGCTAGAAGTTCTCACCCTCGGCACTTATCTGCTCATTGGTTTCTGGTTCAATCAATCTCTGGTGGTAACGGGGGCGCGGGATGCTTTTCTAACCAAACGGATTGGCGATTTAATCCTCTTGATGGGAGTGGTGGCCCTTTTACCCTTGGCGGGAACTTGGAACTTTGACGAATTAGCACAATGGGCGGCTACAGCCAATTTAAACCCCAATGTGGCTAATTTACTCTGTTTAGCCCTGATTGCCGGTCCGATGGGCAAATGCGCTCAATTTCCCCTGCATTTATGGCTAGATGAGGCCATGGAAGGACCGATGCCCGCGACAATTATGCGGAATACCGTCGTCGTTTCCACTGGCGCTTGGTTATTGGTGAAATTAGAGCCGGTGCTACAATTATCGCCCTTAACCTTACAGGTGATGATCATTGTTGGCTCTGTCACTGCCATCGGTGCGGGGTTAATTGCGATCGCCCAGATCGATGTCAAGCGCTCCCTTTCCTATTCCGTCAGTGCCTACATGGGACTGATTTTTATCGCTGTGGCCACCGGACAAACGGAAACCGCTTTAGTGTTACTCTTCACTTATGCGATCGCTATGTCCCTGTTAGTCATGGTGGTGGGTAACATCATTTGGAATAATATCAGCCAAGATTTAAGCCAATACGGGGGTTTATGGTCCCGTCGTCCCGTTTCTGGTATTTGTTATCTCGTCGGTGCCGCTAGTTTAGTCGCACTGCCTCCCTTTGGTGGTTTTTGGGCATTAGCCCGCATGGCCGATCGCCTCGCAGAAGTCAGTGGTTTACTGTTATTAGTGCTATTGTTGGTCAATGCCTTAACTGCCTTTAGTGTCACTAGAGAATTTTGCGTTTTCTTTGGCGGTAAAATCAAACCAATGACCCTGCGCTCTCCGGAAGCTCTTTGGCCCTTAGTTATCCCCATGACTATGACCATGGGTTTCGCCATTCATGTGCCGATTTTATTAGCGCAATGGCATTTATTACCAAGTAACTTAAATCTGGGAGTGGCTTTTCTCTTGGTGCTTTCCACTGCTGGGGGCGTAATTCCGGCAGCATATATTTATCTCAATGAAAATATCTCCAAACCGATCGTTTTTCAACCGAAAGCCCTTCAAGATTTCTTTGCCAACGACCTTTATACAGCCCAATTGTATAAAGTCACCATCGTTTTTGTCGTCGGATTAATCTCGCAAATTATTAACTGGATCGATACCTTTCTGGTGGATGGCATCGTTAATCTGGTGGGATTAGCCACGGTTTTTGGTGGTCAGAGTTTGAAATATAACGTCTCGGGACAGACCCAATTTTACTTTCTGTCGATTATTTTGGGGGTGGCTTTGATTGGTATTATCATCTGCTGGCCCCTACTATCACAAATTTCTCTAGTTTTCAGTTAAAGATTTGATAACTTAGGCTTTTCTTTAGCATCCCCGGCCCTGACAATAGGATTTGTCCTGATTAATGGAAACAACTACCGATGTTCAATACCTCTCGTCGCCAATTAATCCGTTATGGGGGTGGTTTTTTGGGAACTGGTCTGGCCGCTACTATTTTAGGCTCGCAACTGTCCCAAACTAACGCCCAAACTGCTGTTAATTCCGAGCCATGGCTAACTGCTCAAAATAAGGGATTGAACCCCGACCAAGCTTTAACTATGCTCATGGAAGGCAATCAACGTTTCTGGGAACGAAGACAAAAAAGTCCTAATCGCGATCAAGCTCGACTCACAGAAGTGGCCGAAAGTCAAGCCCCTTTTGCGGCAATTTTGGGCTGTGCCGATTCTCGCGTGCCGGCAGAAATCGTTTTTGATCAAGGATTAGGAGATCTATTTGTTTGTCGGGTAGCGGGAAATTTAGCCACTTCCGAAGAAATTGGTAGTCTAGAATTCGGCACGTTGGTATTAGGAGCCAAGGTAATTGTTGTCCTCGGCCATTCCCGTTGTGGAGCGGTAAAAGCTACCATTGAAGGGGGTCGTTTCCCCGGACAAATCGGTCGTTTAATCGATGGCCTACAGGTGGGAGTTGATCGGGCAGAAAGACAACCCGGTTCTAACAAACTTGAGCGAGCAATTAAATCCAATGTTACCTATCAAGTAGAGAAATTAGGCAAATCCCCAGTTATCGGTGAATTAGTGGACGGCAAACAATTAAAAGTTGTCGGAGCTTACTATGATCTCGATAGCGGCAAAGTGAGTTTAATCTAGTCAATTCCCGATTAGTCATCGTGTTGGTTGGCTAATCGTTTTCTCATCCCAGTCATTATAAATTCGATCGATACCAATATGCTCAGTACCCTGCTTTGGTTGCCAATAATTGGAGCAATTATCGTCGGTCTTTTCCCCGATAAATTTGCGCCAGCAAAATTACGTCAAATTACCCTCTTTTTTGTTGCTGCCGTCTTCTTGTGGTCTTTATATCTGCTGACCCAATATAACTTAACCAGCAATGGCTTTCAATTTTCTGAATACCGCGAATGGGCAAAACCAATCGGTTTAAGTTATAACCTCGGAGTCGATGGTTTGTCCTTACCGTTAATTATTTTAAACTGTTTCTTGACAGGAATAGCTATCTATAGTACCGAAGAAAAACTAGAGCGTCCCCGACTTTATTACATCCTAATCCTCCTGATTAACGCCGGGGTTTCTGGGGCATTAATGGCCAAAAACCTGCTGCTGTTCATCGTTTTCTATGAACTAGAATTAATCCCCTTTTATCTGATGATTGCTATCTGGGGAGGCGAAAAACGTGGCTATGCTTCGATTAAATTCCTTCTTTACACTGCTGTCTCTGGGTTATTAGTCCTAGCGGCATTTTTAGGCATAGGTTTCCTCAATGGTGGCACTTTTGACTATTCCTCCCTCTCGACCACCGATTTCTCCCAAAAAACCCAATTACTGCTCTTAACTCTGCTGTTAGTGGGATTTGGCATCAAAATCCCCCTCGTACCTCTCCATACTTGGCTACCGGATGCCTATACAGAAGCTTCCCCCGCTACAGCAATTTTATTAGGTGGTATTCTCGCTAAACTCGGTACTTATGGCTTAGTTCGCTTTGGTCTGCAATTATTCCCGGAAACTTGGTCTTTAATCGCCTCCGGACTGGCAATTATCGGCGTTACTAGCGTTATTTACGGGGCCTTGAGCGCTATTGCCCAAAAAGACATTAAACGCATGGTGGCCTACAGTTCGATCGGTCACATGGGCTATATACTGGTAGCAGCCGCCGCCGGCACGGGTTTAAGCGTCCTTGGTGCCGTCGCGCAAATGATTAGCCACGGTCTGATTCTCGCCCTTTTATTCTATCTGGTGGGCATTGTCGAACGCAAAGCCGGAACCAGAGATTTAGACGTTTTAAACGGTTTAATGAACCCAATTCGCGGTTTACCCCTCGTTAGCGCCCTGTTAATTCTCGCCGGTATGGCCAGTGCTGGTATCCCCGGATTAGTGGGATTTGTGGCGGAATTTATTGTTTTTCAGGGTAGTTTTTCCCGTTTTCCCGTGCAGACGGTTCTCTGTATCATCGCTTCTGGTTTAACGGCGGTTTACTTTGTTATCCTGCTTAATCGCACCTGTTTTGGCAAATTGGATAATAAACTTGCCTACTATCCCAAAGTCTTGAAATCGGAAACTATTCCCGCTTTTGTCCTAATGGTATTAATCGTCTTTTTAGGTATTCAACCCAATTATTTAGTCCGTTGGATTGAACCCACCACTAACTCGATGGTTGCCAGCTTATCGGGACAAGCGAAACCTAGTTTTGTCCTCAAAAAATCTCCGCAAAAGTCCCCAAAAACCAACTGGTTTAATCGGGGTAAATATTTGAGTAATAGTTAGTTATCCCTCGCTGTTTCCGAATTATTGTTACCGTTGCTAATTACTTTACCTAAAACTATGACTGGGACATTAATCAAAGCCAAAATTCCCCCTTCTACTCACGAATTCGCCGACATTATCCACCGGTTAGAAGCGGGTGGCTCCATGTTACCGGATACTCCCGAAAACCTGATGCAAATTATCGGCATTTATAAAGCTTATGCCGTACCGATGGATTTTTATTGGCGAGATCTGCTCTATATTGCCGAACGAGTTTTCCTCGATCCTTTGCCCTTTTTTAAATATTTTCTGCCCCAAGAATACCTAGACCTACAAAATCATTACTCCGGCGATAATGCCGATTTACGCATCTGGCGCGGTACGGGTTCCGCTCATCCTGAATTGTTAGAATTTATGGATAAAGGTAAAACCCGAAAAATGCCCAGATTAATCCATCATCTTTGGCATGATCGCATTAATATGGAATTTGCCGAAGCCTGTATGCAAGCCATGTTATGGCATGGCCGTGATATGGGTTGGGGTTTATTTGATGCCTATCTTGATTCAGAAGAATATCGCCAAAATGCCGACCGCGCTATTAAGGCCTATTTCAAGAAAAACCCCGTGATGATGAAACTTTATGACCTGTTCCCCGATATGTTCTTAGAACAGGTGCGGATGATGTCCTATTACTCTAATTTAGGACTATTCTGGGAAGTGATGGCCCCAGTATTTTTTGAGATGTCTGATATCTACGATGAAGGCGGATTTAAAGGTGTTCCTGATGCCATGAATTTCCTCGTTAATGGTATTTTTGCCATCGCTGGCCGGCCAATTTATCATCACGTTTATATTGATGGTCAATGCTACGAAATTATCCCCAAATCAAAGGCTTTTACTTGGCTTTATGAAGCGGCTTTACCCTATGTAGAAGCGGTCTTTTATCGGACTGCTCCCTTCCGGGGTACAAAGTCCTATAATGCCCAAGCAAAACAGGTTCCCGACCAACAAAAAGACTTTCACTATGGTATTCTTTATGCGGATGTTTTCCCCGTGGGTACTGCGGGAATTCCCCCGACGTTGTTAATGGATGATATGTATCATTTTTTACCCCAATATCTGATTGATTACTATCAGCAAAACTGCCGGGGGGAAGACGATATTTTGATTCAATTGGGTATTAGTTTCCAGCGATCGATGTATAATGTTACTTCGGCAGTTATTCAAGCTCTACGCACTGCTTTACTCTATCCCCTCGACGATCCTAATCCCAAACATTTACTGAAAAATCGTCAATTCTTTGAGGCACAAATGGACAGATTTAAACGCCCCGAAGCACGTCTTAGAGATATCCAAAGTCCTAATTATCGTTGAGGTTTTTTGGTTATTTTGCTGGTGGGTTTATAGCCCACCTTTTTTAATATAATGAGATCACCGACACCCAATGTCATACTAAATTCTGTTATAATCAAACGAGTAAAAACGAGGAGATAAAATGCCCAAGAAAGCTTACTTAGCCGAACATTTAAGTTCAGAGGAACTGAAAGATAGATACAGAAGCAGTCAAGACTCAGTAGGAGACTGGCAAAATTCAATATAGGGGAACTCGCTTTCTCTGAGGGATTCCTCAATTAAAAGTGCGCTGGTTTCACTAGGAGTTTTTCCTCATTAATTAAGGCAATCCAGGCTGCCGTATCAACAAAAACCTTCCTCACGATTCTAGCTCTCGCTTGGGTAGTCCGTGAATGTAATGATCGTGCTGATAGGACAAATCGGAAATTCCTGTATTCATCTGGCACTCTTCTAAGATTTGGTCAAACTCGTCCCAAAAATCATACTCTGGGGATCTGGATTCAAGCTGCTTTATGAGCATTGCGGCAATCCTATTTTGCTCTGATTCGGGGAGTTGTTTGACTTGAGCGATCGCCTCTTCTAATAGCTTTGTCATATCCTTGGAATTGTATAAAACCCTAATAACGATTATCTCATCATCTCGTTCCCAGGTTCTACCTGGTAACGCTCTTTTCAGGTTCTACCTGAAGAATGCTTTTCAACAACAGTCTTATGGGATGAAAATTCGACCGACTCCCATATAGTTTTCTAGATCAAATAAAATAACATCGCCCGTTAAGTTGTAGTCAATCAGGAAGTTCATGATTGAGATTCAATGCGTGCTTTCCACTCTTGAAGCTTCGCACGAATGGTTTCTTGACCAGGCTTAGGGGGCATCGCCGCAATCTTGGCAAATCGCTCACGATTTCGCTCTTCCCAGTATTGACGAATTTCTGTCGCTGTCTGCAAGCATTCTTGATACTCGGCTTCAACCTCAGTACAATGGGTCTCAATGTATGCTAGGGCTGAATCAATCTGTCTATCATTAAGACCAAGTTTTTCACGAATCAGCTTGGGGGGATACTGAGCCTTTAGGTAATCCATAACATCATAAAGGGTAATTCGCGTACCGGCGATTGTCAATCCACGCTCTGTACGAATAACAGCTGATTGCCCGTTGGATACCAGAACCATACTCATAACCTTCTAGAATTTCATTCTATAGCTTATTTTACAGCAAATTCAGTATAGGGTCGAATATGTTCGGGTTTAAAGGCAAGGACAATTTGCTCTTTAGGAATACCGGCGGCTAATAAATCAGTGGCAATACCGTCTTCGGTTCCGTCTCGTTGTATCCAGATTTTACCATTAATAATTTGTAAATGCAGTAAACAGCCATGGACTCTTTCTCGGTTATCCCAACCTTCTAAGAGAATTAGATAGTTATCAGAGTCTTTGTCAATAATGAGGAGGCGGTTTACCTCTCCAGTAGCATAGCGCAAGTTTGCATAATAACGGAGAGATTCAATAATAATTTTTCTCATTTTTTCTAACCTATCCATCTTAAAATAACCTCCTCAATGAAGAATCGGTGATTCGTCTTTTTCATCTCGTTCCCAGGTTCTACCTGAAGCATACATTAAGGCAGAACCTTGGTACAAGCAAGTTAAATTGATTTTATTTATCCATTTTTGCCTTGAGAAATTCTTCTAATTTCTTCATGTCTTCTTGACTAGGAGTAAGGGTAAATCTAGTTACACCTGATTCAGTTCGCATTCTATCCATATAAATTCTTAAGGCTTCATCATCTTCTCGATGGGAGAGGACATATTTTCTTAATTCTGGGCGAGACATTTGGTAAAAATCAGGTTGATGATTCATCTTCAAACTCCACAGCACAAGCAATGAATCAAATTTTTGGCTTCAAATAAACAAGTCGGTTTGTCCAATTCTGTTTGCTTTGTAGATCCCATAAAGCTAAAAGTGAACGAATTAAAAGACCAAAATTGCTAGGAGGAATAGACTGATAATCGATAAAAATAACGCCACTATGACTTTTTTGAGCTTCTCCCCATTCGCACAAAAGTGGGGGAATAGTGTTCTGGTCGTATGTTACTAGGGTTAACTGGGCTTCGGTTGCGGCTTTTAAAACGATTTCATCTGAATCAGCTAAATATCGACCTTCTTGCCAAGTGATTAAGGGAAAAATCAGGATTTCTGGACGTTTACGACTAATTTGTTCGGCAACCGTTGGAGAAATATGTTCATCTAATAAAAGATAGCATTTTAGCTATTTCCCACTCACCCACAGGGAATCAGGAGAAACCGTAATTGTTTCCAATTGGGGTAAGAGTCGTTTGAGTGTCGTTTCATTGAGGGTTTGAGCCTGGGCGATCGCCTTTTCCACTTCTGACTGATAAGCTTCAGCATAGAGCAAAGCAGAGCGGACCCATTCGCAGGGACGATGGAAATGTGCCGCCGTTTTTTGTTCATCTAGCGCGTAACTTTGAGCAATTTGCATGACTTCCCAGAGAGCCAAACTGGAGTTTTTGAGATAGGGTTGTCGCCCCAAAGGAGACTGGCGAAATTCAATATAGGGGAACTCGCTTTCTCTGAGAGATTCCTCAATTAAAATTGCGCTGGTTTCACTAGGAGTTTTTCCTAATTGGCGGGCTAACTGTTTAAGTCGTTCTGCTGTGCGATCGGGAAGTCGGGTACTAATAACTTGAGACATAAATTTTTCAACCTTAAATCACACTGTTTACATTGTAAATTGTCGATTTAGAAATATTGTGTGTCAAGGCAGAGCCTTGGCACAAGCAAACTGTTAACTGTTAACTGTTAACTATTCACTGAATACACCGTCCTCGACGACGCAACCACCCGCAGCCCAATGCGATCGCTTCTTAGGTTGGGACGCTCCTGATAGCGTGCAGCAGAACGGCAGTAATCGGGAGTAATGCGGAAAGAACCTCCTCTTAGCAAACGAAAATTAGCCTCATTAGCCTCATTCTCACTCAGCCAAGCACTACCATCATTAGGCGCATCCTCATACTTTTTATACCAATGGTCTGTACACCACTCTAAAACATTGCCGTGCATATCGTAGAGTCCAAAAAGATTCGCTACTTGAAACCTTCCTACAGTCGTCGTCTTTCCACGAAGAGTTTCTAGATAATTTGCCAAAGCTGGGGAAATCTTCTCGCCAAAGTGAAACGGTTGGTTATATTTCTGATTCCATTCGGCTAAAGTTAACTCACTGATAACTGCCCGACAACCATATTCCCACTCTGCTTCACTGGGTAAACGGTATTGATAACCTTCCCCTCTTTCTTGAGACCAACGCGATAGTCTTTCACAGAATTCCACTGCCTCGTACCAACTAATACATTCCACTGGTCGGCGATTATACCCTTTATAGTATGAAGGTTCTGGGTTGAGATCCCGTTCAATTTTAGGTAAAGAAGCCACTACTCGCCACTGCGCCTGCGTTACCAAATATTTGCCCATGAGGAAGGGAGAAACCTTGACTTTGTGTTGCGGACGCTCATTTGGATATGATCCGTCTTCTCGCTCCGGCGAACCCATCCAAAATTCACCACCAGGAATTTTCACCATTTCTAAATTTGTTCCACTTTCTAACTCTTCGATTACTGTGATTGGTAGGTCGTTTTCTGCAATGATTGAGAGGGCAATATTTCCTTGCTTATTAACCTCTGCTGTCCAGATAGGAACTACTTCTCCCCACTGCTTCAGCAACCAGGAAGCTGACAGCCTTATCTGTGCTTTTTCTTCCTCATTTCTCAGTAAATGCCATAATCTCTCTTTCGTGAGGAATGATTTACGAACTGCCTCTTTTTCTAATGTCTCTTGCTCTAAATTATCAATATCTGGACTGCGGAGATAAGTATATAATTCCTCCTGACTACTAGCTTGGAGAAACTCTTTAGCCAATTTCGTAGTCTCCACTGTATCTTGATATTCTTGCAGAATTTTCTCGGCATCTGCTAACTTGTCACCCGACCACAAATAATCCTGGGATTTATTATTTTTTTGCCAGTCTTTGGCATCTTTATCCACCTGTTTGGCTAATTCTCTCCCCTGCCGATTTTCGGTTCGCCACTGATTCAGTTCGTCCCATTTTTCAATTAAAGCTTCATGGGCTAAATCTACCCAAGCTTCTTCTTCTCGTTCAGTTTTTCCCGTCACTAAAAGGCGACCTTTCACTAATCCTTGTTTACCTTCAATTAGTTCTGTTAAGATTTTTTGTCCTTCTTGATTATCTCCAGCTAGAGACAAGATAAAGGCTTTTGATTGACGCAATCTGGTATCTTTTTCCCCGTCTCCTATTTGCAGAAGATTCAAGAAGATTCGCTTGATTAAAGTTTTCTCGTCTTCTGTTCGCTCCTGCTGCGGTGAGTCTTTTTCATAATCCTTGTATTGATAAACTTTATCAGCTTGACAATTTAACGCTCCTACTATCCCACCTATCGCCTCATAAGCTTCTAAAGTCAGCCGATGTTCTGCCTCATCTCGTTTCTGCCAAAGCTGGGTTAAAGCAAACTCTAATAAGGGTAAAAATCCGGGTTCTTGTTTAATATCTTCGAGGATTTTACTGAGCAATTCTTTCGTAACTTCATAGCCTTGTAGTTTGGCTGGTTCTGTGATAGCTTCTAGCAAATCTACTCCCCCTAGATTTGGCAGATATTCAGCGTTATTTTGAATTATTTGTCGCAGCACATCATAACGCAAACAAGGTTCAATGAAATCCGCCCTCATGGTAGCAATAACTGCCAAAGGAGAGTCTGGAATTGTGGCAACTTGGGTAATCAATTCAATAAAGCGATCGCGCTGTTCTGCTAGAGCAAAAGTGAATAATTCCTCAAACTGATCCACCACCAGCAAAAATTTATGTTCGCGGGGAAAAAGTTTTAATAGCGGTTTTAAACCTTCGCTGTCTTGATTATTGATACATTGATCCAGCAATGGTTGATCATCTCGAAAATAGGGTAACAGCAGGCTTTCCAACATTGTTAACGGCTTAAATCCAGGTTTGATGGGTTCGAGAATTTGCCATCCCAACTCTTCCAACCAAGGAATCAATCCTGCCAGAACTACCGAAGATTTACCACTTCCCGAAGCACCAATCAGAGGGACAAAATTTAGCCGATCTAGCTTAGATTTGATGTCTTCTACCACTCGCTTGCGTCCGAAGAAGAAATCACGTTCTTTCTTAGTAAACGCCAGCAATCCTTGATAGGGACAGCGCAATTTTCCATTCTCATCTAGTAACGGTTTCACTTCTTTAACTTGAGGTTGCGCCCCATATTTGACCAGAATTAGCGATCGCCCAACTCCCATGCGAATCGGTTCTTGACCCTTCCCTCGCAATTCCCGCGAAACAAAATCAAACAGGCGATCGGCACTAATTTCTCCCGTTTTTAGGTCAGCCTGTTGTGGGGACAGTCCTTTGAGTAAGGCGGCGGTGAACAAACTGTATTCCTCATCTTCCCAAGCTACCTGTTCTGACCGACAGGCGGCGATTAGGTAGTAATCTTGCTTCTCCTTAAACGCTGAGAGGCTAGGTTCTAGCAAAATGCGATCTAGTCCCCGATTTTCGGGCAATAACGCCCCCGCATGGCAACAGTCTAGCATTACTACCAGATTACTCAAACTAGAACGCCGTAATAAAGGATTGAGTTCTCGGTCTAAAGAAATGGCATTTTTGCCTTCGGGTTGGCTATCGGAGGTGGCGAGATAGGCTTCCCCGTCACCGATGCGATTGATCAGGCGAAACCCGTGTCCTGAAAAGTAGATCAAGACTTCTTGATTTTTGGTCTGCTCTCCCGATAAGATTTGCTTTAAGGCTTGCAAGACTTCATTCCCCGTCACCTTTCCTGGAACAACTTCATAGCGTTTTTCTGCGGGAATCCAGCGATTGGGTAGGCGTTCTACATTGGCAAATGTCCCGGTATTCTCCAAGAATTGAGCAACAGCTTCTGCATCTTTGGCGGGTTTGCTCAAAGATGGTAGGAAATTTCGGTTATCGTAATCGTTAATGCCGATGACAAGGGCGTAGCGAGCCATAAGCAGTCAGCAAGGGATAGAAATGTTTTTTATGTTAGGTTATTTTTTGGTAAACTGCAAGGAAAGCATACGCCCTCCCTTAGATAATCTTTTCTTATCATCACAAGTACGGGAGAGCCAAGAAATAGTTAAGAAAAAAGTTAATTTTCAATTTTTGCATTATTTATGACTCGACTAACTCCGATCCAAATTGACGAAAACACTCTAATTTATATAGAGTCCACCGATGACCTAGAAATTCCTGCCGAGACATTAAAAACGGAGGGAAGAGTTGCTAAAAGGGGAACTTCTATACCAGATAGACAGCAAATTTTGCAGAATTTTCAGACAATTGAAGATACAATTCGTACTTACACTACTTACACTTTAAACGCTTTTCGCAATTTAGCCATTGCTAACATTGAGGAAGTCACTTTACAATTTGGTGTCGAAATCGGCGGCGAGGTAGGAATCCCTTATATTACTAAAGGAACCGCTAAAAGTAATTTAAATATTACGGTTAAGTGTACCTTTCCTAAGCCGCCGAACTCGTCTGATTGATGGTTCAATATTTAACGTTTTCTGGTTCTTCCGTATATTCCCAAAATAAGAGAGCCAAATAATCTTGATTAAGGTCTCTGGTCTTGATTTTGGGGATAACTGGGGAATAGATCTCTTGGGAAATCCTCGGCACTTAAACAGGTTTGTAAAGCTTGGGAGGGATTATTTTTGTCCACACCACGACTGACAGCGATCACGCATTGGGAAAAGCGACCGGGTAATAAACTTTGACGACAGGAATCTAAAATCTGTTGAGAAATCCCTAATTTATCAGGTTCCTTGGCTGTTTCCGTTTGTTTGAGGGAATTAGTGGCAAACAAGGGGGCAGCGCGATGGATATCGACCACACAGTGACCTAGGTCGATGGGACGACGCACTTGAAAACAAGCTTGCAGAGCCAGATTACCATTAATCGGAGTTTTGGATTTAATCATCACCACACACCGGGATAATTCTTTAGGAATTAATGCTTCTGAACAAGCGGTGGCGGCATCTTCGGGACTGACTCCCGTGCCGACAATCTGACTGATACAGGCACTAAATTGATTATTGTTGCCGAATGCGATCGCTGTTCGGTTCATTTCTACTAAGCCAAGGGAAATAGTAGCGATCGCGCTCCAACTAGCAATTTTTTTAATATGGTTTTTCATCGTTTGCTCACACCGAAGATTTTAAGGCTAACTGGCCTTGATTTTAACAGATTCACGGGCAATGGGGGAATGGGGAGATGGGGAGAGGGAATTATGAATTATGAATTATGAATTATGAAGTGGGGAGATGGGGAGATGGGGGGAGGGAATTATGAAGTGGGGAGATGGGAAGATGGGGGAATGGGGGAATGGGGGAATGCAACTAATACCCCAAAACCCCAAAACCCAAGGGCCAAAATTAGTATTCTGGTACAGTGGAATCGACTTCGCGACTCCAGGCGCTGATACCACCTTTGACGTTAATTCCTTCGATACCTGCCTCTTTGAGGATAGCGAGGGCTTTAGCGGAACGTCCCCCCATCTTACAATGGGCGATAAGACGATAACCGTTGACTAATTCCTTAATTTTGGGAATTGCCGCACCATTTTCGATATCGGGTAGGGGAATTAACACCGAGTTGGGGATATTAGCGATTTGGTACTCGTTGGGATTACGCACATCGATGAGAATATAATCATTGGCATTGCTGTCAATTAGTGCTTTTAACTCTACTACGGTCATTTCTGTCATTTTTTGCTGTTCTGCTGCTTCTTGTGCTTTTGCTTGCGGAATACCGCAGAATTGTTCGTAATCAATTAGTTTTTCAATGACGGGACGGATGGGATTCGGACGCAATTTTAACTCGCGGAATTTCATTTCCCAAGCATTGTAAAGCAGTAAACGACCACTAAGGGTATCCGGAGCGCCGAGGATAATTTTAATGGCTTCTGTGGCTTGAATTGTGCCGATTACTCCGGGTAAAACCCCTAAAACGCCGCCTTCCGCACAGGAGGGAACCATCCCCGGTGGTGGCGGTTCGGGATAGAGATCGCGGTAGTTGGGACCGCCTTGGTAGTTAAAAACGGTTGCCTGTCCTTCAAAGCGGAAAATTGAGCCATAGACGTTGGGTTTGTCGAGAAGAACACAAGCATCATTAGTCAGATAACGGGTGGGGAAATTATCGGTCCCGTCGATAACTACATCATAGGGGGCTAAAATGTCAAGGGCATTTTCGGAACTTATGCGGGTTTCGTACAAATCCACCTGACAATAGGGGTTAATTTCTAGAATTCTGTCCTTAGCGGAAACAATTTTCGGTTTACCTACCCAAGAAGTGCCGTGAATAATTTGACGTTGCAGATTGGAACTATCGACGATATCGAAATCAACAATACCGATTCTACCGATGCCAGCCGCCGCTAGATAGAGTAAAAGCGGGGAACCGAGTCCCCCGGTGCCGATGCAGAGAACACTGGCGGCTTTTAGTTTTTTTTGACCTTCTAAGCCCACTTCGGGCAGAATAATGTGTCGAGAGTAGCGTTGAACCTCCTCTTTGGAAAGTTTGATCGCCGCGAGATTAGGATTTAGCATAGATTGGGTAAATAGTGAAACCTGACTCGATTCGGGCAAGAATTTCGTCTCAGCACGGTTTAGAGACAAAAATCAGGAAGACTCGATCGCTTCCTGTTTTTTCAATTCTTCCTATGATTATGATAGTGTGAGGGTCCGGCTCCCTGTTGTTAATATTAGTTAACTTTCCCCTGCTACTTGATCGCGGTATTCACTAGCGGAGAGGGTGTCAGCCAAGGCAGTACCGGGATTTTCTACCCGCACTTTTAATAACCAACCCTCCCCGTGGGGATCATCGGCAATTAATTCGGGGGAGTCAATCATCGCTTGATTGCGATCAACTACGGTCCCCGAGACGGGAGGATAAAGATCTTCCACCGCTTTTACCGATTCGATCGTGCCAAAACTACTACCTACTTCCAGTGCCTCTCCCAATTCGGGCAATTCTAGAAACACGATATCACCTAATTGATCGACGGCAAAAGCACTAATTCCCAAGGTAGCGATTTCACCTTCGAGTCTGACGTATTCGTGGGTTTCTAGGTATCTCAAGTCCTCGGGATATTCCAGTTCCATCGTCTGTCTCTAAATATTTACAGCATCAGTTAGTTTACTAGATCTCTTGGGAAAAATGTTGATCGGGTGGGGCTGTTGTATTGCCGATCGCTACCTAGACAAAATTAATTACACTGATCGAAGCCTGATTAAACAGCTAGAATTGGTCTAGGTTGATCGGGGAACGCCACGGAACACTGGAACAATAACTGGTTTAAATACCTCCTAGCCTACTTAAGTAGGGAGGCACAATTATTTGTAGGATGGGTTAGCGGTAGCGTAACCCATGCGGGCGTTGGGTTTCATGCTTCAACCCAACCTACGTTGATCTTATATTTAATTCCACCCACCCACTTATGTTAAATTCCATCTTAGAGCCTCGTGGTGGCGAACATCAAACCATAAGAGCCTTTTTTGAGCCAAAAACCATCGCTGTGGTGGGATTTAATCGCCAAAATCCCCAACTTGATCGCACTCTTTTACATAATCTCCATCATAATCCCGGTCAGCACCGCCTTTATCTAGTTAATCCTCACCCCGAAAACTGGCTCGATCTTCCCATCTATAGCAGTTTAGAGGATATCCAAGCGGCGATCGATCTGGTAATTATCACCGCCCCTGCCCCCGAAATTCCCGCTATTATCGCCCAATCTGTCGAAAAAAAGGTTAAATGCGCCCTGATTCTCTCCACGGGTTTTCGGGAAACTGGACAGATGGGGGAAAATTTACTTAGGGAAATTAAAGCGATCGCTGGTCAAAAATTACGCATCATCGGTCCCCATAGCTCAGGAATCTGCAATATAAGCCAAAATCTTAACGCCACCTTTTCCCCCATCCTGCCGAAAACCGGTTCAATTGCCCTGATTAGTCAAAGTGGGGCGATCGCTGCTTCCGTGCTTGATTGGAGTTTAAGCGAAAATGTCGGTTTTAGTCACTTTATCTCCCTCGGAGTCCTTTTAGATGTGGATTGGGGCGAATTACTCTATTATTTGGGAGACGATCCCCAAACCAAAAGCATCGTTATCTACTTGGAATCCCTGAATAATGCCCGCTCTTTTCTGTCCTCAGCCCGAGAAGTTGCCCTAAATAAACCAATTATCGCCATTAGTCGCCACAGTACCGACTTTGACCCCACTTCTCTTTCCCATGCTGGCAAATTGACCAGCGATCAGCTAACTCTCTCCGCTGCCTTTGCTCGCTGTGGCATCGTGGAAGTACAAAGACTGGCCGATCTGTTGAATATCACGCAAGTTTTAGCGAAAATTCCCCGATTTCCCCGGGGAAAACGCTTGACAATCATCAGCAATGGTTTTGCTCCCGCTCTTTTAGCGGCCTCGGCTTTACTGGCGGAAGATGGACAACTGGCAACCCTTACCCCCGCAACGATCGGAAAACTAGCGCCTCTTGTTCCCACGGATATTGTCCCCCAAAATCCCATCGATCTGCGTCGCGGCAGCGATCCCGATAGCTACGCTCGCGCCCTAGAGATCGCTTTAGCGGATGCACATACCGATGCGGTGTTGATGATTCTCTCGCCTCGCTTTAACACCGATCTGCGAGAAATTGCCTGTAGAATTGCTTCAATTGCTCAAAATAGCAAAAAACCCATTTTAGCAAGTTTGATGGGAGGGGAGGGCATTGCAGAGGGAGTAGCGTTATTAAATCAGCAGGGTATCCCCACCTATCGCTATCCCGATTCGGCAGCCCGGGTGTTTAATTTGCTCTGGAAATATGAAGAGAATCTGCGTGGTCTTTATCAAACGCCAATTTTAGCCAATTCTCAGGAAAATGGCTCCGATCGAGTTTTAGTGGGCCAGATTATCGAGCAAGCAGGCGATAGAACAATTCTCAGTGAGCCAGAGTCTTTAGCTATACTGAAAGCTTATGGAATCCCTGTTATTGTCACTGAAATCGCTGAAAGTGCCGCAGAAGCAGTTAATCTCGCCGAATCTCTCGGTTATCCCGTGGTGATGAAACTGCATTCGAGGACGATTATCCATAAAAGCGCGGTGGGTGGGGTACAATTGCCGCTTTTTTCCCCTAGGGCAGTGGTGCAAGCGTATCAGGCGATCGAAGCTAATATTAGCGCACAAGTGGGTCGGGAGCATTTTCTCGGGGTGATTATTCAACCGATGTTAGAAATCGATCGAGGATATGAGTTAATTATCGGCTCTAATTACGATGATCAGTGCGGACCGGTGATAATTTTCGGTACTGGTGGCCGTTTAGTCGATATTTTTCAAGATTACGCCACCGCTCTACCTCCTTTAAATACTAATCTCGCTCGCCGACTTTTAGAAAAAACCAAGATTTATCGGGCTTTTCAGGGACTAAATGGGCTTAAATCGCTTAATTTAGCGAATTTGGAGCAAATAATCGTTAGATTTAGTCACTTGGTTAGTGAACAACCTCGCATTAAAACTATCGATATTAATCCCTTTTTTGCCGATTCAGAGCAATTGATTGCTCTTTCCGCTTCTATCCTTCTTCATCCTCCAACTACTCCCCCAGAAAAGTTATCTCATCCAGCAATTCGTCCCTATCCCGAACATTATATAGAACCTTGGACGACGAAAAGAGGCTTAAAGGTGCTAATTCGTCCAATTCGGGCGGCAGATGAGCCTTTAGTGCGACAATTTCACCATTATCTCTCGGAAGAAACTATTTATTATCGTTATTTTCATCTTGTCAATCTTGATCGCCAAACCGCTTATGATCGTCTTACGCGCATTTGTTTTATCGACTACGATCGAGTAATGAGCTTAGTGGTAGAGATTAATAACGATCAGACGGAAGAACCAGAAATTATCGCTATAGGACGCTTAAATAAACTGCACGGCGTTAATGTGGCGGAATTTGACCTATTAGTTAGGGATGACTATCAAGGTCAAGGAATTGGTACAGAATTACTACGGCGTTTAGTCACTATTGGCAAAAAGGAAGGATTAGAGGGAATTGAAGGAGAAATTTTAATAGATAATCGCGCTATGCAGATGATAGCGGCTAAAGTGGGGTTTTCTCTCTATAAAACTGCCGATTTTGTCAAAGCGGAACTTGAATTATGAAGCCTTTTTGACAAGCTGATCACTAATTTTCTGGCTGAATTGTTCGAGCTAATCCTTGCTCTAAAGTAAAGGGAGGTTGCCAATCTAGGGTTTTTTGAATATAGCTAGAGTCAACGGCAAGAGAACAGAGGAGGCGATCAACCATATAACTATTAAGAGGGAATGGTCGCTTGGTTAGATACTGCAATGTGTCTCCTAGATAACCAGCAACTTTGAGTAGGCTAGGCGGGATTGACAAGAGATAGCAACTTCGCTGTATTGTTCGGGCTATCTCCCGAACGAGTTGAGGTGTGGAAAGAGCTTCACTGTCGCTAACTAGGAAGATTTGATTGACTGCATTGGGATGGTTTAAACAGGTGACAATTGCATCTACTAAGTTACCAACAAAGATTAAGCTGCGACGATTTTTCACCGAGCCTATAGGTAGAGGCAAACCTCGGTTTACCAGTTTCATCAAAAGTTCAAGATTTCCCGGATTTCCAGAACCATAGACCAGTGCTGGGCGGAGAATTGTCCAAGTCATCTGGCTGTTATTGGCGCAATCGATCAGAGATTGTTCTGCTTGAAGTTTACTTTGACCATAGGGGGTATCAGGTTGGCAGCAAGAGTCTTCGGTGAGGATTTGGTCGCTGGAACTCGTTATTGCTACGATCGTACTGATAAGGATAAAATGTTTGACCCCTGCTTTAATGGACTGCTTGACTAGATTAGCAGTGCCGTCGGTATTGATTCTGAAGAATTCTGCCTCTGGTTTTGCCATTTGATTGGGCAGGATGTGAGCTAGGGCTGCTAGGTGAAGGACTGTGTCTATTCCTTCGAGAGCCTGCGTCCAATCAGTGCGACTATCGATTTCGCCGATTGAAGTGACTCTCACGGGTACTGATGGTGGCTGGGGGAAATCATTCCGCACGGCTGCGGTAATTTTCCAGCCCTGCTGATGTAAGAGGGGGAGGAGATGCCCCCCAATAAAGCCTGTTGCCCCTGTAACGAGGAGATTTTTCATGGTTTTTGACTCGGCGTTGTCGAAAAATAAAAAAGCGGTTATAATGTGCTAGTCTTAAAGTCAAATCTAGCATACCAATGCTCAATGCTCTTACTTTCGATGTAGAAGACTATTTTCAGGTTGAGTCCTTCACCAACATAGTCAGCCGTGAAGATTGGAGTCAATACCCCATCCGAGTGGTAGAGAACACCCAACGCATTTTAAACCTACTGAGAGAATACAAAACCCATGCCACTTTCTTTGTTCTCGGTTGGGTAGCGGATCGCTACCCAGAGTTAGTTCAAGAGATTGCTGCTGATGGACATGAAATTGCTACTCACGGCTATTGGCATCAACTGATCTATCGTCAAACGCCTGAAGAATTTGCTACCGATTTGGAGAATTCCCTTGAGGCTATTCAAAAAGCTTTAGGAAGTTATTCAGTTGTTGGCTATCGCGCTCCGGTTTTTTCGATCACTAATCAATCTTTATGGGCATTGGATATCCTCCAAAAGCATGGAATCAAGTATGATTCTAGTATCTTTCCTGTGGCTGTTCATGACCGCTATGGCATCAGTAATGCGGATCGCTTTGCTAATGAGATCGGTGAAGGCTTGTGGGAATTTCCTCCCAGCACTGTACAATTAGGAAAACGCAATTTGCCAGTGGCTGGTGGGGGTTATTTCCGCTTGTTTCCCATTCCTTTAACTCGTTGGGCGATTCGTCAGATTAATGATGAGGGACAGCCAGCGGTAATTTACCTCCATCCTTGGGAGTTCGATCCCGAACAACCTCGGATTAAGGGTGCTTCTTTACTGTCTCGCTTCCGCCATTATCTGAATCTTGATCAGACGGAAAATCGCTTGAGAATGTTACTAGAAGAATTCCAGTTTGCTTCGATGAATCAGGTGTTTTCTCCTCAGCTATCTGGCAATTAGAAAATGGTCTATAACTTAGGAGAATCATGGAACTGAGTGCCTCCCTTGTCCTTTATCGAAATGATCCAGAGGTGGTTCGTCGAGCGGTAACGTCTCTACTCAATACTCCAATAAAAATAAGTTTATCAGTGGTTGACAATTCGCCGCTCCCTGAACTTGCTCAGTTGTTTGAAGATTTAGAAGACTTTAAAGTTGACTATTTCTATAATAACGGTGAAAATGTTGGTTTCGGTAAAGCTCATAACTTAGCGTTGAGAAGAGTTCAAAAATGTGATTATCATTTAGTGATGAATCCCGATGTTTATTTTGAGGAAAATGTTATGATTGAATTGATTGAATATCTTAAAGATAATCAAGATGTTGGTCTTGTCGGACCGAAAGTCTATGAAGAAAATGGAGAAATTCAGTATGTTTGCAGGCGCTATCCTACTGTCTGGGCGCTTTTAGTAAAAAGATTTACTCCGAAAAGATTAAAGTTTTTATTTCAAAAAACAATAGATTGGTATGAAATGCGGGATACTGGCTATAATCAAATCATGGAAGCTCCAGTAATTGGGGGTTGTTTTATGCTATTTCGCAGAAAGTGTTTAGATGAAATAGGGTATTTTGATGAGAATATATTTATGTATTTTGAAGATTATGATTTAACTGTTAGAATGGCGAAAAAATACAAAGCTATGTTTTATCCTTTTGTTCATGTACATCACCTTGCAGGAAGGGGAGCGTATAAATCAATTAAACTAGCAACGATTTTTATGTTATCGGGAATGTACTTTTTTTCTAAGCATGGGTGGCGATTATTTTGACCTGTAATATCCTGAGAAAAAGAAAAGAAATGAAATGAATTAAAATTTGAGGACTATCAATTATGAAAATTGGCAAAAGAAGTCTATGGCAGTTTAAAGAAAGAGCACTAGATCTCAATAGTTATGCTTCAATTTTAAGATTTTTCCAAGTTCATGAATATTCTGTCAAAGCCATCGTGAATGAAGTATTTTCGAGAGGAAAATATCCCTGTACAATCTCTATCAAAACTCCGTTGGGAAGCCAGAAAGTAAATCTATTTTCTGTTGCCGATTTTTCAACGTTAAATCTGATTTTTTGCAGACAAGATTATTATGTACCCAAGCAATTATCTACTATTATTGATATCGGATCTAATATAGGACTTAGCACCCTTTACTGGTTAACTCGTAATCATGAGAGCTTTGTTTATTGCTATGAACCATCACCGATTTCACTAGAACGATTGAATGAAAATCTGAGCAGTTTTTCAAACCGTTACTCAGTAACACAAGCAGCTGTCAGTGACTATACAGGTAGTGGAATATTAGGGTTGGAGGAAACAGGTGTTTGCTCTTCCCTTGATTTAAAATCCGAAAAATCGGTTGAGTGTGAAGTGATCCATATTAACGAAATCCTGGAATCAGCTATCTCAAAACATGATCGTATTGATGTTTTGAAGATTGATTCAGAAGGGCATGAAGTTAGAACATTAAAAGCTATAGATAAATCTTTCTACCCCCATATATCAGTTATTAACGTAGAATATTGTCAAGCCCAGCAATATATCCCTAAAGATCTTAACTATCAATATAGCTTTAAGAGTTTTGCTGAAAGATTTGTGCGTGAACCTTAAGTTTTTCTCAATATCTAATGGTTATGCCGCTTAGTAATAGATTTCAATTTCATCATCTTGGCGTTGCGGTAGATAGCCTTTCTAAGGTACTGCCTACCTATGAGACGATTTTTGGCTACCATCTCCTGTCCGGTCCTTTCGACGATCCCATCCAAAAATCAAGGGTATGTTTCGTGGGAACGGGAGTAAAAGACGCATTTGTTATTGAACTGGTAGAACCCCTCGGTCAAGATTCCCCTGTTAAAAATATGGTAGCAAAAGGAATTGCAGCTTATCATGTCTGTTATGAAGTAGAAGATATTGACAAGGTAGTAGCAGAAGTTACACAGATGGGATGTATTGTTGTCAGTCCACCACAACCAGCAGTTGCCTTTGAGCAGAGGCGCATCGCTTGGTTTTATACGCCAACTCGGCAGTTAATTGAGGTGTTAGAGAAATGCAAGTCAAACCCATAGAGAAGCGGACAGATTTACGCCAGGAAGCGGAGCGGCTGATTGACACGGAGGATTTTGCCGGAGCCTATGCTTTGCTCAAAGCAATTTGGCAAGAACAACCTGGACCGGCTTCGGCTCGATATTTACTCTCTAAGTCGAGGGAAATAGCAGCAAAAGTACCCCTGATTAATTGTCGTGTGGCCCTATTGCGCTCTTTTACGGTTGAACCAATTATCCCGTTGCTGCAAGCTGCTGCTCTAGTTCAAGGCATTGAAATCGAGATTTACCTCAGTGATTTTAATACATACGCTCAGGAAATCTTAAACCCCCAGAGTGGATTATATCAGTTCAACCCTAATGTGGTTTTTTTTGCAGTGCAAACTCGTGATTTAGTACCGACTTTGTGGGAAGATTTTGTCTCTCTTAGTCAAGAAAAATATCAAGAAACAATTGAACAAGCAAGGAGTAATTTAATCAGTCTATTTGAGGTTTTTCAGAAAAACAGCCCAGCTTCATTGGTCGTCCATACCTTAGAACAACTTCACCTCCCCAGTCAGGGCATTTTGGATTGGCAGATGGAAGTGAGTCAAGCTCAAGCGATTACGGCAATCAATCAGGTTCTATATCAGAAAGCTTTGCGGCAAACTGGCTTATATCTCCTAGATTATGACGGACTGATTAGCCGTGTGGGGCGTTCTCGCTGGTACGATGAGAGCAAATGGCTGACCATGCGGATGCCAATTGCGGCTGATTGCCTGATTCATTTAGCTAACGAATGGTTGCGCTTCTTACATCCCCTGACAGGGCGTATTTGTAAGTGCTTAGTTGTCGATTTGGATAATACTCTTTGGGGTGGAGTAATCGGCGAAGAGGGAATGACAGGAATTGCTCTGGGAAGTGAATATCCAGGTGCAGCGTTCCGTCAATTTCAACAGGCTATTTTGGATTTGTATCAACGGGGAATTGTTTTAGCAATTTGCAGTAAGAATAATCCAACAGAGGCGCTCGAAGTGTTAGAAAAACACCCAGAAATGGTGCTGCGTCCCGAACATTTTGCTGCCATTAAGATTAACTGGCAAGATAAGGCACAAAACTTACAAGAAATTGCCAGAGAACTCAATATTGGCATTGATTCCTTAGCCTTTGCCGATGATAATCCGGCGGAACGAGAATGGATAAAGCAGAAATTGCCGGAGGTAACGGTCATTGACTTACCCTCAAATCCGTTAGGATATGCAGCAGCGTTAAGGCAATCTCCAGTTTTTGAGCGCCTGACTCTAGCTCCAGAAGACAGCCAGAGGGGTAAGTATTATGCTGAACAGAGACAGCGCCAGGAACTCGCGCAAAATGCCACTTCCCTGGAAGATTTTTACTATTCCTTACAAATGCAGTTGGAAGTCTCGCCGGTAACAGAAGCTACCTTGGCACGGACTGCCCAATTAACCCAGAAAACGAACCAATTTAACCTGACAACCAAACGGAGGACGGAGCAGGAAATTGCTGATTTAATGTCTTGTTCTGATTGGCGGATTTATACCTGTGGTTTGCGCGATCGCTTTGGTGACAATGGTTTGATTGGCGTGGTCATCGGGCATCAAAAGGGCAAAATATTGGAAATTGATACCTTCTTGATCAGTTGTCGCGTTATCGGACGCACGGTAGAGACGGCGATTTTGAGCGTGGTTATGGAAAAAGCACGTCAGCAAGGAGCAACGGAATTAGTCGGCTGGTATTTGCCAAGCAAGAAGAACACGCCAGCTAAGGATTTCTACAGCGATCACGGATTTTGCTGTATCCAAAGACAAGGAGAGTCAGAGCTTTGGGCAAAAGACCTCTTAGATGAGACAATAAAAGTGCCAGCCTGGATCGAAGTTGATTATTGATGAGCGTTGAGGAGGTATGTCGAAAGTGAGTGGTGATGTTGTTGAACAAGTACGCGAGATTGTTAGCGATATATTTCAGATTGCCATTGAACAAGTCAACCTAGACAGTTCGCCGGAAACCATTGAGGCCTGGGAGTCAATTCAGCACCTTAATTTAGTCCTGGCTCTGGAGCAGGAGTTTGGCGTGAGCTTCAGTCCTGAAGAAATGGCGACAATGCTCAGTGTAGAAGCGATTTCGCAACTGGTAAGTGAGAAAATGGTAAATTTTTAAGATACCCGACTTCTCTAAGAAGTCGGGTATCTTAAGGCATTATTTTAGATGTGTCGGTCTGGTGCGTTAGCTTAACTTGGTGCATTGCAGCGTGATCGTGCCTGGCTTGCCTACAATGTCTGACAGAATACAGCCCTAACGTATCCTACTGGACTGTTTCAGCTAAAATAGGGCAATAGATTTCGGCTTAAAGTCTTAGATTATAGAATTTCTAGCATTTTTCTAATACACCAAATTAGCTGAAACAATCCACTACATTTCCAAAATCCAAAATTCAAAATCAAATGACTCGCCCATCGATAACCATTCGAGAACTTGAAGAAAGCGATCTGCCTGCGATCGTTGAATTGATTAACCTGAGAGACGAACAACAATACAGTGTAGAGGCAGTAAAGCATACGGTTTATGGAGCAGAAGGCTCCACTGTTCGCAACTGGTTGGCTTTAGTCGATGGCAAGCCTGTTGGCTTGAGTGGTTGGGCTGTTCGAGAACTAAAACAGGGGACAAATTGCTATCGAGCGGGCTACTGGCAAAATCTATTTATCCACCCCGATTATCGCAAACTTATGCTCTATCCTCAACTGGTATTTGCGATGTTCAAGGGAGCCAAAGAATCTAATTTAGATTTTATTTATACTGCTAACCGACGGTTAGAAGTATGGCAGGCTCATCTCAAGCTTGGCTTCGTGAAAACTGGCGATCTAGCGGTACTTGCCAAACCCCTACAACCAGCGAAGCTAGTAAGAAAATCAAAGCAACTTCCTCCCTATCTAGACGCTATCTGCCGGCCGCTTGATTGGACATACGCTCTCTATTGGCGATTGCGAAATTTTTTCAGATTTGAACGCACTTTAAAGGTCGAACAGATTTCCTGGGACAACGATGATGTTTTGGCACTTTTATGTAATCTACTAGAGGAGGATGCAGGCGATCGCTTGCACGAGAAGACAACAGCTAATTCCCTGAGAGCAAGGTATCGAACCAATTTAGAAGAAGACCCCTATATTTTATTAGGCATAAAAATGCAAGGACGTTTAGCAGCAGCAATAATTTACCGAGTGGCAAGGCGAGGCAATGGGATTTATGCTGGAGTGATTATGGATTTAGTAGTTCCTTCTGGAAGAGAAGTGTATGGCCTAGCCTTGTTAGCCGCAGCGGAAACCCATGCGTTGAGAAATAGCTGCGAAGTCATGATCTATCTCGATGGGATTGGAGAAAGGGTGAAGCAGCTAGTACAGAAATGCGGTTATTTTAAGTCTCCTGAACAATATGTGATGTTGATTTGGAATCAATCCCAGGTTACAGATATACCCTCCTTATCGAAGCCGCAAGATTGGCGATTTGCCTTTGGCGCTCATGATGCTTTTTGAAGTTTTTGTCGCTGAACCATGATGCTAGAGAAAATTTGCGAGCGCAAGGCTTTACACTCCTATCATGGTTACTTTTTGTAAATATGCCAAGGTTTAACAATCCCTTGAGGAAAAACCTTGCGAATCTTATTACAGATAGCTATGTCAGCTTGTAGCCACAAGTCTCGAAGTTTTTGTTCGGGTCGTCCTCGAAAAGAGGAATAGGGAACAGGGAACAGGGAAGAAAATTGGCGTACCTCATATTTCTGAATACCGCTATAGATAAGAACCTAAACAAAATTATACTATTAATTAAACAAAAAAAGCTCTAACTTCTGTCTAAAAAACAAGTGTAATTTTGGAAATAAAATTGACATAACCGCCTTGAGAGAAGTATATTGAACATAAAACAGCATAGTTGAGATGTCAATTTTTTGTTTTTTCCACAATTTCCAATAGTTATTTATTCCACCATATCTCATATCGAGTTTATTTCTACTCAAGCTACCTGATGTTTCAAAAACAAGGGTCGCCTTGATATTAAGATAATAAAGCTGACATCTATCTAGACACATTTCCATCCACAAAAAATGATCTTCAGCGTGTTTTTTTGAGGGATCAAATCGATAGTCAATTTTACGTTTTAACATGATAGATGGAGTGACAAATGGATTAGTTAACAAAATTTGATTTGGGGTTACTAAACGAACTGTAAAAGCCGATATAATTTCACCATAATTTAGACGAGGAGAATTAGCTTGAACTAACTCATAGGCATGGCCACATCCTAAGGCTTGAGGATTGACTAGCATCCAAGAATACTGAATCTCAATTTTTTCTGGATGCCAAGCATCATCAGCATCTAAAAAAGCAATAAAATCCTGAGATGCTAAATTCCAACCAGTATTACGTGCAATAGACGGACCAGAGTTAGACTCTAAAGCAACAACCTTAATCCACTCTTTACCATACTGCTGCTGTAGTTCTTTCAACTTCTCCAATGTACCATCACCGCTGCCATCTTCAACCAGAATAACCTCGGCAGGACGGAGGGTTTGTCTGGCTACAGAATCCACTGCTCTCTCAATTGTATTTGAGCAACGATAGCAGGGAATAATTACACTAACCGATGCTTCCATGTCTCTTAGCCTCAATTAAATACCATAGTCCTAAATATTCTAAAGCTTTATGACCTGTAATTGTTAGGCAAGAGCGTAGGAAAATAATGATAGCAAGTAACTTGGGCAGGTAACGCATACGAACCATTAATTCTTCTTTTGCAGTCATATAATAGTTACTTGAAATTCCAGGATTCATCATAATAGCAATCGTTTTATTGATATAAATGAATTCTACAGACTGAGCAAAACAACGACAGAAAAACTCGTAATCACTAGCTATTTTAAATAAAGAAGTTTCAAAAGCTCCGTATTTCCTATAGATTTCAAGAGAAACAAAAGTAGATGGATGAGGTAAAGTTTTATAGGGCAATGGCCCTAGATTACCAGCCCGAATATACCAATTAGAATTATCTCTCAACAAACATTTGCAATCCCCTATAAATAGTCCCGCAGATGTTTTTTTAAGGTATGCTTCGACTACCTCAACAATAGCTTCTAAAGTATAATTATCACCAGCATGAATTATGCCTACAAGTCTTCCCATACATAAACTTATTCCTTTATTAATTGCATGGTATAAACCACCATCAGGCTCACTCACCCAATAATCAATCTGGTTTTCATACTTACGAATAATATCAACTGTCCCATCCGTAGAACCACCATCTATAACAATATACTCAACATTATCATAAGCCTGATTAATCACACTCTGAATCGTTGGCTCTAAATACTTCTCGCTATTAAAAACTACAGTTATAATAGTAACTAGAGGAACCAGTAAATTGCCAGACAAATCACTCTCTTCATCATAAGACTTTTTGAAATATCCCTTAGTTCTCAATCCACCTTCTCCTCTGCGTTCTGGATTAGGAGGTAGAAATAGGACGGACTGGACTTTTGACAAGGGATCGTTAGTTATGACTGGTTTCTCCTGCGTCACCAGGCGAGTAGTAGAAAAATTGGGGTCTAGCGCAATTGCGTCTTTGTCTTGATTGACTGGGGGAAGCGTCATAATCGTGATTTAGCAGCAGCTTTTGGGCATTGTAACTCACTCCAACACCTCTGTCAAGGATGGTAGAAAGAGGTGATCGACAAACTCATCAATAAACTGGTCAATTGAATTGGCAGCCAGCGGCACAGCCATTGCTTCTTAGTAATTGTTCTACGCTTAACTCTTCTAAGGCGGCTTGAATCTCTAGACGGATCGATTCAAACTTGATTTGCAGTAATCGATCTTACCATCCGTAGAACCACCATCTATAACAATATACTCAACATTATCATAAGTCTGATTAATCACACTCTGAATCGTTCACTCCAAATACTTCTCACCGTTGAACACTACAGTAATGATAGTAACCAGAGGAAGAGGTGAGTTTTCAGACAAGCCACTAGCTTTATCATAAGAACGTTTGAAATATCCCTTTGTCCTCAACCCGCCTTCGCCTTTGCGCTCTGGATTAGGTGGCAAAAACAGAGTAAGCTAAACGGCTTTTACTTCGGATCACCGATATAGACTCCAAAAGGGTTATCGCTATTGGATCATGCAGGTTAAGCGCCGTTTAGCTTAGACTGTACTTTTGAGGAGGTATCGTTGGTGATGACTGGCTTATCCCGCGTTACTAGGCGAGTAGTGGAGAAATTGGGATCTAGCTCAATGACTTTCTTGTTTTGAGAGAAGGCTGTAGTCGTCATGATTTAGCGAGTCTTACAGAACGTTTAACATTGTAGTATATTTGAAAACTTTTGTCAAGTGGTTTACCACCCAATTAACCAGTAGCAGCGCTCAATAATTTCTGGCTTCATCTGTTTTTGTGACAGCAATCTTGTTGATATCTTTACCTCTATCAAAATAAAAAAAAGAAAGATTAGATTTAAAACAAATTCCAAACAGCAAAGGAAAGACAACATTCCAGTAACTAGGACGATTGAGCATCAGAAATCCTAATTCTGACATGGCACCTACAGATATCGCTAGACCTATTTTCGCTAGATACAGGTAATGCTTTCTAATGCGAGGATTTTCGATGAGGATAATCCTAGTAAAGAAGTCTCTTATTTGATTAGCTCTACTCCAAAATATCCAAATAAAACATATTGTTCCTACTATACCAGACTCAACCAGTAGTCTCGACAGCATAGAGTAGCCATCATATCTACAGAGCCTTCCTAAAATCCCCTCTTGAAAAGGTGCATCACTCTCAAAACCCCAGACAAAGTTGCCTAGCCCTAGACCCACGAAAGGACTATTCTGCAAGGCATAAATAGCTGTGGCATAGCTATTTAAGATAACTCCTACACTTAGATTGCCTGTACCGATATCAGAATCCTTTAAGTTAGAAGGGTTAAGTAATTTACTTGATTCCCAAAACGCAGATAAATCATTCAGTCGATTGGCTATTCCTTCTGAAAAATTATTTCTAAAAATAAACATCATCCAGGTCGTAAATGTGATTATTACGAAGATAGAAAATATTTTAAAAAAAGTTGAGAAAATATGTTTTTTTATTGGGGCTTTTTTAGAAATAACCATAAAGTATAAGAATAAGATAGCTATCGCAAAATAATTAGTTAAAGAAGAAGACAGGACAGTTGCCCAGCCCATCATAATCACAATGAGAATTGCTGATAATTTCTTACCCTTATTTAGAGTACCTGAAAGCAACGCTTGGATGATAATCGCCAAGGCTGGCATGACGTATATTCCAACATCGGCTGGCTCCCTGAGAATTCCTTGAAATCTGTCTTGATCGTAGAGTAATACAGAAGAGTGGTAACCATCCAAATACTCTGCATAGATACTGGGGTAAGGCAACCCCCCCCCTATGGAATTTAAAATTATACGCCAGGAATTTACACCAGTCAATAAAACAATCAAATACTCTAGAATGACTGTGAAACAAATGAATATAGATACTTTTAAAAAGTCCTGGCATAATTGCTTAGATTCAATAGGAGATTTAATGGTAGCAGAAATTACATAGTAAATAAGTAATAAAAATATTAGCGAAACCAACACTCCTATACTTCTATAATAACTATCATATTTGTCAAACAAAAAGCTGAAAATAGTACCGATTATAGTCAAAATTAAAAAGAGAAGTATAGAATAGATTTGCTGTTTTTGGCCAAATGCTTTTAAAGGTTGAAAGCCAGATTGTACAAAAGATAAAATTATTAAAATAATCAGAGGAATAGCAGCAGGTTCTACTATGCCAAAGCCGCCTTGCTTGAAGCCAAATACTTGAAATGGCAAAAGATATATCGATAGTCGAATCAATTGAATTTTCATTCTTTTTGAGCAAGTTCAGAGTCTGTAGTAACCAGCCAAATGAATAATACACCAATAATAGTAACCAAAGGAAGCGGTGAATTGTCAGACAAACCACTAGCTTCATCGTAAGACTGTTTGAAGTACCCCTCTCCCTTACCTTCTGGATTTGGTGGGGATAATATTGGATATTGTAGGGGAGCATCGGAGTGACTTTCTATTTCTAGAAGTCCTTGAATCAGCTTACGAGTCGTGGAAAAGTTATGATTAAGATTAATTATTTTCATGGTTTTTTGGTGGCGAGTAATCTTCAAGCAATCATCCAGAAAGAACCGGGTAATCGAGCTTCATTATAAGCATTGATATTATCAAGAAACACAGAATTATTATAATAAGATACCATAGATAGGGATGCCCAAACTTCAAACTTTTTGTTAAATTGTAGAAAGGTATCTAAAAAGTATTGCTCGTTCCAGTATCGTGATTCTTTGAGATTCCAATCGGTGGGATAATCATAGGGAAAGAATATATCGTGAATATGAACTAAAACTCCGGTTTGTAAACGGGGATAAATTTGAAGAAATTCAAACTCAACATCACTGCCAGACTTAAACACATGACTAGAATCAACGAACAGAATATCATTGGCTTGCAGGGATTCAAAAACGGACAAATCTACGGATTCTACTTTCTGGGTAAGCAAACTAAATTCTAGAAAATCTTTACTAACATTAGCAAAGTCTTTTAAAAAATCTTGAGGATAAGGCTCGATCGAGATCAGTTGTGATTTTTGGGAATTTTCTCTAAAATTCATTTTTAAAGCTGCGGCGATAATTTTAGTGCTACCACCCGAGCCAATTTCAATTATCCGAGACGGCTTTTTTTCTCTGACCATAGCATAGAGGACTTCTGCATCACCACTAATGAGACCAGAACTATCTTCGGAATAACCAAATGCTGAAAAAATTTCTTTATTGTTAAATTCTAAAGCATATTTTTCTAGTAAATACTTAACCAGTTCAGTTTGCTTGTCTAGATGCCATTCAATTGAGCTAAGAGGCCTTTCTTTGCCCGCGTATGTCATAATTTCCTGACGGTTGGGTATGGGCTGATAAAAATGGTCAGTAATTAGGGTGTAGCCAATATTTCTTAAGAGGGGATTGAATATTTGTCTGGCTAGAGCAAATTTAATATTTTTTCTACCCTGCTCGGTTTGCATACGGTTAAGTAATTTTTTCAACATTGTCAACCTTCTTTATACTACTAATATTTACCGTCATGTTTTGTCGTCAAAGCCAACTGGGAACTGGCATCCTTGATCAAACTATTACTAGCTGGTTGTTTCCTATTAAATCTTGACAAAATACTGCTACGGCAGCCTGTCACCCATAATGGGCAATTCAATTAACCAACCAGTTCAAGACCGGATTCAATAAGCATATTGGCTACATCTTACTTGATGATCAACTTCTTGTAAAGAAAATTTTTAATCAGCTAATACCAGAAAGCAAACAAGAGTTTTCTAAGGTTATTGGTTGTCCATGCTTGATATTCCTATCCTATTAGCTTTCTGGAGAGTCATTGTACTTTGGCCGGTCAACATCTAGATTTATTCTGGCAAATCTCCAAAACGCTCTCGATAGCGTTGAAGCAATGCTTCCAAATCCTCAGCCCGCATTTTTTCCTGTTGGGCCCGCATTCTTTCCTGTTCGGCCCGCATTCTTTCCTGTTCAGCCCGCATTCTTTCCTGTTCAGCCCGCATTCTCTCTTGTTCAGTTAGCTCTGACTCCGTGGGCAGTAAATCGCCGGCAAAAGTCGCCCAACGCAGCCAAACTGCCTCAACTCCCTTATACTCCCCTTGCCAGCGTACCAAAGCTAACCCTAGCCTTTGACTGAAAAATCTTTCTCCCATCTCTAGAGATAATGGCTCGTAGTTGCCGTCTCTAAGGATAAAACCCGCCCAGTCTTCAGGATTAAAGGGATCGTACCAGAAATATTCTGGCACTCGCAAACGGTCTTGATAGATTGCTTTCTTTTCAGTTTTATCCTGTGGAGCGGTACTTTCGGAAAGGAGTTCGATAACCACATCGGGAGCTTTCCCTTCTTCCCAAACCACCCAACTTTTTCTTTCCGCTTTGGGAACTCCTAGGACGGCAAAGAAATCGGGACCGCGAAATTCCTCGTTTTTTAACTGTGCGGCGCTGAAATAAACGAACATATTGCCGCCTACATAGCCATCTTCCCTAGCAGCTAACCAGGGTAACAAGGTATCTATGAGTATATCCATCTGGAGTTTATGTCGTTGGGTTTCCATAGGAACGCCGTCATCGCAGGGCAATTCATCTTGGGTGGGCAGTGAAAGTCGAGAAGGGGCAATAGTTGAAGTCATCGGAGTCACGCTGGTGATGAGACTTAAGGAGCTTTTTCCTCTAGCATTGGGGAAAATATCTAGGGTTTGCTGAAAAAGTTTGTTGGTGGGGTTAGGAGTCAGTAGCCGGTCGTCGGTCGTCGGTCGTTTCAGGCTTTGCTGCCCTCTTATTGTACCATTTTTTGTACTAAACAAGGATAATACCAGGTTGTTGAAGGTCTCAATCCTATTTTCTGGCACTAACATCGGATTTTAACAGGCCAAAAGCCTTATTTTAAAAGAGTTTTACCATTACTTAGCCAGCCCCACCTATTGTAGCACTATTTGAGAAAGGATATCAACAAATAACTTTGCTCATGTTTGACCAGATTAAATTTTTAATCTGGTTTAAAGAAAATACCATCCATCTGCAACATCCTGCCAGTTTTTTCGGCAGTAAAACCTGGTTCAATACCGTACAGTTCGTAACCTAATTTTTCTATAGAACTCTTGCAAATTAATTATATGTTATAATGATGGGTTGACTAATTTTCCCCAAAAAATTAGTTAATCAGTACATTCATCCTGAATGAAAACTTGAAGTTTAACTTTTAACTCAAAACTCTTTAGAGCTGCTTTAATTTGGTTATCAAAACCTCTTTATTTAATCGGCACAAACTATCTCAATTTTTATAATTGAGAATAAATTCTCCTTGACTTGATTAATCTTTAGGCAACTTTTAAGAAGCTGCTATACCTATCCCTAACTCACAGTTATAAATA
>VYLK01000034.1_pt1 | contig 49863 bp, 27 predicted proteins | sample 5114321 | NCBI WGS metagenome assembly VYLK01 (sample SAMN12291792, study PRJNA351875) | freshwater metagenome | isolation source: freshwater lake | place: USA: Michigan, MSU2 Lake | collected 2011-08-16
GTGCACGGCGCCTGGGACGCCGCCGCCGAGCGCTACCGCGCCACCCGCGTGGAAGTGGCCTTGAGCGCCGCGCCGCTGCGCCTGCGCGGGCTGCTGGCCGCGGTGGACCCGGCGGCGCAGAGCCTGCGCATCGGCGCCACGAGCTACAGCTACGCCGGCGCCACGGGCGTGCCGGCCGGTCTGGCCGCCGGCCAGGTGGTTCGCCTGCGCCTGGTGGCCGCCACCAACCCGGTGCGTTGGACGGTGCAGTCTTTCGGCGAGGCGCAGCGCCCGCTTCCCGATGGCGAGGAAGCCAAGCTCAAGGGCCTGATCACGGGGTTGGTGCCGGTGCAGGGCGGTGCGGCGCTCACCGCCATCCGCGTCAACGGCCAACCGGTGGACCTGAGCACAGCGCAGATTCCCGACGGCCGCAACGCCCTGGTGCTGGGTGCGCGCGTGGAGGTGGAAGGCCGCGTGCAGGGCGGGCAGCTGCGCGCGACGGTGGTGCAGGTGCGCAGCGACCGCCAGGAAGAAGAGCGCGGCTTCGAGGTGACGGGCGCCATCTTCGCGGTGGACGCCACCGCCGGCACGCTGCAGGTGCGCGGTGTGACCATCAGCACGCGGCGCAGCGACCTGCGCATCGACAACGGCACGCTGGCCGACCTGCGCGTGGGCCGCACGGTGGAAGTGCAGGGCGTGCTCGGCGCCGACCGCCGCACGCTGGAAGCCACGCGCATCCGGCTGCGCTGATGCGTCGCGGTCCGCTGCCGCCGGCGCTCTGGCGCCGGCCGGGTGTCAGCCGGCGGCGAGCCGCCGCCGGTGCCGTTCCACCTGCGCCTGCACCTGCACCGGTGCCGTGCCGCCCAGCACGCGGCGCGCGTTCAGCGAACCGCGCAGCGTCAGCACCTCGGCCACGTCGGCCGTCACGGCCGGGTTCAGGGCCTGCAGTTCGGCCAGCGGCAACTCAGACAGATCGATGCCGCGCGCGATGGCGCTTTTCACGGCGTAGGCCACCACCTCGTGTGCATCGCGGAAGGGCAGGCCCTTCTTCACCAGGTAGTCGGCCAGGTCCGTCGCGGTGGCGTAGCCCTTGAGCGCAGCGCGCTCCATCGCGTCTTTCTTCACCGTGATGCCGCCCACCATCTCGGCCATGATGCGCAGCGTGTCGGCCAGGGTGTCCACGGTGTCGAAGAGCGGCTCCTTGTCTTCCTGGTTGTCCTTGTTGTAGGTGAGCGGCTGGCCCTTCATCAGCGTGATGAGCGCCATCAGGTGCCCCACCACGCGGCCGCTTTTGCCCCGCGCCAGTTCGGCCACATCCGGGTTGCGCTTCTGCGGCATGATGGAAGAGCCGGTGCAGTAGCGGTCGGCCAGGTCGATGAAGCCGAAGTTCTGGCTCATCCACAGCACGATCTCCTCCGCCAGGCGCGAGACGTGCACCATGCAGATGCTGGCCGCGGCGGTGAACTCCATCGCGAAATCGCGGTCGCTCACGGCGTCCAGGCTGTTCTGGCAGACGCCGTCGAAACCCAGCGTCTTCGCCACGCGCTCGCGGTCCAGCGGGTAGCTGGTGCCGGCCAGCGCGGCGGCGCCCAGGGGCAGCACGTTCACGCGCTTGCGCACATCGGCCAGGCGCTCGGCATCGCGCGCGAACATCTCCACATAGGCCAGCAGGTGGTGCGCAAAGCTCACCGGCTGCGCCACCTGCATGTGCGTGTAGCCGGGCATCACGGTCTCGGTGTGCTGCGCGGCCAGGGCCACCAGCGCGGCCTGCATCGCGGCCATCAACTGCACGAGCTTGTCGATCTCGCCACGCAGCCACAGGCGCACGTCGGTGGCCACCTGGTCGTTGCGGCTGCGGCCGGTGTGCAGGCGCTTGCCGGCATCGCCCACCAGCGCAGTGAGGCGGGCCTCGATGTTCAGGTGCACGTCTTCCAGCGCGAGCTTCCACTCGAAGCGGCCTTCCTCGATCTCGCTGCGGATCTGCGCCATGCCGCGCTGGATGTCGGCCAGGTCTTGCGCGCCGATGATGTTTTGCGCGGCCAGCATCTCGGCATGCGCCAGGCTGCCGGCGATGTCGGCCTGCCACAGGCGCTTGTCGAAGTTCACGCTGGCGGTGTAGCGCTGCACCAGCTCGCTCATCGGTTCGCTGAACAGGGCCGACCAGGCCTGGTGCTTGTTGGCCAGGGGGTCGGCAGAGGGTTGCTGGGCAGGCAGGTTGGACATGGGGTGCAGGCAACTGGGGTGGGGGCCGTCAAGGCCACGGCGCAGGGGCGGTGGCAGGCACACTCCGTATTATCCGGCCGCCCTCCCGATGAGCCCTCGTTCGCCTTCAGCCCCCTCCACGCGCAGCACCGGCTTCGCGCATAGCCGCTTCGACCCGCAGGCCGACGAGCGCAGCCGCGTGCAAGCCATCACCGCCGCGAGCTTCGATGTCTGTCACCCGGCGCTGGCCTTGCGTGCGCTGGTGCTGGTGCAGGCCGTGTTGGCCGTGCTGGCGCTGGCCACGGCCGACAGCGCGGCCGAATGGGGCACGCGACAGGCCGTGCTGGCTTTTGCCGGCGTGGTCGGCAGCCTGCTGTGGCTGGTGGGCACTTGCGCGCTGCGGCGGCCCTTGATGGCGCTGCCCGGCCTGCCCCGCGCCGTGCTGGTGCTGGGCCTGGGCGCGGTGGCGGCCTGGCTGGCGTGGTGGCCGCTGGTGTGGGCCGGCCTGGGCGGCGAGGTGCACACGCTGCGCGTGGCCGCCGTGGGCTTGGGCGGCGTGTGTTTCGCGGCGCTGCTCTGGGCCTGGCTGGATCTGCGCGCCCGCATCTGGCACCCGGCCGATGCCAGCGCGCGCCTGGCCGAGCTGCAGAGCCGCATCCGCCCGCACTTCCTCTTCAACGCCCTGAACACCGCACTCGCGCTGGTGCGCGTGGACCCGGCCCGCGCCGAAGCCGTGCTGGAAGACCTGAGCGAACTCTTCCGTGCAGCGCTGGCCGAGGTGGGCGCCACCGTCACGCTGGAAGAAGAGATGGCGCTGGCGCGGCACTACCTGGCCATCGAGCAGGTGCGCTTCGGCCAGCGGCTCGACGTGCAGTGGGAGGTCGACCCGCGCGTGCACGCCGCGCGCGTGCCCTCGCTCGTGCTGCAGCCGCTGGTGGAAAACGCCGTGCGCCACGGCATCGAGCCCGCCGCCGGCGGCGGGCGCGTGACGGTGCGCGCCGCGGTGCAGCGCGGGCAGGCCGTGGTGACGGTGATCAACACCCTGGGCCCGCAGCCCGGCCTGCCGGGCCACGGCATGGCGCTGCACAACGTGCGCGAGCGCCTGCGCCTGCTGCACGATGTGGGCGCGCAGTGCGACGTGTGGCGCGAGCCCGCTCCTGCGGGCAGCGGCCGGCCCGACCTGTTCCACGCCCGCATCGTGCTGCCCTTGCCTTGATGGGGAGACGCTGACGCCATGAATGTGCTCATCGTCGACGACGAAGACCTGGCCCGGCTTCGTTTGCGCGCGCTGCTGCAGGCGCTGCCCGAGTTCGACGTGAACGTGGTGGGCGAGGCCGGTGACGCCGCGCAGGCGCTGGCGCAACTGAACACCCACGCGGTGGACGCCGTGCTGCTGGACATCCGCATGCCCGGCCTCACGCCGCACGAGGGCCTGCACCTGGCCGCGCGGCTGCGCGCGATGCCGCAGCCGCCGGCGGTGATCTTCGTCAGTGCGCATGCCGAGCATGCGCTCAAGGCCTTCGAACTGGAGGCGGTGGATTACCTCACCAAGCCCGTGCGCAGCGAGCGCCTGCGCAACGCGCTGCAGCGCGTGCAGCAGCGGCTGCAGCCGCTGAGCACGATGCAGGCCGTGCTGCAGGAAGCCCCGGCCCTGGTGGTGAGCGACCGCGGCCGCGTGCTGCGCCTGCCGCTGCCCGAGGTGCTGGTGCTCAAGGCCGGGCAGAAGTACGTGACGCTGCGCACGCCGGGGCACGAGTACGTGCTGGACGACTCGCTCTTGGAACTGGAGCAGCGGCTGGCCGCCTTGGGCGGCAACCATCTGCGCATTCACCGCAACGCGCTGGTGGCGCGCCATGCGATCCGTGAGCTGGCGCTGCGTGAAACTGCCGAGCCTGGCGAAGAAGGCGGCGATGGCTGGGCGGTGCGCGTGGCGCCGCTGGATGAATGGCTCTCGGTCTCGCGGCGGCAGTTGGCGGCGGTGCGGGCGGCCTTGGCGGGTGGCGTGTGAGTGGCGGCTTTGACGATCCTGCAGTGGCGCGGCAGCGGCGGCGGGTGGGGTGGTGGGCTTTGGTGGCGAAAGCGCTGTTGCTGGCGGTGCTGGTGGGGGCCTGGTTGCTATGGGAGCAGGGGGGCTGGGGTGATACCGGCGGCCCGTCAGCCCTTGCAGACCCTGCAGGGCCGCTGAATGGAGCGCTGGCTTCGCGGGCCGCGTCCGCAGCCCTGGGGCCAGGCCCCGCCGCCACGGCTGCAAGGGCACCGACCGCGGCGCCTACCGCGGTGGCCCTGGCGACTTCGCAGGCCGCCTCGGCGGGGCAGGCCGACCCTGAGTTCGCCGAGATCTGCGGTGTGGGCCGCTTGAGTTACGGCACCAGCGCCCCCCACCTGTTCGAGCACGCCATCGCCGCCGCTTGGCCCCGGCTTCTTGAAGGCATGGAGCGAAGCCCAGCCGAGCGTTCAAAAGCTGCTGCATTGGTTCTGCGGCACGGGCTGCGGATGCGGGCGTTTCCGCCCACCGATCTCGCCTTGTCGAACGAGGCGCTGCCAGCCCTCGTTGCCATGGCCCAGGTCAGCCCCGACCCCGCCCTGCTGCGTTGGGCGCTCAGCCTGTGCTCGATGCCGGGAGCGCCTGCGTCTTGCAAGGGTTTGTCGATAGAAGCCGCGTTGATACGAGCGCCCGATGACCTGGCGAACTGGCTGCTGCTGGCGCAATTCGATTCGACGCAGATCCCGCGAGCGCTCAAGGGCGCTGCCGGCGCAACGCGGTTCAGTTCACCACCTACCTTGGGGCCTTGGGTGGAAGCCGTTGTGCCTGCGGATCTGTCTCCGCACTTGCGCCACCTGTTGCTGCAGGATGTGCAAGCCATCCAGGCCATGGCCAGCAGCGCAGACCTCGCAGCCCTCGGCACGAACGCCTTGTCGCAAGCGTGCCAGTCGGCTGGCGCTGACAGGTCCACATGCCTGGCGCTCGCCGAGACCTTGCATCAGCAAGCCCCCGATCTTTTGGCCTGGGGTCACTCGATCGTGATCGGGAAAGTCCACGGCTGGCCTCGGCAGCGTCTGGATGCCTCCAGGGCCGAGTTCATCGGCTTGGTGGACGTGCAGATGCGCCGATTCATGACCGAGACGGCCCCGGGTACTTGGCTGTCCTGCAGCACCATCGAGCGTCAACAGCGTGAGGAGCGCGAACTCGCCACCTACGGCGAACTTGGCGCCCTGCGCCGCTGGCAGGCGGCCGCCAGCGCCCCGGCAGCCGCCCTCCGTTGAGCCGGCTTCAGCCCTGGCGCCGGCGCTTGGCCGCGCCCACCGCCACGGCCACACCCGCCAGCATCAGCGCCCAGGTGCCCGGCTCGGGCACGGCCGAGACGGTCAGGCCCGTCAGCGTGCCGTTGAACTCGCCCACCATCGTGGCCGCGCCCGTCATCAGGTTGATGCCGTAGAGGCCCGTGCCCAGCGTGCCGCCGTCGCGGTTCAGCGCCGCGTAGGCCATGCCGTTGGCGAGAATCTCGAAGCCGTTGGCGTTCAGCACGTCCAGGCCCAGCGCGCCGACGGAGGTGATCGTCGGGTTGTTGAAGCCGGTGGAGGCGAAGGCCAGCGTGTCGGTGGCGCCGTTGATGTAGTACAGGCCCGTGGTGGTGGGGGCGCCCGCCGGGCTGCTGTTGATGTAGGCCACGCCGCTGTAACCGGCGGCGATGGACGTGGCGGGGGTCACCGCCCCCGTCACCGCGTTGATGGCGAAGTTGCCGCCCATCGAGCCCACCACGCGCAGCGAGGTCGCGCCGGCGAAATCGGCCACCGGGTTGAAGTCCAGGCCCCAGCCCTGACCGCCGTTGATCACGGGGCTGGACAGCGCTGCCACGAGAGTGGCCGCACCGGTGCTCTCGTTCAGCGTGTAGAGGCGGTTGCTGAGCGTCAGGCCGTAGATCGTGTTGTTGCTCGGGCGCAGGTCGATGCCCACGAAGCGGTCGCCGGCGTCCAGGCCGGTGATGGCGGTGCGGGTGGCCATCGCCGGGTTGGCGGCGTCGAAGCGCGCGATCTCGTTGGCGCTGGTGATGCCGACGAGCATCTGCGCCTGGGCGCTGGCGGCCAGGCAGGCCAGCGCGGCAGCGCTCAGCAGGCGGGTGCGGGTTTGCATGAGGGTGACTCCTGAAGGTTGCTGTGGCGTCGGCAGCGCGGCGCGCACACGGGCGCACGCCACCGACCTGTAGCCCTACGCAGCCGCACCCGCAGCGGATGCGCCGCCACCCCCTCGGCCGGCCCAGCCCCCCGCAAACACGGGGGGTGCTCAGCCGGTGTTGCGCAAGCCCGCGGCGATGCCGTTGATGCTGAGGTGGATGCCGCGCTGCAGGCGCTCCACCCCTTCCTGCCCCTCGCGCCGCGTGCGGTAGCGGCGCATCAGCTCCACCTGCAGGTGGTTCAGCGGGTCGAGGTAGGGGAAGCGGTGCGCGATGCTGCGCGCCAGCGCCGGGTTGCCCTGCAGCGGCTGCTGCTGGCCGGTGATGAGCGTCAGCGCCTCGCTGGCGCGCTGCCACTCGGCCTTGAGCAGGCCGAAGATGCGCTTGGCCACCTTCTTGTCTTCCACCAGTTCCACGTAGCGCGCGGCGATGCGCAGGTCGCTCTTGGCCAGCACCATGTCCAGGTTGCTCAGCAGCGTGCGGAAGAAGGGCCACTGCTTGTGCATGCGCTGCAGCAGCGCCGTGCGCTCTGCGCGATCACCCTGGGCCAGGAAGGCCTCGATCGCGCTGCCGAAGCCGCACCAGCCCGGCAGCGCCATGCGGCACTGGCCCCAGCTGAAGCTCCAGGGGATGGCGCGCAGGTCCTCGATGGCGCGCGTGGCCTTGCGGCTGGCCGGCCGGCTGCCGATGTTCAACTCGGCGATCTCGCGGATGGGCGTGGCGGCGAAGAAGTAGTCGGTGAAGCCCGGCGTGCCGTAGACCAGCTGGCGGTAGGCCTGGAAGCTGGCCTCGCTGATCTCGGCCGCGGCATCGAGAAAGGCCTTGGGCGCCGGCTTCGTGGGGTGCAGCATCGTCGCTTCCAGCGTGGCGGCTACCAGGGTTTCCAGGTTGCGGCGGCCGATCTCGGGGTTGGCGTACTTGCTGGCGATCACCTCGCCTTGTTCGGTGAGACGGATCTGCCCGTTCACCGTGCCCGGCGGCTGCGCCAGGATGGCCTGGTAGCTGGGCCCGCCGCCGCGGCCGACCGTGCCGCCGCGGCCGTGGAAGAGGCGCAGCGTGATGGGCCTGGCACCCACCTGGCTGGCGTTCAGCTCGGCGAACAGCGCGGCCAGCGCCGTCTCGGCGCGGTAGAGCTCCCAGTGGCTGGTGAAGCTGCCGCCGTCCTTGTTGCTGTCGCTGTAGCCCAGCATCACGTCCTGCTCGGTGCCGCTGCTGAGCACCAGCGCGTGCACGCCGGGCAGGGCGTAGAACTCGCGCATGATGGGCTCGCTGCGGCGCAGGTCGCCGATGGTCTCGAACAGCGGCACGGTGATCAGCGCTGCTTTCGCACCCGGCTGTTCCAGCGTGCCGGTGAGCAGGCCGGTTTCCTTCTGCAGCAGCAGCACTTCCAGCAGGTCGCTCACCTCTTCGGTGTGGCTGATGATGCAGTGGCGCAGCGTCTGCGCGCCGTATCGCGTGAGCGCCTCGCGCGCGGTCTCGAAGATGGCCAGCTCGTCCTGCGTCAAGGGACTGTAGGCCGCGCCATGCACACGCAGCGGGCGGGCGTCGTTCAGCAGCGCCAGCAGGCAGGCGCGGCGCTGGGTTTCGCCCAGTGCGCTGTAGTCGGGCTCGATGCGCGCCACGCGCAACAGCTCGGCCACCACGGCCTCGTGCTTGTCGCTGCTTTGGCGCAGGTCCAGCGTGGCGAGGTGGAAACCGAAGACCTGCACCGCCCGCATCAGCGGCGCCAGGCGCGGGCCCACCAGCGCCTGCGCGTGGTGGCTGCCCAGACTGCGCTCGATGGTGCGCAGGTCGGCCAGGAAGGCCTCGGGCCCGGGGTAGGGGTTCTGCGGCGCCACGGCATGGCGCAGCGCTTCGGTGCCGGTCAGCGCCTGCAGCGTGGCGGCCAGGCGCGAGTACATGCCGATCAGCGCGCGGCGGTAGGGCTCGTCCAGCCGGTGCGGGTTGGTGTCGGGCGAGGCGGCGGCCAGGGCCTGCATCTCGGGCGACACCGGCGCCAGCGTGCCGCTGATGGAGAGCTCGGCGCCCAGTTCGTGCACTTCGGTCAGATAGAAGCGCAGCGCCACCTCGGCCTGGCGCTTCAGCGCGTGGGCCAGGGTGGTGGCGGTCACGTTGGGGTTGCCGTCGCGGTCGCCGCCGATCCAGTGGCCCATGCGCAGGAAGTTGCCCACCGGGTGGCCGGGCAGCGCGCGCTCCACGTCGCGGTACAGGCGCGGAATCTCGCGCAGGAAGGTGGTGCCGTAGTAGCTGAGCGCGTTCTCGATCTCGTCGGCCACCGTCAGCTTGGCGGTGCGCAACATGCGCGTTTGCCACAGCTGCGTGACGCGGGCGCGCATCAGCGCTTCGTTCTCGGCGCGGCGTTCGTCGGTGGGCAGCTCGTCGCGCTGCTCCAGCAGCTCGGCCACGGCGCGCTCAGCGTCCAGGATGCTCTTGCGCTGCACCTCGGTGGGGTGGGCCGTGAGCACGGGGCTGATGTAGGCGCCGTGCAGCGTGGCGGCGATGTCGGCGGCGCGGTGGTCAGCGCGCTGCAGGCGCTCGAAGCTCAGGGCCAGCGAGCCTTCCTGCAGGTCGCCGGCCTTCTCATGCACGCTGCGGCGGCGCACGTGGTGGCGGTCTTCGGCGATGTTGGCCAGGTGGCTGAAGTAGCTGAAGGCGCGGATGACGGTGACGGTCTGGTCGGCGCTCAGGTTCTTCAGCAGGCGGTCGAGCACGCGCCCGGCGCTGGCGTCGGCCTTCAGCCGGTAGGCCACGCTGAGCTGGCGCACGCGCTCGATGAGCTCGAAGGCGGCCGTGCCTTCCTGCTCGCGGATCACGTCGCCCAGGATGCGGCCCAGTAACCGAATGTCTTCCACCAGCGGTTTGTTTTTCGACGCCGCATCGTCAGAGGGCGTGTTTTTGACATTTTTGGTGCTGGTTGGGGCGGTTTTCACCGCCTTGGTGCGAGCGGGCGTGGGGCGCGGCATCTGGGGCTCCTGGGCTGTAACCGAGTTACCAATTCTCGCGCAATCCGCGTGCCCGCCCGCTGGCGGGCTGCCGCCGGTCGCAGCGGGCAGGGCGCTGGCTATCATCTGGCGGATGAATGCACCCACCGTCATCGCCACGCGCGAAAGCCGCCTGGCCCTCTGGCAGGCCGAACATGTGCGCGACACGCTCACGGCCCGTTTTGGCCTGCCGGTCGAGCTGCTGGGCATGACGACCCGCGGCGACCAGATCCTCGACCGCGCGCTGTCCAAGGTCGGCGGCAAGGGCCTGTTCGTGAAAGAGCTGGAAACGGCGCTGGAAGAGGGCCGCGCCCACCTCGCCGTGCATTCGCTGAAAGACGTGCCGATGGAACTGCCCGAGGGCTTCGCGCTCGCGGCCATCTGGGAGCGTGAAGACCCGCGCGACGCCTTCGTCTCCAACCAGTACGACAACGTCGACGCGCTGCCGCAGGGCGCCGTGGTCGGCACGAGCAGCCTGCGCCGCGTGGTGCAGTTGCTGGCACGCCGGCCCGACCTGCAGATCGAACCGCTGCGCGGCAACCTCGACACCCGCCTGCGCAAGCTGGACGAAGGCGGCTTCCACGCCATCGTGCTGGCGGCGGCCGGGCTCAAGCGCCTGGGCCTGGCCTCGCGCATCCGCGGCACTTTCGACCCCGAGGTGATGATCCCGGCCGCTGGCCAGGGGGCCCTGGGCATCGAGGTGCGCGAGGACAACACCGCGCTGCGCGAACTGCTGGCGCAGACCCTGCACCAGCCCACCTTCCTGGCCTGCCATGCCGAGCGCGCGGTGTCGCGCTCGCTCGGCGGCAGCTGCAGCATGCCGCTGGCCGCGCACGCGGTGTGGGAAGGCGACACGCTGCGCATCGACGCCGCGCTCGGCGATGCCAACGAACTCACGCGCCCGCTGCTGCGCACCCGCCTGGCCGCCGTCGTCACCGACGAGGCGGGCGCCCGGGCGCTGGGCAACGAAGCGGCAGCGCAGCTGCGCGCCGCCGGCGCCGGCAGCTACCTGCCCAGCGCCTGAGCGCCGCGCAAGCGCCCGGCTCCGGGGCTGCGGTGGCATTGCACTGGATCATCACGCGGCCGGCCGCCCAGGCGGCCGATTGGGTGCAGGCCCTGCACCGCCTGGGGCAGGCGGCTTCGGCGCTGCCGTTGATCGACATCGCGCCCCCCACCGACCCTTCGCCCGTGCAGGCCGCCTGGAGGCAGCTGCATGCGCAGGCCCTGGTGATGTTCGTCAGCGCCAACGCCGTACAGCACTTCTTCGCGCTGGCGCCCGCCGGCATGGGCTGGCCTGCTGGGTTGCGCGCGGGCTGCACGGGCCCGGGCACGGCGGCTGCGCTGCAGGTGGCCGGGGTGCCGGCTGCGGCGGTGGTGCAGCCGGCTGCGGGTGCGGGCCTCGACTCCGAAGGCCTGTGGGCGCAGCTCTCGCCCGAGGCCTGGGCCGGCCGCCGGGTGCTGGTGGTGCGCGGCGAAGACGGGCGCGACTGGCTGGCCGACGCCCTGCGCGAGCGCGGTGCGGACGTGGCTTTCGTGGCCGCCTACCGGCGCTGCCCGCCGGTGCTCGGCGAGGCCGGCCACGCGCTGTTGGCCGAGGCCCAGGCCGAGCCGGGCGCTCATGGCTGGATCTTCAGTAGCAGCGAGGCCGTGGCGCACCTGCGCGCGCTGGCGCCGGCGGCGCGCTGGCAAGGTGCGCGCGCGCTAGCTTCGCACCCCCGCATCGCCCAGGCTGCGCGCGAGGCCGGCTTCGGAACGGTGGAGCTCTTGTCGGCACCCACGCCCGAGGCCGTGGCCGCCTGGGCTGGCAGGTGGGCGTCGATACAATCACCGCCGTCGTGACCCAGCCCTGAAGCAGCCTTCCTGAGCGAGATTTGAGCGAGACCAACGCCCCCTTGCCCGATCCCGCGCCCGCCACCTCGCAGGCCCCGGTGGCCGCTGCATCCGCCGCGCCAGCGCCGCACCCGCCGGGCAGCGGCCGCTGGATCGCCGCCGGTGCCGCGGTGCTGGCCGCCTTGGCCACCGGCGCCACCGTGCTGGCCTGGAACACGCAGCAGCGCGTGAAGTCGCTGGAAGCCGAGCTCGTGAAGCGCCAGGCCGACAGCGGCAGCCAGGCCACCGAGGCGCGCACGCTGGCCCGCCAGGCCGAGATCACCGCCCGCGAGGCCGCGGCCAAGCTGGCGCTGCTGGAGGCGCGCGTGGCCGAAACCTCGTTGCAACGCAGCCAGCTCGAAGAACTGATCCAGAGCCTGGCGCGCTCGCGCGATGAAAACGTGCTGGCCGACGTGGACGCCGCGCTGCGCGTGGCGCTGCAGCAGTCGGCCATCACCGGCAGCGCCGAGCCGCTGGTCGTCACGCTCAAGCAGGCCGACGAACGGCTGGCGCGCTTCAACCAGCCGCGCCTGGAGCGGGTGCGCCGCGCGCTCGCGCAAGACCTGGAGCGCACGCGCAGCGCGGGCGTGACCGACATCACCGTGCTCACCATCCGGCTGGACGAGGTGATCCGACAGGTGGATGAACTGCCGCTGGTCTCGGCCCCGGAGCGGCGCGGTGCCGCGCGCAGCGCCGAAGCCGCCGCCAAGGCCGCGTCCGCGCCGGCTTCAGCGGCCAGTGGCTCGGGCCTGGGCGGCTTGATCGGCCAGCGCTGGGCCAGTTTCGCCTCGGCGTTCTGGCAGGAGGTGAAGAGCCTTGTGCGCGTGACACGCATCGACCAGCCCGAGGCCATGCTGGTGGCGCCTGAGCAGGCCTTCTTTCTGCGCGAGAACCTGAAGCTTCGGCTGCTGAATGCGCGCCTGGCGCTGCTCTCGCGCCAGTTCGACACCGCGCAGAGCGACCTGCGCGAGGCCCAGCGTGCGCTGGACACCTACTTCGACCGCGAGCACCGCCGCGTGGTGGCCGCCAGCGAGCTGGTGCGCGGCGTCACCGGCCAGGCGCGCCTGGTCACCGTGCCGCGGCCCGACGCCACCTTGGCCGCCATCGCCACGGCCTCGGCCGGGCGCTGAGCCGGCGAGCCGGCGCTGTCCCACCCTTGACACGCTGAAGCCATGCGCAGCGTCATCGTCCTCGTCCTGATCTTCGTGGTGGCTGTCGTGGCCGCCACCACGCTGGGCAGCAACGACGGCTTGGTCAGCATCTACTGGGCCGGCTGGCGCAGCGACTTCTCGCTCAACCTCTTCGTCATCGTGCTGCTGGGCGCCTGCGCGGTGCTGATGGCCGCGGTGCAGGCCTTGGGCGCGCTGGTGAGCCTGCCGCGCCGTGCTGGCGAGTGGCGCGCGCTGCGCCGCGAACGTGCGGCCCAGGCGGCGCTGCGCGAGGCTCTCGTGGAGTATTTCGGCGCCCGCTACGGCCGTGCGCGCAAGGCCGCCGAGCGTGCCTTGTTGATTGCCGATGACACGCCGGGGCTGTCGGCCGACGCCGAGTTCCTGGTGCTGGCGCAACTGCTGGCCGCGGGCAGCCTCCACCGCCTGCAAGACCGCCCCCGGCGCGACGAAACCCTGCGCCGCGCGCTGAAGACGGCGCGCGGTGGCAAGGCTCTGCGCACGGGCGGGCGCAACGCGGAAGAGGCCGCGCGCCTGCTGGCTGCCGAGTGGGCGCTGGACGACCGCGACGCGCCGCGCGCGCTGGAATCGCTGGAAGCCCTGCCACCGGGCGTGGGCCGCCGCACCCAGGCGCTGCGCCTGAAGCTGCAGGCCCTGCGCATGGCGCGCCAGCCGCTGGCAGCGCTGCAGACCGCGCGCCTGCTCGCCAACCACCAGGCCTTTTCGCCCGTGGTGGCGCAAAGCCTGCTGCGTTCGCTGGCGGGTGAAACGCTCGAAGGCGCCCACGACGCGCAGCAGCTGCGCCGCCTGTGGGGCCAGTTCGACACCGCTGATCGACGTGATGCCGCGGTCAGCGCGCGCGCTGCGTTGCGCGCCGTGCAACTCGACGCGGCCGACGATGCGCGCCAGTGGCTCAAGCCTTTCTGGGAGCGCTTGTCGGAGCTTTCGCGCGAAGACCGCGAAGTGGTGGCACTGGCGCTGATGGAGGCCCGGCGCGGTATCGGCAGCGACTGGCTGCCGCGCCTGGAAGCCGCCGCGCAGGCCTATGCCCACGAAGGCGCGGTGGTGGCTGCCGTCGGCATGGTTTTCGCCGAGCGCCAGCTCTGGGGCAAGGCCCGCCGGCTGCTGGAACAGGCTGCAGCGGCACCGGGCCTGCCGGCTGCCACGCGCCGCACCGCTTGGCGCCAGCTGGCGGCGCTGGCACGCCAGGAAGGCGACGAAGCCCGTGCGCTGCAGTGCGAGCGCGCTGCGGCCATGCTCGATTGATCGACGCGCCCTTTTTTGTCGTCAGGCCTACCGGCGCTTGAGTGATTCTGAAAACGCGTGCTATACTGCAAGGCTTGATGCGGCTGTAGCTCAGCTGGATAGAGTACTTGGCTACGAACCAAGGGGTCGTGGGTTCGATTCCTGCCAGCCGCACCAAAAAATGACGAGGGTTAGCACGTGTGACGTGCTAACCCTTTTGTCTTGATGGCGGTGGTGAACCGTGTCGCTGGCGTGCCGGTCTGGCGCGTCGCTCCCGGTCCCTGCCTTCTCCGCTACGGACCACAGAGTTCCTGACCATGACCGTCTTCTACTGGGTGATGGGCGTGCTCATCGTCGGCACGCTGGTGCCTTCGGTGCTCTACATGCTGCTTTACGCGGCGACCGGAGAAGACGCCTGCCTGCGCCGCGCGCAGGCGCTGTGGAACATCTCGCGCGTGTTCTCGCTGCTGGGCTTCAACCTGCTGGTCTGGGGCCACGTGGTCTACGGTTTGTGGCAGATCTGGTCCTGAGCAGCCCGCTCCAAGTGCAGCGTCTCAAGCGCTGAAGATCTCGCCCTCGCGCAGCTGCAGCACGCCCGCCGTGCACAGTTCTTCCACCAGCGTCTGGCCGTAGGCCGCCAGGCTGCCGCCCGGCCCGCCCAGCCGCTGCCACACCCCCGTGTACAGCGGCGCCGTCAGCAACCAGCGCTGCAAGGCCGGCCAGGGCTCGTGGCCCACCTCCATGACGTGAAAGCTGATCAGTGCCTTCAGCGCGTGCCTTGCATGCCGCTGGGGATCAGCGCGGAAGGCCGCCAAACGCTGGCGCGCCAGGCCCAGCGCGCCCCGGATGTCGCTGAAAGCCGCGCCATGCCCCGGCAGGGCCCAGTGGGCGCCAAGCGACTCGATCAGGTCCAGCGTGTCCGCCACTTCGTCGAAGGCCGCCGCGCCGTCCAGTTCCGGGAAGACGATGCCGAAGCCGCGCTCCCACAGGGCATCGGCGGTGATGACGATGCCGTCCTGGTCGTCGAAGAAGATCAGCGAGTGCGGGTCGTGCCCCGGCGCCGCTAGCGCCTGCCAGGCGCGGCCGCCTACGCGCAGCGTGTCGCCCGGGCGCAGGCAAACATCAGGCACGAAGCGCTCGCAGCGCTGGCCCGTGGCGCGGTAGCTCAGGCGGTCTTCGTCCCAGGCCTGCACCGCGTCCCAGTCTCCCGGCGGCATCTGCAGCGTGCAGCCGAAGCGGCGCTGCAGCGTGGCGTTGCCGCCGCAGTGGTCGGAGTGCAGGTGGGTGTTCACCAACGCGCGCAGCGGCTCGCCCTGCAGCGCGTGCTGCACCAGGGCCACGGTCTGTTCGGCGTGCACCACATGGCCGGCGTCGATGAGCACGGCGCCCTCGCCCTTGCCGTGCAGCAGGACGTTGTTGGAAGACAGCCAGCCCCGCTCCAGCAGCGTGAGGCCTGGCATCTGAGGGTTGAGCGTTGCGGGCACGGAGGGCTGCGGCGAGGGGGGACGGCGCACGCATTCTGGGCCAGACCCCGCACCCGCGCGCGCACGGGCCTGCTGGCAGCCGAAATGCACGGTGAAAGCCCGCTTCGTCCGCGCTTGCGCGGCCGACCCGCGCCCTATGGTGCAGGCACCGAAGCCTGCCTCAGCCTGTCCTGCCGGAGCGCGCCATGTCCTACCCCGCCAGCCCGACTGCCTTTGCCGACACCGAACTGCTGCCCCCGCCGGCCTTCGGACCGGCTCGGCTTGCTGAAGGCGAGGCTGGCACGCTGGCGAAAGCCCTGGCTGAGGCGCAGGCGCGCCGCGCAGCGCTGGCCATCGCCGTGGTGCCGCCCACGGTGCTGTTGGCGCTGCTGGCCGTGGTGGCGGGGCTGATCGAACCGGCCACCGGCATGGCCCTGTTTGCCACCGGCATGGCCTGGCTCGTCTTCGAGATGCTCCGCTACCTGCGGCGCGTGGACGCCGAACTCGAAACCGCGGTGCAGCCCGGCCCCTGGGCCTGACCTGAGCCCGCACCGCGCGGGCCGTGCCGGTATCAGCAGGCGCTCACTTGCGCGAGTTGTCCAGCGAAGGTGGCGGCGTGTAGCCCAGTTCGCGCGCGCGCGATTCGTACTGCGCCGCCAGCAGCGGCTGCCCCACACGGCGGTAGTGCAAAGCCAACTCGTAGCTGGCGATACCGTTGCCCAGCGCCGCCGCGAACTGCAGCCAGCCTTCGTAGCGGCTGGCGTCGAACCTCGCCCCGTCGCGACCGTAGGCGCGGGCCAGGCGGGCTGCAGCGTCCTTGTCGCCGCGGCCGGCCTTCACCAACTCGGCCTCGGGCACATCGGGCGCCGGCTGGAAGGCGGTGCGGAAGAGCCGCACGTCACGGCGCCGCAGGATGGCGGCAGCTTCGTTGGCACCGGCGCGCGCCACCTCGGCACTGCCGGCCAGGCGGCTGCTGGGATGGTTCTTGAGGAATTCGGTCGCGAGCCGGGCGATCTCGGCCGGCCACACGGCGGCTTCCAACTGCGCCCAGTCTGCGGCTTCGTCGCGGCTGGCAAAGCGGGCCGGCGCCGGCGCGCTGGTGGCGGCCGCTTCAGGCGGTGGCAGCGGCGCCAAGCGGCGCGAGATCTGCGTGTTTTCGGCGATGAAGGGGAACTGCGCGAACTGGCGCAGCAACGGCACCGGGTGGTTGAGCATGACGTTCTGCACGTCCAGCTTCACCAGTCGGAAGAGGTCGGAGAAACTGATCTCGTCGGACGCGGTCTCCAGCAGCTTCACCAGCGACGCCGTGTAGAAGGTGTTGCGCGTGTCGTCGGCCGGTGCGATGGCCGGTTTGCCAGCCCCGGTGGCGAAGGCGATCAGGCAACCGCGCGGCGCTTCCACCTGGTTCAGGCCGTCGCCGCCGGCCAGGTCGCGCAGGGAGGTGCGGCAGGCGTCGATGATGGCGATCGTCAGGCCCGCCGGGCGCTGGGGCAGCTCGCCGATCACGTCGCGCGTGAGGGTCATGCTGCCGCGCGCCAGGGCCTCGGGCCGCGCCTTGGGGCTGATGCGCGCCGAGACCAGCAGGTTCTCGGCGTCCACCTGCGCGCCGTGGCCTGAGAAGTAGAACAGCACCGTGGCATCGGCCGGAGCGGCACGCACCTTGGCGGCAAAAGCCGCCGTGGCCGCACGCGCGGACGCGAGGTCGAGATCGAGCCCCTGCGTGACCTCGAAGCCCCGCCGTTCCAGCACCGCGCGCAGGTCGCGCACGTTTTTGTGGATGGGCGGCAGGTCTTCGCCCTCGGGGTAGTCGCGGTTGCCGATCAGCAGGGCCAGGCGGGGCGGCTCGCCGCTGCTCGCTGCGGCCGGGGCTGGCTGCGCCAGCGCCGGGCCGCTGAAGGCCGCGCCCTGCGTGGCGGCCACGGCCGCACTGGCCCACTGCAGCCAGCGGCGCCGGGCCAGGGCCGTGTCAGCGGTGGCCGGGGGCAGGGGAGGAGACGGTGCTGTCTTTTTCATGCGGCGGGCTCGGGCTCGTCTCTCGTTCGGTCAGTTGGCGGGGCCGCACAGCAGCGCGCCGGCCGCGGGCGAGCAACTGCTGGGCACGCGCAGCCCTTCGGTGCCTTGGGTGGCAGCGGGGGCGGGGCCCACCTCGGCGATCACGCCCGCGCGCAGGCGCACGGCCACGTTCTCGGTGCGCACGGCGTCGTCGAAGCCGGCCTTGCGGGCGCCCTCGGACACCGCCACCGTGGCCGAGATCGAGTTCTCCACCTGCGGCGTGGTGGGCAGCACGCCGTTGTAGGAGACCGGGATCTGGGTCTGGCTGCGCGCGCCGTCCACGAAGAAGCGGTAACCGCCCGAGGCGTTGACCACGGGCCCGCGCAGCAGCACCGCGGTGGAGCCGCGGGCGCCGTTGCGCGGCAGCACGGTCACGTAGCCAGCGTCCAGCGGTACCGTGCGGTTGCCGTAAGCGCGGCTGCCCACGTCCACGCGCAGGCCGCCCTCGGGGCCCAGCGCGCCGAAGGGGAAGCTCAGATCGAAGGCCGCCGGCGTGAGCTCCAGCGTCAGCGCCGGCAGCGCGGTGACGGTGCCGGCCGTGCTGTCGAAGGGCAGCCGCGCCACGATGGCCGCAGTGCTGCCCACGGTGGCCACGCGGTCGGCGCGCACCGACACCACATCGGCCAGCACCCCGTCACCCCCGATGTTGACCGTGCCGCCTTCGATGCGCACGCGGCTCTGCACGGCGTAGTTGGTCGTCACGCCGTTGAAGCTGAGCGCGGTGCTGTTGGCCGACCAGGGCGAGTTCAGCGCCCCGCTCACCACCGACAGTTCCCCGAGGAAGCTGTTGGCCGCCTGCAGCAATTGCACCGAACCGCCGTTGGTCGCCACCACGCGCAGCCCCGCGCCTGCAGCCACGCTGATGCGGCTGCTGGCTTCGGCCGACACGGCATCGGCCGCGAAGGCGATGGGCAGCGAGGTGACCTGGCGGTTGGCCAGGTCTTCACCCGGGGCCTGCACGGTCAGCGGCGCGGCCGCCACCAGTGCCAGCGTGCCGCCGGACACGGTGGTGACACCCGTCAGCGAGAGCGCGCCGCTGTCGATGCGCCCGCCATCGGCCGCGTTCATGCTGCCCAGCACCAGGCTGCGCGGCACGCTGTTCTCGGTGCCGCTGGAGAGCGTGACCGCCCCGCGCGCGTCGATGGAGACGGTGCCGCCGAAGCGGTTGCCGGCGTTCGGCGCCTCGATGCGCTGCCCGCTCAGGCGCAGCGCCGCCGGCGCGCTGACGGCGCCGCGCAGGAGCATGTCGCCGGTGGTGACGAGTTCGCTGCCCAGGGCCACGCTGCCGTCGGCGTTCACCGAACGCACCGTTTCGCGCCCGCCCAGCGCCAGCCGGCCGGCGGCCAGCACGCGCAGGTCGGTGCCGTCGGGCAGCTCGTCGGCGCTGGCGGTGGCGAGTTCGCCGCGCGTCACGGTGGTGGTGCCGGTGTAGCTCTTGTTGTTGCCGCTGAAGAGCAGCCGGCCCGTGCCGGCCTGCTCCACCGCGCCGCTGCCGCTGACGGGCTGCGCCAGCGTGTGCGTGTCGCTGCGCGCCAGGCTCAGCAGGCCGGTGAGCTCGAAAGCGCTGGTGGCCAGGCTGCCGGTGCTGCCGCCATCGCCCACGCGCAGGGTGCCGGCGGCCACGCGCGTGAGGCCGGTGTAGGTGTTGGCGCCCGTGAGCGTGAAGACGCTGCTGCTGCCTTGTTTGATCAGCCCGCCGCTGCCGCTGATGACACCGGCGAAGCTGCTGTCGCCGCCGGTGCCGGTGCTGAGCGTGAAGCTGCCCAGGTTGAGGTTGCCCGCGCCAGCCAGGCTGCCCAGGTTCTGGTCGCCGGTAAAGGCGAGGGCGCCGCCAGCGGCCACCTGCACCGCGGGCAGCGAGGGCAGGCGTTGCGCGGCGGCCAGCGAGAGCGTGCCGCTCTCGACCAGCACCAACGACACCGCCGCCGTGCCCGCCAGCGTGCTGCTGCCGCGGGCGGTGAGGCTGCCGGCGCCGAGGTTCGCTTCGGCCCGGCCGCTGTCCAGCAGCACGTTGGGGGCCGTGAGCCTGCCGGTGCCCGAGATCGTGCCGGCCAGCGCCAGGCTGGCCACGGTGTCGGTGGCGTTGATGACCAGCGTGGCACCACTGGCCACGGACACCGCCATGCCATCGGCCAGGCGGTCGGCCGCAGCCAGCGTGAGGCTGCCGCTGTCCACCGCCAGCGTGCCTGCCGCGCTGCGGCCCTCCAGCCGGCTGCTGCCGGCGCTGCGCAGCACACCGCTGCCCAGGTCGGCGACCACGGTGCCGCTGCTCAGCGAATAGCTGCCCGCACTCAAGGTGCCGCTGCCGCCCAGCGTGCCGGCCAGGGCGAGGCTGCCGACGCTGTCGCTGCCGTTGAGCGTCAGCGCGGCGCCGCTGGCCACGCTGAGCGCGGCGTTGTCGGCCAGGCGGTCAGCAGCGGCGAGGGTCAGCGTGCCCCCGGTCACCTGCACGGTCTCGGCCGCGCTGCGGCCGGCCAGGCGGCTGGTGCCCGTGGCCGTGAGCGCGCCGGTGCCCAGGGAGGCCTGGGTGTCGCCGCCGTCCAGGCTGTAGCTTGCGGCGGTGAGGGTGCCGCTGCCGCCCAGCGTGCCCGACAGGGCCAGGCTGGCGACGGTGTCGTCGCCCGCCAGCGTCAAGGTGGCCCCGGGCCGCACGCTCACGCCCGTGGTGTTGGGCAGGCGGTCGGCGGCGGCCAGGCTCAGCGTGCCCGCCTCCACGGTGGTGCTGCCGCTGTAGGCGTGGGCACCGCTGAGCGTGAAGACGCCACCGCCTTGCTTGACGAGGCTGCCGTTGCCGCCGAGGCTGCCGGCGAAACTGCTGCTGCCGCCGCTGCCGGTGCGCAGCGTGGCGCCGCCGAGCGCGATGTTGCCGCCGCCGGCCAGCGTGCCCAGGGTCTCGTCGCCGGCCAGCACCAGGTTGGCGCCGGTGTTGAGCGTGACAGCGGCCGGGCCCGCCAGGCGCTGCGCGCTGCCCAGCGTGAGGGTGCCGCTGTCCACGGTGATGCTGTTGGCCAGGAGCGTGCCGTTGAGCGTGCTGTTGCCGCTGCTGCTGAAGCTGCCAACTGCGAGTGCCGCATCGGCACGGCCGCCGTTCAGCGCCGCGCCGGTGGCCGTGAGGCGGCCGGTGCCGGCCAGCGTGCCGGCCAGGTTGAGTTGGCCGACGGTGTCGTCGCCGCCCATCAGCAGCGTGGCGCCGCTGGCCACGGCCACGGCCGCGCCGTTGGCCAGCCTGTCGGCGGCACCCAGGGTGAGCGTGCCGCTGTCCACCGCCACGTCGGCGGCGGCGCTGGCGCCCGCCAGGCTGCTGCTGCCGGTGCTGACGAGGCGGCCGGTGCCGAGATCGGCCACCACGGTGCCACCCGTGAGCGTGTAGGTGGCCGCGGTGAGCGTGGCGCTGCCTTGCAGCGTGCCGGCCAGAACGAGGCTGGCGACGCGGTCGTTGCCGCCCAGGGCCAGCGTGGCGCCGGGGGCCACCGTCAGCGCGCTGGCATCGGGCAGCAGGTCGGCCGCGGCGGTGCCCAGCGTGCCGGCCAACACCTGCGTGGCGCCGGTGTAGGTGTTGGCGCCGCCGAGCGTGAAGGTGCCGCTGCCCGCTTTCACCAGGCTGCCGGCACCGCCGAGCGTGCCGTCGTAGCGGCTGGTGCCGCCGCTGCCGGTGCTGAGCGTGAACGCGCCCAGATCGACCGCGCCGGCGCCGGCCAGCGTGCCGAGGGTCTGGTCGCCGCCCAGGCGCAGCGTGGCCCCGGCGGCCACGGTGGCGGCCGGGGTGGCGCTGAGCTGGTTGGCCGTGGCCAGGGTGAGCGTGCCGCCGTTGACGAGCAGGCTGCCGGCCGCGCTGAGACCGCTCAGCGCGCTGGTGCCCGTGCTGCTGAGCACCCCGGCGCCCAGGTTGGCCGTGACCGTGCCGCCCTCCAGCGCGTAGCTGGCGGCGCTGAGCGTGCCCGTGCCATCGAGGGTGCCTGAAAGGCCCAGGCTGGCCACGGTGTCGTCGCCGGCCAGCGTGAGGCGGGCGCCGCTGGCGACGCTCACTTGGGCGGCGTCGGCCAGGCGGTTGGCCGACGCCAGGCTGAGCGTGCCGCTGCCCACCTGCACCTGCAGCGCGGCGGCGCTGCCGGTGAGGGTGCTGCTGCCGCTGCTGAGCAGCGTGCCGGCGCCGAGGTTGGCCAGGACATTGGCGCCCGTCAGCGTGTAGGTGGCCGCGGTGAGGGTGCCGCTGCCGCCCAGTGTGCCGGCCAGGGCCAGGCTGGCGACGGTGTCGTCGCCGCCCAGTGCCAAGGTGGCGCCGGAGGCCACGCTCAGCGCGGCGCCGTCGGCCAGGCGGTTGGCTGCGCCCAGGGTGAGCGTGCCGCCGGTCACCTGCACCGTGCTGGCGGCGCTGGGGGCGTTCAGCTGCGTGTTACCGCTGCTGCTGAGCGCACCAGCGCCCAGCGCCGTGCCGACCGTGGCGCCAGCCAGCGCGTAGGTGCTGGCGCTGAGCGTGCCCGTGCCGCCCAGCGTGCCGGCCAGGGTGAGGCTGGCCACGGTGTCGTTGCCGCCCAGCGTGAGCGTGGCCGGGCTGGCCACTTCCAGGGCACTGCCGTCGGGCAGCACGTCGGCCGCGGCGGTGAGCAGGCTGCCCGCGAGCACGCGCGTGGCGCCGCTGTAGAGCTGGCTGCCGCCGAGCGTGAAGCTGCTGCTGCCTTGCTTGACGAGGCCGCCGCTGCCGCTCAGGGTGCCGCTGTAGCTGCTGTCGCCGGCCGCACCCGTGGTGAGCACGAAGCTGCCCAGCGTGACATTGCCGCTGCCGGCCAGCGAGCCGAGGGTGTGGTCGCCTTGCAGCACCAGGGTGGTACCGCCGGCCAGCGTGGTGACGGGGGCTGCCGTCAGGCGGTTCGCGGCGTTCAGGCTCAGCGTGCCGCTGTCGACGGCCAGCGTGGTGGCAGCCGTTGTGCCGTTGAGCTGGCTGCTGCCCGTGCTGCGCAGCGTGCCGGCGCCGAGCTGGGCGTCGACGCGGCCACCGTCCAGGGCCACCGTGGCAGCCGTCAGCGTGCCGCTGCCATCCAGCGTGCCGGCCAAGGCCAGGCTGGCCACGGTGTCGTCGTTGGCCAGCGTGAGGCGGGCGCCGCTGGCGACGCTGAGCGCTGCGGTATCGGCCAGCACGTTGCCGAGGTCCAGCGCCAGCGTGCCGCCGGCCACCTGCACGGTGGCCGAGGCCAGCGTGCCGGCCACGCGCAGCGTGCCCGCTTCCACGCGGGTGGTGCCGGTGTAGGCCTGCGCGCTGTTCAAGGTGAAGCTGCTGCTGCCGGCCTTCACCAGGCCACCGCTGCCGGTGAAGCTGCCGCTGAACACCGAATCGGCCAGGCCGGCATGGGTGAGCGTGGCGCTGCCGAGGGCGATGGTGCCGCTGCCGGCCACCGAGCCGAAGGTCTCGGCTCCGGCCAGCGCGAGGCTGGCGCCGGTGTTGACGGTGAGCGCGGGGCTGGCCGTGAAGCGGCTGGGCGCGCCGAGCGTGAGCGTGCCCGCGTTGAGGGTGACGGTGGCGGCCGCGCTGGTGGCGTTCAGCGTGCTGTTGCCGCTGACGGTGAGGTCGCCGGCGCCCAGCGGTGTGTCGTAGGTGCCGCCAGTGAGGGTGTAGGTGCCGGCCGACAGCGTGCCCGTGCCATCCAGGGTGCCCGACAGGGCGAGCGCGCGCACGGTGTCGTCGCCGTTCAGGCGCAGCGTGGCGCCACCGAGCACGGTGACCACGGCGTTGTCCGACAGGCGGTTGGCCGCGCCCAGCGTGAGCGTGCCCGCGTTGACGTTGACGGTGTCGGCCGCCGAGGTGCCGGCGAGCGTGGCGTTGCCGGTGCTCGTCAAGGTGCCGGCGCCCAGGTTGGCCTGGGCGGTGGCGCCGGCCTGCAGCGTGTAGGTGTTGGCGTTGAGTGTGCGCCCGGCGTTGCCCAGCGTGCCGGCCAGGGTGAGCGTGCCCACGGTCTCGGTGCCGCCCAGCAGCAGGGTGGCGCCGCTGGCCACGGTGAGGGTGGCGGTGTCGGCGAGGCGCTCGGCGCTGGCCAGGGTGAGGATGCCTGCCGTGACTTCGACGGTGGTGTTGCTGGAGAGGCCCTGCAGCGTGGCATCGCCCGTGGTGCGGAGCGTGGGGCCGGCCAGGTTGGCTTCGACGGTGGCGCCGGCTTGCAGGGTGGTGGTGCCGGTGGTGGTGAGGGTCTGCCCGCTGCCTGCCAGACGCCCCGCCAGGGTCAGCCCGGTCACGGTGTCGGCACCGCCCAGCGTCAACACGCTGCCCGCGGCCACCGTGAGCGTTGCGGTGTCGGCCAGGCGGTTGGCTGCTGTGGTGGCGAGGTTGCCACCGCTGAGCTGCAAGGTGTCGGCCGCCAGCGCAGCGCCGACGGTGAGCGTACCGCCGGTGACCTGCACGGCGCCGGTCACAGCCACAGGGGCGCTCAGGCTGGCGTTGCCGCTGACGGCCAGCGTTGCGGTGCTGAGGCCGGTGTTCACGGCGGCGCCGGTGCTGAGCGTGGCCGCGTTCGAGGTGAGGGTGCCGCTGCCCGCCAAGGTACCGCCCAGGGCGAGCGTGCCGACGGCATCGGCACCACCGAGCGTGAGGGTGCTGCCCGTGGCGATGCCGAGGCCGCCCGCCGCGGGCAGCCGACCGCTGCCGACGGTGGTGAGGCTGCCGCCAGCCAAGCTCATGTTGCTGGCATTCAGCGCTGCGGACAGCGTGAGCAGCCCACCGGTGACGGTGGCGGTACCCGTGACGGTGGTGGTGGCGTTGAGGCTCGTGATGCCGCTGGAGGTGAGCGTGGGCGCCACGAGGCTGGCGTTGACCACGGCGCCATCGGCCAGCGTTGCCGCGCCCGAGGTGGTGAGCGTGCCGCCTGGGGCTAGGGTGCCCGCCAGCGCGAGGGTGGCCACGGTGTCGGTGCCGCCCAGCGTCAATGTGCGGCCGCTGCCGATGCTCAGGTTGGCGGTGCCGGCGAGCAGGTTCGCCGCGAGCGTGCTGAGATCACCGCCGCTGGCGTTCACGGTGGACGCGCTGAGCACGTCGCCCAGCGTCAAGCGGCCGGAACTGATGGTCACCGCACCGGTGACGTTGAGCGGCCGGTTGACCGCGGCCAAGCCCGTGGACGTGAGCGAGGCTGCGTTGAGCGCAGCGTTGGTGACGGCGCCATTGCTCAAGGTGGTGCTGCCCGTGGTGGTGAGCGCGCTGCCGGCCAGCGTACCGCCCAGCGTCAGCGTCGCCACGGTGTCGGCGCCGCCGAGGGTGAGGGTGCTGCCGCTGTTCACGCTGAGGGCCGCTGCATCAGAGAGCAGGTTCGTGGCCGTGGTGGTGAGGCTGCCGCCATTCAAGGACACGGTGGCACCAGCCAGGGCTGCGCTCAGCGTGAGCGTGCCGCCCGTGACCGTGGTGCTGCCGCCCACACTGACGCCCGTGTTGATGGTGCTGTTGCCGCTGGCCGTGAGGTTGGCGGCGCTGAGACCGCCGTTGACCACGGCGCCCGCGGTGAGGGTGGTCAGGCCGCTGGTGCTCAGCGTGCCGGCGCCTGCGGCGAGCGTGCCGCCCAGACTGAGGCTGGCGACGGTGTCGGCGCCGCCGAGTTGCACGGTGCTGCCGTTGGCGACGGTCAGGGCCACCGTGTCGGCCAGGCGGTTTGCCGCCGTGGTGTTGAGCGTCCCGCCGCTCAGGCTGACCGTGTTCGCGGCGAGCGTGCCCGCGAGGGTGAGGGTGCCGCCGCTGAGGCTCAAGCTCCCGGTGCTGGCGTTCGCGTTCACCGCCGTCGTGCCGCTGGCGGTGATGTCCGCCGCAACGAGGGCGGCGTTGACGACGGCGCCGTCCACCAGCGCCGCCGTGCCGCTGGCGGTGAGGGTGTTGCCGGCCAGCGTGCCACCCAGCGTGAGCGTGGCCACGGTGTCGGTGCCGCCGAGGGTCAGCGTGCTGCCGGTGTTGACGGTGACGTTGGCACCGTTGCCCAAGCGGTCGGCGCCATTGGCGCTGAGGTTGCCGCCTTGGAGGGTGATGGTTGTGCTGGTCAGGGGCGCCGAGACGGTCAATGTGCCGCCGCTGGCCGCAACACTGCTAGCGGTCACCGCGGCTGCCAGGGTGCTGGCGCCGCTGGCCTGGGCCAGTGCGCCGGTGACGGTCAGCGCGCTGCTTCCGCTGACGTTCGCGCCCGCCAGCGTGAGGCTGGAGAGGGTTTCGCTGGTGTTGTTGGCCGTGAAGCTGGCAGCGTTCACGCGCACCGCGGTGCTGTCGCCGATGCGGTTGTCGTCGCCTGTGGTGACCGTCAGGCTGCCGTTGTCCACCTCCAGGGCCGCCGTGCTCACGCGGCCGGTGAGCGACAGGTTGCCGCTGCCGGCTTGCCGTACGGTGCCCGTGCCGCTGACGTTGCCGACGCTGACGGCGTCGGCCCGGTTGAAGACCAGCACGCCGGGGCTGTTGACGACGGTGGTGGTGGCCGTCAAGGAACCAGCGCTGGCGCCATTGCCCACCGTGAGCGCACCGGCCGTGATCTGGGCGGTGCCGGTGACGGTGACATTGCTGTTCAGCGCGGCATCGCCATTGACGGTGAGCGATGCCGTGTTGAAAGCTGCACTGATGTTCGCGCCCGTGGTGAACGTGCTGGCACCAGTGCTGGTGAGGGCGCCGCCGGCCGCCAAGGTGCCACCGAGGCTGAGCGAAGCCACGGTCTCGCTGCCCCCGAGCGTGAGCGTGCGGCCGCTGGCCACGGTGAGTGGCGTGGTGTCGACCAGGCGCTCGGCGGTGGTGGTGGCGAGATTGCCGCCGCTCAGCAGCAGTGCTTGGGCGCCCAGGAGGCCCGCCACGCTGAGCGTGCCACCGGTGATGTCGGCAGTGCCGGCCACGGTGACGGTGCCGTTGATGACGGGGCTGTCGGTGGACGTCAGCGAGGCCGCGTTCAAGGCGCCGTTGACGGTGGCGCTGCCGCTCAGGCTGGTGAGGCCTGAGGTCGTCAGCGTGCCGCCATTGGCGAAGGTGCCGCTCAGGGCCAGGGTGGTCACGGCATTGGCGCCGCCCAAGGTGAGCGTGCTGCCTGTGCCCACGCTGAGGGCCGCCGTGCTGGCCAACAGGTTGCCCGTGGTGGTGGTGAGGTTGCCGCCGCCGAGCGTGATGCTGTTGGAGGCCAGCGGCGCGCCCAGTGTCAGCGTGCCGCCCGTCACCGTGGTGAGGGCTGCGGTGGCCGCCGCGTTGAGGGCCGTCGAGCCTGTGGAGGTGAGTGCGCCCAGCGCGTGGAAGCTGCCGTTGACCGTGGCGCCATTGCTGAGGTTGACACCGGTGGCGGTGAGAAGGCTGCCCGCGGCCAGCGTGCCGCCCAGGTTCAGCGTGGCGATGGTTTCGGTGCCTCCGAGCGTGAGGCTGCGCCCGGTGCTCACGGAGAGGATCAAGGTGTCGGAGAGCACGTCGGCGGCAGTGGTGACCAGGTCGCCACCGCTGAGCACGACGTTGTTGGTGGGCACCACGGTGCCCGTGGTGAGCGTGCCGCTGCTCACCACCACACTGCCGGCCGAGACCAGCACCGCAGGCAGGCTGCTGTTGAGTGTCGATGTCACCGCACCGGCCACCGACAGCGGCCCGCCGGAAACCGTGCCCGTGGCCAGCGTCAGCGCACCGATGGTCTCGGCACCGCCCAGGCTCAAGGTGCCCCCGGCATTGAGCGTGACCGCGGTGGTGTTTGGAATCAGGTCGGCGGCACTGGTGGCCAAGCCGCCACCGGTCAGCGTGACCGAATCGGTGGGGACGGCGGTGTTGGCGGTGAGCAGGCCGCCATTGACCACCAGGCTGCCGGCGGCGGCCAGGGCGCTTGGCAAGGTGCCGGTGGTGCTGCTGGTGACCACCCCGCTGACCGTCAGGCCGCTGCCGGCCAGCGCGCCACCAGCCAGGTTCAGCGCGGAAATGGTGTCGGCCGAGCCGAGTGTGAGCGTGCTGCCGGTGTTGAGGGTGACGGTGGCGCCGTCGGCCAGACGGTCGCCGACACCACTGGTGCTGAGGTTGCCGCCGCTGAGCGTGACGCTGTTCGACGTCAACGCCGCAGCCAGCGTCAGCGTGCCGCCGGTGAGGCTGGTGCTGGCCGCAGTGACGCCGCTGTTGATGGCGGTGGTGCCGGTGGCGCTGAGGACGGTGGTGGCGTTGAAGCCGCTGTTGACCGTGGCGCCGTCGGTGAGGTTGACGTTGGCGGCCGTCAGCAGGCCGCCCGAAGCCAGGTTGCCGCCGAGGTTCAGCGTGGCGATGGTGTCGGCGGGCCCGAGCGTGAGCGTGCTGCCGGTGTTGACGGTGACGGTGGCGCCGTCGGCCAGGCGGTTGCCGACGCCGCTGGTGCTGAGGTTGCCGCCGCTGAGCGTGACGTTGTTCGACGCCAGCAAAGCGGCCAGTGTCAGCGTACCGCCGGTGAGGCTGGTGCTGGCTGCGGTGACGCCGCTGTTGATGGCGGTGGTGCCGGTGGCGCTGAGGGCGGTGGTGGCGTTGAAGCCGCTGTTGACCGTGGCGCCCTCGGTGAGGTTGACGTTGGCGGCCGTCAGCAGGCCGCCCGAAGCCAGGTTGCCACCGAGGTTGAGCGTGTCGATGGTGTCGGCGGGCCCGAGCGTGAGCGTGCTGCCGGTGTTGACGGTGACGGTGGCACCGTTGGCCAGGCGGTCGCCGACACCGCTGGTGCTGAGGTTGCCGCCGCTGAGCGTGACGCTGTTTGACGTCAGCGCCGCGGCCAGCGTCAGCGTGCCACCCCCGAGCGTGACGGTGGTGGCGCTGACCGGGCTGTTGACCGTGGCCGATCCGGTGCTGGCCAGCACGGCTGCGCTGAGCCCCGTCGACACGGTACCCCCGGCCGCCAGCGTGGTCGTTCCTGAGGTAGTCAAGGTGCCAACGCCCTGCAGCGTGCCCCCGAGCAGCAGGCTGCCGACGGTTTCTGACGCGCTGTTCATCGTCAGCCGGGCACCTGTGGCGACGCTGACCGCCGCCGTGTCGGACAGGCGATCCAGGTTGCCAGTGGTCAAGCTGAGCGTGCCGCTGTTGACGGCGAGGGCCGCCACGCTGGCCACACCGCCGATCTGCAACTCGCTGCCGGCAGTGCCGGCCTGCCGCAAGGTGCCGGCGCCCGACACCGCGGAAGTCAGTGCCAGGGTGTCGCTGCGGTTGAAGCTGAGCGTGGCGCCGCTGTTGATGACGATGCCGCCGCCGGCTTCGAGACTGCCGGCGGTGCCGCCCAGACCCACGGTGAGGGTGCCGCTGTTGATGGTCGCCAAGCCTGCGCCGGTGATGATCACCGTGCCGGTGATCGAGGTGTTGCCGTTGCTGATCAGCGCCGATGCGGTGCGATCGCCCACGCTGTCGTTGTCGTTGAGCGTCAGCGTCAAGGCGTTCAGCACACCGGGCCCGATCAGGGTGCCAGGGCCGGTGAGGTCGTCGATGATCTCGTTGCGCGCCAGCTGCATGCTGCCGCCGCTTTGCAGGTTGACGTCGCGACTGTCGGCGATGTGGTCGCTGAGGTTGGGCGTGGCGGTCGGGCGGTCGGCCGTGAGGCTGAGTGCGCCGCCGTTGTTGACGCGGACGTTGGCGTTGACCCGCCCGGCCAAGATGGCGGTGCCGTTGACCACGACCTGTCCGCCGGCAACATCGGACGCAGCGCTGATGAGGGCGCCGGTCAGCAGCGTGGTGCCGCTCGCGGTCAGCGTGAAGGCGCCGCCCAGGGTGCCCGACAGCGAGAACGCCCCGATGTCCTCGTTGCCGCCCAAGGTGAAAGTGCCGCCGCTGGCAATGGTCACGTCGGTGTTGTTGCCGATGCGCTCGGCCGCCGTCGTCACGAGCGTGCCGTTGACGGTGATGGTGTCTGCGGTCAGCAGGCCGCTGACGGTGCCGGTGGTGCCTGCCGGCACCGTCACGGTGCTTGCGCTCAGCGCATCGGTAGAACCGGCCAGCGTGCCACTGAGGTTGAGCGTGCCGATGGTCTCGGCATTGCCGCCTGTGGTCAGCGTGGCGCCGGTGGCCACCGTGACCGTGGCGCCGTTGTCGATGAGCCCGATGCCATCGAGCGTCAGCCCGCCGCTGTTGACCTGCACGTTGGCCAGCGAGTTCAAGTCCTTGTTCAGTGTCAGCGTGCCTGTGCCCGCCTGGCGGAACGTGCCCGTGCCTGCCAGTGTGCTGTTGGCGCCCAGCAGCGCACTGGCGGTGACGTCGTCGCTGCGGCTGAGGGCCAGCGTGCCATTGACGGTGATGTCCCTGTTGCCGACCTGCAGGGCACCGGCTGTCGCACCGTTGCCGACCGTCAGCACCACGCCGGTGGCGATGTTGACGTCATTGCCAACGTTGACCGTGGTGGCGACCGTGGGGGTGGTGGAGGCCACGCTGGCGTCCAGATCACCGGTCAGCGTGAGTGCACTCGCGCCGCCGACCGTACCGCCCAGCACGAGCCGGTTGATGGTGGCGGGTACAGCCAAGCTCAGCGTGCCGGCGCCGGCCACTGTCACGGTGGCCCCTGCGCTCAACTGCCCATTCGTGCTCACGGCCAGCGTGCCGCCGTTGATCTGCAGGGTGTTGGAGCTCAGGGCAGCCGCCAGCGTCAAGGTGCCGCCGGCGACGCTGATGCTGGCCGCGGTGGCGGCGCTGTTGAGGGCGGTGGTGCCCGTGGCGCTGAGGGCGGTGGTGGCATTGAAGCCGCTGTTGACCGTGGCGCCGTCGGTGAGGTTGACGTTGGCGGCCGTCAGCAGGGCGCCCGCAGCCAGGTTGCCACCGAGGTTGAGCGTGGCGATGGTGTCGGCCGGCCCGAGCGTGAGCGTGCTGCCGGTGTTGACGGTGACGGTGGCGCCATCGGCCAGGCGGTCGCCGACACCGCTGGTGCTGAGGTTGCCACCGCTGAGCGTGACGCTGTTCGACGTCAGCGCCGCGGCCAGTGTCAGCGTGCCGCCGGTGACGGTGGTGCCGAGCGCCGTGACGGGGCTGTTGATCGCCGTGGTGCCCGTGGCGCTGAGCGAGGTGGTGGCGTTGAAGCCGTTGTTGACCGTGGCCCCATCCGTCAGGTTGACGGTGGTGGCTGTCAGCAGGCCGCCAGACGCCAGGTTGCCACCGAGATTCAGCGTGGCGATGGTGTCGGCTTCGCCAAGCGTGAGCGTGCTGCCGGTGTTGACGGTGACGGTGGCACCGTTGGCCAGGCGGTCGCCGGCGCCGCTGGTGGTGAGGTTGCCGCCGCTGAGGTTGACGGTACTGGTCGGCAAGGCCGTGCTCACGGTCAGCGTCCCGCCCGTGATGGCGACGCTGTTCGCCGTGGCGATGCTGGCCGGCCAGGCCTGTGTGGCGGTGCTGGTGACGGTGCCGTCGACGGTCAGCGCGCCGCCGCTCAGCGAGCCTCCGGCCAAGGTCAGCGCCAGGATGGTGTCCGCCGGGCCAAGCGTGAGCGTGCTGCCGGTGTTGAGGGTGACGGTGGCGCCGTCGGCCAGACGGTCGCCGACACCACTGGTGATGAGGTTGCCGCCGCTGAGCGTGACGTTGTTCGACGTCAACGCCGCAGCCAGCGTCAGCGTGCCGCCGGTGAGGCTGGTGCTGGCCGCAGTGACGCCGATGTTGATCGCGGTGTTGCCGGTGGCGGTGAGGGCGGTGGTGGCGTTGAAGCCGCTGTTGACCGTGGCGCCCTCGGTGAGGTTGATGTTCGCAGCCGTCAGCGTGCCGCCCAAGGCGAGGTTGCCGCCCAGGTTCAGCGTGGCGATGGTGTCCGCCGGCCCAAGCGTGAGCGTGCTGCCGTTGTTGACGGTGACGGTGGCGCCGTCGGCCAGTCGGTCGCCGACGCCGCTGGTGCTGAGGTTGCCGCCGCTGAGCGTGACGCTGTTCGAAGTCAGCAAAGCGGCCAGCGTCAGCGTGCCGCCGGTGAGGCTGGTGCTGGCTGCGGTGACGCCGCTGTTGATGGCGGTGGTGCCGGTGGCGCTGAGGGCGGCGGTGGCGTTGAAGCCGCTGTTGACCGTGGCGCCATCGGTGAGGTTGACGTTGGCCGCCGTCAGCAGGCCGCCCGAAGCCAGGTTGCCACCGAGGTTGAGCGTGTCGATGGTGTCGGCCGGCCCGAGCGTGAGCGTGCTGCCGGTGTTGACGGTGACGGTGGCACCGTTGGCCAGGCGGTCGCCGACACCACTGGTGATGAGGTTGCCGCCGCTGAGCGTGACGGTGCTCGACGTCAACGCCGCGGCCAGCGTCAGCGTGCCGCCGGTGACAGTGGTGCTGAGCGCCGTGACGGGGCTGTTGATCGCCGTGGTGCCCGTGGCGTTGAGGGCGGTCGTGGCGTTGAAGCCGCTGTTGACCGTGGCGCCATCGGTCAGGTTGACGGTGGTGGCCGTCAGCAGGCCGCCGGCCGCCAGGGTGCCGCCCAGGTTGAGCGTGGTGATGGTGTCGGCGTCGCCGAGGGTGAGCGTGCTGCCGCTGTTGACGGTGACGGTGGCCCCATCGGCCAGCCGATCACCGACACCCGTGGTCGTGAGGTTGCCACCGCTCAGCGTGATGGAGGTGGTGGGCAGTGTGGAGCCCGTCGTCAGCGTCCCGCCTGTCACGACGATGCTGCCCGCCGAGGTGATCGTGGCCGGCATCGCCACGGTGCCGCTGCCCACGGTGAAGGCGCCGATCAGCGTGAGCACGCTCGGGCCGGTGAGCGTGCCACCGGCCAGCGTCAGACCGCCGAAGGTCTCACTGCTGTTGGCGGCGGCAAGCGTGCCACCGGTGACGGTGACGACCGTTTGGTTGTCCAGCCGGTCGGTGGTCAATGCGTCCAGTGTCACGGTCCCGGCCGTGACTTGCAGCGCCGCCGTGCTCACCTTGCCCGTGAGGTTGAGGTTGCCGCTGCCCGCCTGGCGCAAGGTGCCTGTGCCGCCCACGTCCCCCAGGTCCACGGCATTGCTGCGGTTGTAGGCGAGCACGCCAGGGCTGGTTGCCGTCAGTGAGGCAGCGCTCAGCGAGCCGGCGGTGGCCCCGTTGCCGACGGTGAGCACACCGCCGTTCACCAAGGCGGCGCCTGTCACGGCCACCGTGGCGTTCAGCGTCGCGTCGCCAGTGGCGGTGAGCGCGCCCAGCACGCTGAGGTCGGCATTCACGGTGCCGCCGCTGGTCAAGGTGGTGTTGCCGGTGGTGGTGAGCGCACCGCCGACGGCCAGCGTGCCGCCCAGCGACAAGCTGGTGATGATGGTGGCGCCCCCCAGAGACAGCGTTGCGCCCGTGGCCACCGTGACATCGGGGCTGTTGACGGACAGCCCGGCGAGGTCGGTGGCGAGCGTGCCGGCATTCACCGTGATCACGGTGGACTGCACAGGCGTTGTCAGCTGGAGGCTGCCGCCATCGACCGTGGTGGAACCAGCGTAGGTGTTGGCCTGGTCGAGCGTCAGCGTACCGCCCCCTGCCTTGACCAGATTGCCGGCCGTGATGGCGGTGGCCGCGGCCTGCGAGCCGGCGCCGCTGTGGCTGAGCGTGATCGAGCCGTTGGCGCCGCTGGCCAGGTTGCCGATCTGCAGTGTCGAAGCGTTCGTCACGGCGATGGCGCTGGCGGTGGCGTTGCTCGTGGTCAAGCTGCCGGGCAGCGCCACGGCGCCGCCGCCGGCGTTCAGGGTGATGGTGCCGGCGCCGGCATCCACGGTGGTGCCTGCGGTCTGTGAGATGCCGCCACTTCCGGACGTGACCGACACGGCGCCGCCGGCCGTGGTGATGTTGGCGTTCAAGGCCACGGCGCCGCCGCCGCCGCCGCTGAGGGTGACGCCGCCATCGTTGGTGGTGATGTTGGCGCTCACCGTGATGGCATTGCCTGCAGTGGCCGTGAGGCTGGCGCTGGCCGTCGTCAAGGCCAGGCTGTCGCTGAAGGTGATGTTGTTGGTGGCCGCCAGAACCACGTTGCCGCCAACGTTGTTCAAGGTGGTCGGCGACACGGTCTGTGTCGTGTTGGGCAGGACGCTCGCGTTGTTGACATCCCCGTAGGCCGCGGTGCCGGCGTCGGCAACGATGATGTTCTCGGGGTCCAGCAGCCAGGTGCCGCCTCGGCCGAGGGGTGCCTTGACATCCACGCTGCCGTGCTGGATGCCGAGCACGCGTTTGCCCGAGGTCTCGATGAAGCCGCCGTCACCGCCCAGCGAGCCGCCGCGTGCGGCCGCGTGGCCGTTGAAAACTGTGGTGTTGTCGGACCAGACGATCAGCCGCCCACCGTCACCCTTGCGCGTGGCGCTGACATCGAGCACGGCGCCGCGGTCCACGGTGGTGTTCACGGCATTGCGCACGGCGGCATTGCCGCCCAGGTAGTCGCCGCCCAGCAGCACCTGGCCGCCCCCTTCGGGGCCTGTGGCCGAGATGTTGGCGCTGGCAGCGATGTGCAGTTGGGCGCCCTGCACCACGATGTGACCACCGCGCCCCTGCTGCTGCGCCGAAGCGTCAATCGTGCCCGCAACGCTGGTGGTGCCGCTGCTGCCGCCATCGACAACGACGCGGCCCATCAGCTGTCCCAGCGAACGCACCTGCACCACGCCATCGAGGTTGAGCACCGTGTCGGCGAAGCCAGCACGCGCCGCAGCGCGGAACTCGGCGCTGCCGCCGTCGGCGCGCACGCCGCCCAGCACCTGCAGGCGGGTGTCCAGCGCGTCGTTCTTGACGTTGAAGAAGACGAGGCCATCGCCTTCCACGTCCACCAGCACTTCGCTGGCGGCGGCCAGGGCCACGCGCCGGGCCTCGATCTGCCCGCTGTGGAAGAGCTGGGGCGCCACCAGGGCCACCGTGCCGTCGATGGCGGTGATGTGGCCCTCGCTGCGCAAGGCGCCAGCGCCGCCGGCGCCCACGCCCAGTTGCAGGCGGCCCGAGGCCAGCGCGTCTTCGCTGAGCGTCAGCGTGCTGGCCACCAGGCCGCCCACGTCCACGCGCGAGTTCGCGCCGAAGACGATGCCGCGCGGGTTGATCAGCCACACGCTGCCGTTGCTCTGCAGCGCGCCGTAGATGAGCGAAGGGTTCTCGCCGATCACGCGGTTGAGCAGCACCGAGCTGCGGTCGGGCTGCACCACCTGCACACGCTCGCCGGCGGCGATGGAGAAGCTCGTCCAGTCGAGCCCGGCACGCGGGGTGCTCTGCTGGATCAGCATCTGCCCGGTGGCTGGCGTCTGCACCGTCACCTGGCCGTGCGTGGGCTTGGCCCCCTCGGGCAGCGCGAAGCCCAGCGGCGATGCGCCGAGCAGGCACGCCGCCAGGCTCACCGGGCGCAGCGCGTGGTGGCGGCTTGCCCGGCGGGCGGCGGTGGCCACGTTCACCCGTTGGCGTTGCAGGGCGGGTGCAGGGGTCTGCGGACGGACGACGCTCATCGGTGGGCCTTGAAGGTTTTGTGCCTGGGCTAGCGCTCAGTTGAAGAGCATGGTGGCCTGCACGTAGGCCCGCAGCTTGTCGAGCTTCTCGCCGCCGCGTGTTTCGCCGCCAGTGGGCTGTGCCACCGAGAAGCGCAGCGCATAGCCGCCGGGGCGCGCCCAGCTCAAGCCGAAGCCCACGCCGCTGAAGACGCCACTGTTCTTGGGCACGTCGGTCTCCGAGACCACACGCTGGCGGTAGCGGTACTGCACGTAGCCGCCATCGACGAAGAGGCTGAACACCATCTCGCGTGCGGTGCGGCCGAACCAGCTCTCCGGCGGCAGCAGCCGCAGCTCCAGGCTGGTGACGACGCCGATGTCGCCGGTGCCTTCGCCGGTGGAGAAGGCCCGCACGCCGTCGGGCCCGCCCAGACGGAACTGCTCGGTGGTGTCGAGGTTGTTGACCGCGTACTGGCCGCGCACGTTCAGGTAGATCAGCGCGCGCCCCGTGATCCAGTCTTGCAGGCGCGAGGCGCCGTAGGTCAGCTTGGTGTAGCGGTCGTCGTCGTCCAGCGCCGGGTTGCGGCCTTCCGGGTACTTCAGCTGCCCGCTGCTCAGGTTGAGCTCGAAGGTGTTCACCGCGCCACCGAGCAGGCTGTCGCGGAAGTCGCCAGTGAGGCCCAGGGCGAAGGCATCGACGCTCTTGCGGGCCTGGCCGCCGACCTGGCCTTGCCGGTCGGTGTAGGTCTTGTGTTCCAGCGAGGCCAGCGTGAAGAGGTTGAGGTTGCGCGACCGCACCACCGGGTACAACGCGAAGGCGTTGAAGGTGGCGGCCGTGCCGTTCAGGTCGAGCGGAAACTGTTCCTTGTCGAGCTGGTAGCGCACGGCCGAGAGCGAAGCGCCGGCCTTGAAGCCGTCACTGCCGATCGGGGTGTTGTAGCCCAGGAGCGCGAAGCCCAGGCCGCCGGTGGTGCTCACCAGCACGTTGCCCGTGATGCCATCGCCGCGGCCGAAGGGGCTGTTCATCTGCGCCAGCCCGCCGAGGCGGAACTCGCCCAGCGCCTTGGCGCCGTTGGCATCGAGATCGATCTTGCCGGTGTAGACCTTCTCAGGGCTGGGCGTCACCACCAGCGTGGCGGTGCCAGGCACCGACCCGGCTTTCACCTCGAAGCGGGCCGTCATGCCGCGCAGGTCGTTCACCAGGAAGACCACGCGCTCGACGTCGCGCACCTTGAGCACCGAGCCGGGTTTCAGGCGCGCCAGGTAGGCCTCGACCACCTCGCGGTCGACAGCGATGCCGCTGCGCCAGTTCAGCACCACGCGGTCGAGCCGACCCTCGAGCACGGCGATGCGGATGGTGTTGCCGCCCGCCGCGCCCTGGGGCGATTGCTCGGGAATGTAGGCATAGCCCAGGTAGTAGCCCAGGTCGCGCTGCAGGAAACGCGTGACCTCGGCGGCGGCATTCACCAGGTCTTCGAAGCTGCGCTGCTTGCCCACGAAGGGCGCGGTCAGCCGCGGCAGGGCGGCGCGCAGTTCGGCCGGCGCCGATTCGTCCACGCTGTACGTGGCGACATCGAGCCGCAGATCGTCGTCGGGCTTGCCAAGCTCGCGTGGTGGCGTCGGGCTGGCGGGCACGGCGGCCTGGTTGGCTGGGGGCGCCACTGGCGGCGCCAACTCGGAGCTCGGCGGCACGATGGCCGGCGTGCGCACCGGGGCAGCCGGTGCCGCAGGCACAGGGGGCGCCGCGGGGGGCGGCGGCGGCGGGGTCTGCGCCCAGCAGGCGCTTGCGAAGCCAGCACCCAGCGCCAGCAGCAGGGCGCCCAGACCCACCCGGCGGGGGCGGCTCGGTCCAGGCTCACGGGCTCGTGTCGATGGCACCGGCAACCCTGCGCCGAGCTCGCGGCTGCCTTTGTGGATCCCCATCGTGGCCTCGTTTCCTGTGCTCCACCAGAGGCGGCGGATGCTAACGCGCGGTCTGCGTGCACGCCATCGCGGTGGCTCCCCCGGTGTGGGGACGGGAGCGCTGCAATTTGGCCGCAAGATCTCGCCATGCACCACGGCCGCCACCCTGCATTGCACGCCCTCAAGCATCCGGGCTTGCTAGGGGTTTGCAGCGCCCCGGGTTCACGCCACACTCAAGGGACCCGGGCCTCCCGCTGGCGGGCGCCTTCTGGCTTGGCGTCCGCCACTGCGCGCCAGCATCCCCATCCAAGATGAGCGACATCGAAGACCTCCAGGCCAGCGTGGCCGCATGGCTGCAAGCCCTGCCTGACGAAGCGGCCCCGTGCGGCCCCGACCTCGAATACGACAACGATTTCCTCGCGCTCTCGCAGGCCGTTGCGGGCAAGCCCGAGTCGCAGTTCGGCCCTGCCGAACCCCCCGATTGGCGCAAGGCCGAAGAGGTGGCCTCGGGCTTGATGGAACGTACGCGCGATTTGCGCGTGGCCATCGAGTGGGGGCGCAGTGTTTTGAACCTGCGCGGGTTCGTGGCCATGCGTCCGGTCATGAGCCTGATCAACGGCCTGCTCGAGAACCACTGGGATCACGTGCATCCCATGCCCGACCCTGATGACGGCGATCCTTACGGCCGTGTGAATGCGCTGACCTTGTTGCGTGAATCGGCCGGCTTGCTTGGCGCGGTGCGTGATTCGCGTGTGGTCGAAGACCGCGCCGTCGGCCTGTTGCTGATGCGTGACATCGAGGCCGCGCTGGGTCTGGCTGCGGTCAGCCCCGGGCACAGCGAGATGAGCAAGGACCAAGTGGCGCGCATGCTCGGCGCCGCGCTCGAGAAGACGCCGGGCCTGCGGCCTTGCCTGCAGGAGGCGGTGGATCTGGTGCGGCAGGCCATCTCGCTGGTCAACGATCGCCTGGGCAGCGATGCGCCCGATCTGCGCCCTGTCTATGCACTGGTCAATGGCGCCGCCGGTCTTCTCCCCGCCGAGGCCGAGGCTTTCGAGGGTGGCGAGGAAGGCGAGGGCGAAGCCGATGGCGGCAACGCCGGTGGCGCCCGCGCGGGCGGCCGTGGGCTCTCGGGCAGCGTCACCTCCCGCGAGGAGGCGATGCGCGCCATCGATCTCGTCATCGCCTACCTGGAGCGCGCCGAGCCCACCAACCCGGCGCCCCTGTTCCTTCGCCGTGCCCGACAACTCGTCAGCCACAACTTCCTGCAACTGATGAAGGTGCTGGCGCCCGACGCCTTGGCAGAAGTGGCGCGCGTGGTCGGCGTCGACCCTGATTCTGTGGAAGACCCCGACGCGCCCACTTGACGAACGCACGCACATAGAAGAAAACCTGCGACTCTTTCGCCTCACCCCCGCCGCACAGGAGCCTCTTGATGAGCAGCAGCCAGAAATTCATCGCCCGCAACCGCGCACCGCGGGTCCAGATCGAATACGACGTCGAGGTCTACGGGGCCGAGAAGAAGGTGCAACTGCCCTTCGTCATGGGCGTGCTGGCCGACCTGTCGGGCAAACCGGCCGACCCGCTGGCGCCGGTGGCCGACCGCAAGTTCCTCGAGGTGGACGTCGACAACTTCGACGCCCGCATGAAGGCCATGAAGCCGCGCGTGGCTTTCCCGGTGCCCAACGCCTTGACGGGCGAAGGCAACCTCAGCGTCGACATCACCTTCGAGAGCATGGACGACTTCTCGCCGGATGCCGTGGCGCGCAAGGTCGACTCGCTGAACAAGCTGCTCGAGGCCCGCCAGCAACTGCAGAACCTTGTCACCTACATGGACGGCAAGGGCGGCGCAGAAGAACTGATCGGCAAGCTGATGAACGACCCGGCCCTGCTCGGCGCCCTGGCCACTTCGGCCAAGCCTGCTGACGCCTGAGCGCGCGCCCACCCATAACTCCAAACGTTGACGAGGAGCCATTCATGGCCGAAACCCAAGCCTCAGCAGCCCTGGCGGGCGTGACGATGGAAGGCAGCGATCTCGCATCGCTGCTGCAGAAGGAATTCAAGCCCAAGTCGGACGATGCCAAGAGCGCCGTCGAGCAGGCCGTTCAGACCCTGGCCCAGCAGGCGCTGGCGCAGACGCAGCTGATCGGCAGCGATGTCGTCGCGTCCATCGAGGCCATGATCGCCGCCATCGACAAGAAGCTGTCGGAGCAGGTCAACCTGATCCTGCACCACGAAGACTTCCAGAAGCTCGAAGGTGCATGGCGCGGTCTGCACTACATGGTGAACAACACCGAGACCGACGAGCAGCTCAAGATCCGCGTGATGAACGTGTCCAAGCAAGAGCTGGGCAAGACGCTCAAGCGCTACAAGGGCACCAGCTGGGACCAGAGCCCCATCTTCAAGAAGATCTACGCCGAAGAGTTCAGCCAGTTCGGTGGTGAGCCTTTCGGTTGCCTGGTGGGTGACTACCACTTCGACCAGAGCGCCCCTGATGTGGAACTGCTGGCCGAGATGGCCAAGATCGCAGCCGCCTCGCACGCGCCCTTCATCACGGGTGCTGCGCCCTCGCTGATGCAGATGGACAGCTGGCAGGAGCTGGCCAACCCCCGCGACCTGACCAAGATCTTCACCACGCCCGAGTACGCAGCCTGGCGTTCGCTGCGTGAGTCGGAAGACAGCAAGTACATCGGCCTGGCGATGCCACGTTTCCTGTCACGCATGCCCTACGGCAGCAAGACCAACCCGGTGGAAGCCTTCAACTTCGAAGAAGACACGGGCTCGGCCGACCACGGCAAGTACACCTGGGCCAACGCCGCCTATGCCATGGCGACGAACATCAACCGCTCCTTCAAGGAGTACGGGTGGTGCACGCGCATCCGCGGCATCGAGAGCGGCGGTGCCGTGCAGAACCTGCCGACGCACAGCTTCCCTACCGACGATGGCGGCGTGGACATGAAGTGCCCCACCGAGATCGCCATCGAAGACCGCCGCGAGGCCGAACTCGCCAAGAACGGCTTCATGCCGCTGGTGCACCGCAAGAACAGCGACTTCGCCGCCTTCATCGGTGCGCAAAGCCTGCACAAGCCGGCCGAGTACGACGACCCCGATGCCAGCGCCAATGCCAACCTGGCCGCGCGCCTGCCTTACCTCTTCGCCACCTGCCGTTTCGCGCACTACCTGAAGTGCATCGTGCGCGACAAGATCGGTTCCTTCAAGGAGCGCGATGAAGTGCAGCGCTGGCTGGCGAAATGGATCTCCCAGTACGTCGACGGGGATCCGGCGCGTTCTTCCGAGGCCTACAAGGCCAGCCATCCGCTGGCAGCGGCCGAGGTGGTGGTGGAAGAAGACCCGGCCAACCCGGGTTACTACAGCTCGAAGTTCTTCCTTCGTCCGCACTACCAGCTCGAAGGCCTCACGGTTTCCTTGCGACTGGTTTCGAAGCTCCCCTCGGCGAAGGCTGGTTGAGGCTTCAGGCGCTTGGCATCCTTTCAATTCCTTCACTGGCTGCGCAGCGGAGGGCGTCCGCGACACCGGACGTTGATCGCAGTGTGAACCGCCCGCAATCGGGCACATAGGAGTCCATCATGGCCGTAGACATGTTTTTGAAGATCGACACGATCAAAGGCGAAGCCGTCGACAAGTCTTTCAAGGATCAAGTCGATGTCCTCGCGTGGAGTTGGGGTGTCTCCAATTCCGGCACCACGCACATGGGCGGTGGCGGCGGTTCGGGCAAGGCCAACTTCCAGGACATCAGCATCACCAAGTACATCGATGCCTCGTCGCACGCCTTGCTGGGCGCTTGTGCCACGGGTGAGCACTTCAAGACCGCTTCTCTGCACGTCCGCAAGGCTGGCAAGACGCAGAACGAGTACCTCACCATCGAGATGAAGGAAGTGCTGATCACCTCCGTCTCCACCGGGGGCTCGGGTGGTGAAGACCGCCTCACCGAAAACATTTCTCTGAATTTCGCCGAGGTCAAGTTCGTCTACAAGCCGCAGAAGCCTGACGGCAGCCTGGGTGACGCACTGCCCTTCACCTACAACATCGCTGAGAACACGGTCTGAGTTTGGGTGTTACGGCAGAGCCGCAAGGTCTGCCGGCCTGATGGTGACGACGGTGGCGCGGCCCTTGGGCGCGCGCGCCGTCTGCCATGTTTTCTCGGCAGCGCGAAGGAAGTAGCGTGGCGCGTTCAGACATGTTCTTGAAGCTCACCGGGCAGAGAACCGGGGCGATCGTTGGTGAATCCAACGACAAGATCTTTGCCAACCAGATCGACATCACCGACTGGTCGTGGGGCATGACCGCGCCTTCCACCACCAGCGGCCAGCGCAGCGGACGCGTGTCGCTGCAGGAACTCAAGCTGGTGAAGGCCGTCGACAAGGCGTCCACGGCCTTGATGTCGGTGATGAATACGAACGACGTGCTGTCCAGCGTGGAGCTGACGGTGCGCAAGTCCGGCGGTGCCGGCCAGGCGCTGGTTTACTTCGTGCTGAAGCTGACGGGCGCGCGTGTCAACAGTTACGACGTGAGTTCCACGGTGGGTGAAGACGGCAGCCCCATGCTGATGGAGCACATCGGCATGTCATTCAAGTCGATCACCATCGACTACACGCCCCAGTCCGCCACCGGGGGTGCCGTGGGCACTTCCAGTTTCACCGGTACGGCCGGTCCTGACGCCTGAGTCTGCCCAACCCCGGAGCCCGCATGTCCAACCCGAGTGCCGCCGAGCTTGCGTTGAAGGAGGGCGATGTGCCCCGCGCGCTGAAGCTCCTGACCGAACAGGTTCGGGCCAAGCCGCAAGACGCGAAGCTGCGCGTGTTCATGTTCCAGCTGCTCTGCGTTTTGGGCCAATGGGACCGAGCGCTCAACCAACTGAACGTTTCGCTCGAATTGGACGCAGGCACCCTGCCGATGGTGCAGACCTACCGCGAAGCCATCGCCTGCGAGACGCTGCGCTTGCAGGTGTTTGCCGGCCAAAAGGTGCCCATGCTCTTCGGTGAGCCCGAGCCGTGGATCGCACTGTTGATCGAGGCCCTGCTGCGCGAGGGCCGCGGCGACCACGAAGCCGCCGCCACCTTGCGCGAACAGGCGCTGGGCGAGGCGCCTGCCACCGCCGGGCAGATCGACGGCCAGCCTTTCGCCTGGATCGCCGATGCCGACAGCCGGCTCGGCCCCACGCTGGAGGCCGTCATCAACGGCCGCTACTACTGGCTGCCCTGGAACCGGTTGAGCAAGGTCGAGATCGACCCGCCGCAAGACTTGCGGGATGCCATCTGGATGCCGGCCCATTTCGAGTTCACCAACGGGGGTGAAGTGGTGGGCCTGATCCCGACCCGCTACCCCGACACCGCCCTGGCCGCTGGTGATGCGTTGGCGCTGTCGCGCCGCACCGATTGGCGCGAGGGCGCTGCGGGTGTCCATGTCGGCCTGGGCCAGCGACTGCTCGTCACCGACAACGCCGAGCTCGGTCTGATGGACGTTCGCACCGTCACGCTCGACGAAGCCCCCGCTCCAGCTGCGGCGGCCTGAGCGCGGGTCATCGCCGGCGGGCTTGGCCATGTCCACCTTGCGCGCCCAAGACCGGCTGCAGCCCGCGCTGCTAGACCGCCTCACCGACGACGACGTGGATGCCAAAAAAGAGTCGCCCGAATCGCGCGTGATCAGCCGCGGCCGGCTGCGTGAACTGGTGTTGCGCGATCTCGCTTGGCTGTTCAACGCCACCTCGCCCGGCTTGATCGACTGGTCGCGTGCGCCGCACGCCCGCAACTCGGTGCTGAACTACGGGCTGCCGCCCCTGTCGGGCCAGACGGCCAGCACCATCGACCCGCTGGTGCTGGCCGCTCGCGTCAAGCAGGCCATCCTCGACCACGAGCCCCGCATCCTGCCGGCCTCGTTGAGCGTGGAGGTCGTGCTTTCTGAAGCGCAGATGGACCACCACAACCAGATCGGCTTTCGCATCTCGGGCCAGCTCTGGGCACAGCCCGTGCCCCTTGAACTGCTGCTGCACACGGACATCGACCTCGAAACAGGTCGCGTGGCCGTGCGTGAGCTGAACCGCTGACGACCCCATGGACCCCCGCCTGCTGCGCTACTACAACGAAGAGCTGCGCCATCTGCGCGAGATGGGCGGTGAGTTCGCACAGCAGTTCCCGAAGATCGCCTCGCGCCTGGGGATGGAAGGCCTGGAGGTCACCGACCCCTACGTCGAGCGGCTGCTGGAGGGTTTTGCTTTCCTGGCCGGGCGCATCCAGCTCAAGCTGGACGCGGAGTTTCCGCGCTTCACCCAGCGCCTGCTGGAGATCGTCTACCCGCAGTTCCTGTCGCCCACGCCTTCGATGTTGATTGCGCAGGTGCAGCCCGATCTCGGCGACCCCAGCCTGGCCGGTGGCCTGAAGCTGGCGCGCGGCAGCACCATGAACAGCCAGCCGGGCAAGGCGGGGGCCACCACCTGTGAGTTCAGAACGGCGCACGAGCTCACGATGTGGCCGCTGGAGCTGACGCAGCTGGAGTACTTCACGCACGCGGCCGATCTGCCCATGGCCGCCGTGCCCGAATGGCGCAAATACCGCGCCGGCTTGCGGCTGCGCCTGCGCACCACGGCCGGCGTCGACTTTTCGCAGCTGGCCCTGGAAGACCTGCGGCTGCATTGCGCCGGCGTCGACGATGTCGCCTACCGGCTGCACGAGCTGGCCTGTGGGCACACCTTGGGTGTGCTCGTGTTGCCTGCACGCCGGCCGGCGGCCTGGCACGAGGCGCTGGACGGCGAAATCGTCGAAGCTGTGGGCTACGCCGACGACGAAGCCCTGCTTCCCGAGACCCTGCAAGGCCTGCAGGGCTACCGCCTGCTGCAAGAGTACTTCGCGTTCCCGCAGCGTTTCCTGTTCTTCGATCTCTGCGGCATCGGGCCTGCGCTTCGTGCCCATGCCGGCAACGAGGTCGACATCGTGCTGCTGTTCTCGCGCGCCGACAACGCGCTGCTGCAGGCGGTGGATGCCAGCAGCCTGGCGCTGCACTGCGTGCCTGCCATCAACCTGCTGGACAAACGCTGCGACCGCATCCACATCTCGGCAGAAACGGCCGACTTCCATGTCGTGCCCGACCGTACGCGGCCGATGGACTACGAGGTGCACAGCATCCAGGAAGTGCTGGGCTACGGCACGGGCGTGAACAGCGAATGGCGCTTCCTGCCCTTCTACAACGCCTTCCATGCCGAAGACCGGCAGCACAAGGCCTACTACACCGTACAGCGCGAACCCCGGCTGATGTCGCAGGTGCAGCAGCGTGAAGGGCCGCGCACCTCTTACATCGGCACCGAGCTCTACCTGTCGCTGGTGGATGCGCACGAGACGCCTTTTCCGGCAGAGCTGCGGCAGCTCGGCGTGCGCGCCCTGTGCACCAACCGCGATCTGCCGGTGCTGATGCCGCTGGGCGGCGCCAAGGGCGACCTCACCCTCACGCAGACAGCGCCCGTCAAGAGCATCTCGGTCATCAAGGGGCCTTCGCGCCCGCAGTCGGCCTTGCGCGAGGGCAGCGTGGCCTGGAAGTTGATCAACCAGCTCTCCCTGAACCACCTCTCGCTCAGCGATGGTGATGCCGAGCAAGGCGCGGCGGCGCTGCGGCAGATCTTGCGCTTGTATGCCCAGGGCGGTGATGCGGGCGCGCAGCGGCAGATCGATGGCGTGCGTTCGTTGCAGCTGCAGCAGGTGGTGCGCCGCCTGCCGATGCCGGGGCCCATCACCTTCGGCCGCGGCGTCGAGGTCAGGATCGAGGTCGATGACCTGTCCTTCGAAGGGGCCAGCGCCTTCCTGTTGGGCTGTGTGCTGGAGCGCTTTGTTGCGCGCCATGTCTCGATGAACGGCTTCACGCAGCTGCGCCTGCACTCCACAGGGCGCGGCGACATCTTCTCAGGGCGCCCGCAGTGCGGGCTGCGTCCCATCGCATGAGCGCGCCCGACGCCAGCGCTGCACCGACAGCCGGTGGCGCCGTGAACGCCACGGTGGCCCCTGGGGGCCCTGTGACGCCTGCATCCTCAGAGACCGCCGACGCGCTGGCCTTGCGGCGGGCAAACGCGCTGCGGGCCCTGAGCGCCGCGCCGCACCGCCACGACTTCTTTCAGGCACTGCGCCTGCTCGAGGCCTTGTACCCGCAGCAGCCGCGCCTGGGCACCGCGCGGCGGCCTGTCGACGAACCGGTGCGTCTGGGGCAGGCGGCCGATCTTTCTTTTGCGCCTTCGAGCATTTCCAAGGTCGATCTGAACGACCGCAGCGGCAAACCGCGCATCGAGGTGCGCTTCTTCGGGCTCTTCGGCCCCAACGGCCCGCTGCCGCTGCACATGACCTCGTATGCGCGCGAGCGCCGCATGCACAAGGGCGACGAGACCTTCGGTCGTTTTGCCGACCTGTTCCACCACCGTTTGCTGCTGCTGTTCTACCGCGCGTGGGCGCAGGCGCAGCCGGCCGTCAGCATGGACCGGCCGGGTGAAGACCGTTTTGCCGACTACGTGGGCTCCTTGCTGGGCACGGGCAGCCCGGAGTGGCGCGGCCGTGATGCCGCCCCAGACCACGCCCGGCTGGCCTTCGCCGGCCTGCTCTCGCGCCAGGTGCGCAATGCCGATGGCCTGGCGCAGCTGCTCGGCGGTTTTCTCGGCATGAAGGTGCGCATCGAACAGTTCGCCGGCCGCTGGATGCCCTTGCCCCAGGTCGAACGCAGCCGCATCGGCAAGCGGGCTGCGTCTCGGCGCATGTCCACCTCGCAACTGGGCGTCAGCGCCGTGCTGGGCGCCGCCGTGTTCGACCGGCAGCACCACTTCCGCATCCACATCGGGCCGCTGTCCTTGGCGGCCTTCGAGGCGCTGCTGCCCGTCGGCAGCGCGCTGCCCGCCCTGCGCGCGCTGGTGCGCCAGTACGTGGGCGATGAATTCGGCTGGGACCTGCGCCTGGTGCTGCAGCCCGAAGAGCGCCCGCCCTGCCGGCCTGGCCTGCAAGGCCGGCTCGGCTGGACGACCTGGCTGGGTGCGCCGCGGCGCGGCCAGGCCCCCACCCTGAATCTCGTGCCGAACCTGGCCAGCCCCTGAGGCCCAGCCAGCACGCAGCGCATCCGTCAGAACCGTCAGAACCCGTCAAGAAGGAAGCACCATGGCAGAAATCAACCGCGTCACACTTTTCGGCAAGCTCAACCAGCCCACCTACAAAGCGGTGGAGGGCGCCACGGTCTTCTGCAAGCTGCGCGGCAACCCGTACGTGGAGCTCGAGCACTTCCTGGCGCAGTTGCTGCAGGCGCAAGACAGCGACTGGCACCGCGTCATCAAGCACACGCAGCTCGACATGTCGGCCCTGGCCAAAGACCTGACGGCCGCGCTCGACCGCCTGCCGCGCGGCGCTACCAGCATCAGCGGCATCGCCGAGAACATCGCCGATGCCATCGAGCGCGGCTGGGTCTACGGCACGCTGCTCTATGGCGACAGCGTGGTGCGCAGCGGCTACATGCTCATCGGCATGCTGAAGACCAAGAACCTGCGCAATGCGCTGGTGGCCATCAGCCGGCAGTTCGAAAAGCTCAAGGTCGACGACCTGTCCGACCAGCTGGCCAAGATCATCGGCGGCAGCCCTGAAGACGGGCAGGGCGCCAGCGATGGCACGGGTGGCGCCGGCGGTGCTGCGCCGGGCGAGGCCAGCGGCGCCATCGCGCCGGCGGCCATGGGCAAACAAGAGGCGCTGAAGAAGTTCACGGTGGACCTCACCGCACAGGCCCGCGACGGCAAGATGGACCCCATCGTCGGCCGCGACGACGAGATCCGCCAGGTGGTCGACATCCTGATGCGCCGCCGCCAGAACAACCCCATCCTGGTGGGCGAGGCCGGCGTCGGCAAGACGGCGGTGGTGGAAGGTTTTGCGCAGCGCATCGCGCGCGGCGACGTGCCCCCTTCGCTGAAGGAAGTGGAACTGCGCGCGCTCGATGTCGGCCTGCTGCAGGCCGGCGCCAGCATGAAGGGCGAGTTCGAACAGCGGCTGCGCAGCGTCATCGATGAAGTGCAGGCCAGCGCCAAGCCCATCATCCTGTTCATCGACGAGACGCACACGCTGGTGGGCGCTGGCGGCGCGGCCGGCACGGGCGACGCGGCCAACCTGCTGAAGCCGGCGCTGGCGCGCGGCACGCTGCGCACCATCGGCGCCACCACCTTCGCCGAGTACAAGAAACACATCGAGAAGGACCCGGCCCTCACCCGCCGCTTCCAGACCGTGCAGGTCGACGAGCCCGACGAGCCCAAGGCCATCCTGATGATGCGCGGCGTGGCCAGCACGATGGAGAAGCACCACCAGGTGCAGATCCTCGATGAAGCGCTGGAAGCCGCCGTGAAGCTGAGCCACCGCTACATCCCGGCGCGCCAGCTGCCCGACAAGAGCGTGAGCCTGCTCGACACCGCCTGCGCCCGCGTGGCCGTGAGCCTGCACGCCACGCCGGCCGAGGTGGACGACTGCCGCAAGCGCATCGAGGCGCTGGAGACCGAGCTGCAGATCATCGGCCGTGAGAAGGCCATCGGCGTGGACATCGGCAAGCGTGAAGTGGAGGCCAGCGAACTGCTGGCAGCCGAGCGCGCGCGTCTGGCGGCGCTGGACACCCGCTGGGCCGAAGAGAAGACGCTGGTGGACGAACTGCTGGCCTTGCGCGGCAAGCTGCGCGCCGGCATCCAGCCTGTGGAAGGCACGGGCAGCAACCTGGAAGCCGAAGCCAATGCGGCAGTGACCCCGCCCATGACCGACGGCGAACGCGCCGACCTGCAGGCGCTGCTGCGCGCGGTGCAGGAGAAGCTGGCCACGCTGCAAGGCGAAAGCCCGCTGATCCTGCCGACGGTCGACTACCAGGCCGTGGCCGCCGTGGTCGGCGACTGGACGGGCATCCCCGTGGGCCGCATGGCGCGCAACGAGATCGAGACCATCCTGAAGGTGGCAGACCACCTGGCGCAGCGCGTGATCGGCCAAGACCACGCGATGGAGATGATCGCCAAGCGCATCCAGACCAGCCGCGCCGGCCTGGACAACCCGAGCAAGCCCATCGGTGTGTTCATGCTGGCCGGCACCTCCGGCGTGGGCAAGACCGAAACGGCGCTGGCGCTGGCCGAAGCCATGTATGGCGGTGAGCAGAACGTCATCACCATCAACATGAGCGAGTACCAGGAAGCGCACACCGTGAGCACGCTCAAGGGCGCGCCCCCGGGCTACGTGGGTTACGGCGAAGGTGGTGTGCTGACCGAAGCCGTGCGCCGCAAGCCCTACAGCGTGGTGCTGCTCGACGAGGTGGAGAAGGCCCACCCCGATGTGCACGAGATGTTCTTCCAGGTCTTCGACAAGGGCTTCATGGAAGACGGCGAAGGCCGCTTCATCGACTTCAAGAACACGCTGATCCTGCTGACCACCAACGCCGGCACCGACCTGATTGCCAGCCTGTGCAAAGACCCCGAGCTGATGCCCGACCCCGAAGGCATGGCCAAGGCGCTGCGCGAGCCGCTGCTGAAGATCTTCCCGCCGGCGCTGCTGGGGCGGCTGGTGACGATTCCGTATTACCCGCTGTCTGATGAGATGCTGGGCAAGATCGTGAAGCTGCAGCTCAACCGTATCAAGAAACGGGTGGAAGCGCGCTACAAGATTCCGTTTGAATATAGCGACGATGTCGTCAAGCTCGTCGTCAGCCGCTGCACAGAGAGCGAATCGGGCGGCCGGATGATCGACGCGATCCTGACCAACACGATGCTTCCGGACATCAGCCGCGAGTTCCTGACGCGGATGATGGAAGGCAAGCCGGTGGCGGGTGTGACCGTCACCACCGAGTCCGGTCAGTTCGCCTACTCGTTCGCTTGAGGTGAATGGGTCTGCCTGTGACCTCGCAACTTGACCCCAGAAAGCCGAATAGGTAGTCCAACCCGTCAACGTGGAGCACGACCATGCCCATCATGTCACTCGACACTTTCAAGACGAAGACCAGCAAGTGGTTCAGCTTGCGAAACGGAGCCATTGGCGCCATCGATACAGCGCTGAAGGCTTATCACAAGGCACCGGGCTCGGGAACGCTGGCAACGCTAAAGAAGGCTGTCGATGACTTCAAGGACGAAAAGAATCAGAAGTTCGGCGGGACAGGCGGCGACTACACGAACAGCAAGCGGGAGTCTCAAGGTGGCATCACCGAACTGTCGAGTCAGGTGGACGCTGAACTGAAACCGAAAGGCATCGTGCTGGTTGGTCTTTCCGTGGGCCGTGGCAATCTGCGGCAGGTGACTCAGGGGCCAGTCTCCAGCTACTCCGCGGGGCAGGCCACGCGCATTGGCAAGAACACACGGCGGGACGGTTGGGCGTACGAGGCTTTCGATCCCGCGGTTTGGACCTGGACCACGGCAGTGACCAGCAACGCGCAGGGCGTGCTGACGAAGGCGCAGGAAACCCGGATCACCGAGTCGCTCCGGCGGGCCAAGGCGGCGGTGAGCTATGCGCATACAGCGGTCGTCGATCTGGCCAAGCTGACGCGGTTTTCGTCACCCCCGACGCTGTTCGAATCCATCTACATCGATTACTTCGGCCCCTTCGACGCCGGTCGGATCGCCAAGGTGAAGCGGAACTTCACGATCCTCAAGTTGGCGTTGGATCGCGGCCCGACGATCATCGACCTGCGCGACACGACCTATGGCTTGAGCTGTTATGCCGCATGCTTCCGCGGCAACCTCGGTGTCTCCAATTCGTCGGGCCAGGTTTCGGTCGGGTCAGCCCTGAAGGTCTTCCTCGGACGCTCTTTCTTCGCCACCGGTGTCATGAACTACGGCGCTTCGACGGACAGCACCGTGGGCACGCTGATTCACGAGTTCGCGCATGGCGCGATCAACGCGGTCGACGTTCCACCGGTCAGTGCGACGGGCGCATGGACGCACGCGCGCAAGAGCGACGATCCGGCTCACAACGACTTCGGGGACTCGACGGACAATTCGGTTCAGGCGAGCACCATCCCGCTGGACAAACTGCTGGCGAAGCACCAGCCCGACTATGCGGTTGTCAACGCCGACAACTACGGCCAGTTTGCCTGCGCGCTGCTGACTCACTACGGCGCGTGATACGCGGTCGCACGACTACCGACACGACCCGCGGCCTCGATTCCCAAAGGCGGAAACTCGGGGTCAGTTCTTCCATGTCCCCAACTTCCGCTCACAGTTGACGTAGCAGCTGCCCCTTGCGCAGCGAGCGTCTCTTTGCCGTTGACCCTCGCACCCCGCGCAGCGCGAGGCGCGACATGATCTGTAGCGACGAGGAAGATGGGGTTCGGCTGTACGCCTGTTACGCTTGAACATGCTCGAACCTAGGCCCGCCCAAACCGCCGTCGGTAGTGACGCCGACATGGCCAGGCTGCGCCAGCAGGTGCAGCAGGCCTACCCGGCCGATCTCTGGTGGCATTGCGACGACCATCAGGTGCTGACAGGTACCAGCTTGCTGGCACGCCGGGATGCCGAAAAGCGCGCTGCAGCGAGCCTCCAGATGCGGCCCTTGTCGCTCGCACGGCCGGCACCGGCCGCGCCAGTGCCGGCTCCCGGCCCGGCAGC
>VYLK01000054.1_pt1 | contig 48978 bp, 48 predicted proteins | sample 5114321 | NCBI WGS metagenome assembly VYLK01 (sample SAMN12291792, study PRJNA351875) | freshwater metagenome | isolation source: freshwater lake | place: USA: Michigan, MSU2 Lake | collected 2011-08-16
GCGCACAGGTAAAAGGGTGGAGACCGAACGGCGACCCATAGCGAAACTCGTTGCGGCTGCTTCCTTCCGGACCTGACCGAATTGGCGAGGACTACGTCCACCGCCGATCTCCGCCCCCCATATCGCAAGTCAAGCGGCTAGTTTCAAGCGCTAATGGCGGCAATCCTGTGGATGCAGCAGGTGTCAGCCAGCAACAAATCTTGCTTGACCAAGATAGGCGGGCCAGTTCAGGTGCACTCTATGGCACAATCTTCCGATTTCATCCCGTTCACCGCCTTCCCTCTCGATCGCGCCAGCGCGCTGCGCCGTGATGCCGACAAAATGGAAAGCTTGCTCAATCACCCAGACACCGATTTGATCTTGATCCAAGATGGCAAACCGGTACTGGCCGAAGACTCACAAGCTTCTGGTGCCCGAAAGCTCTTGCGCTTGGCGAGCACGAGCCGGTCGGCCTTTCTACCAAAGTCGAGCCCAGAGCCCATCCTGATGGGCTTGGATGACAAGGGCCGCGCTACTTTCGCGACCACACTGCCCGCTAGGTTTGATTGGAACGATGGGCCGTTACAGGGCCTGGGCGATACCGAAGACCTGCGCGTCGCGGCTAGCATTATGGATATGGCTGACCTAGCCATTGCAGGGACCGCGAAAGCGATTCTAGACTGGCATAGCCGCCATAGCTTTTGTGCAAATTGCGGCGAGGCAACCCAGATGGCTGAAGCTGGCTGGAAGCGGGCTTGCCCGGCCTGCAAGACCGAACATTTCCCGCGCACAGACCCCGTTGCCATTATGTTGGCCGTTAAAGGCGATCAATGCTTGCTAGGTCGCGGTATTGGCTTTCGGGCCGGCTTTATCTCGGCACTGGCTGGCTTCATCGAACCCGGCGAGACTGTGGAGGAAGGGTGCGCCCGGGAATTATTTGAAGAGGCTGGGGTCAAAATGACCAGCGCGCGTATTGTCGCTAACCAACCTTGGCCATTCCCCTCGCAACTGATGATTGGTTTGATTGCGGAGGTCGAAAGCTATGACCTCAACATTGATACCCATGAAATATCCCAAGCGATTTGGTTTAGCCGCGATGAGGCACGGCAACTCTTGTCTGAAGCAGGCTGCACACGTGACGGCGTCACCCTACGCGCGCCACCACCACTCGCAATCGCCCATCATCTGATCCGTATTTGGGTCAATGAAGGGGCCTAAAGAGCTTGTCGAACCACTCGGTTCACCCGTGCGCTCGCAAGAAAAAGCAAGACCAGTTGCTACAGGGTGGTGGCGTTACGGCTGAGGACCTGCAACGGCAGGCGGAGTTGCTGGTGCAGTTGGTGTGACTGGCAAAACACCGTCAGCTGCCTCCGCTGGCGTGGTGTTGGCCCCAGTCGAGTCACCATTCGCCCCATCGGTGCCGGTAGCCAAAGAGTTCATTTGCATCAGGCTGGCCGGATCAATCGGTTCTGTTTGGCCCTGCGGGACATTTGGACCGGGAGCTTCTGTGCCGTCTGGATAAACCCAGCGTGAAGCCCCTTCATCAATGCTAATCGCAGCCTTGGGCGCAAAGCCTTGGCTGCCGTCATTGAGACGCAAAACATACCAAGCAATGCCTGAATTGGTTTGGCCAATCACACGCACCACTTCGCCCGGTTGCAACGCGCGGACAATTCTCGAGTTAGGCAGCGGCGTTGCTTGTACGTTAGCAATCTGGATGGCGCGGCCGACAGCACCGACTGTGGCATTGTCTGCCCCGATCCCATCATTACCGCTGGCGTCATCATCAGCTGTGGTAAAGCGCTGCAGAATGTACACGATGGTGTTGCCATCCAACGGGATACGCATCCACAGCTCATCCTCAGCCTCGACCGATCCATCCGATACGAGGCGGGTCCCGCCATCTACCGTACCAACAATTTTTCCAGACATGGACGGGGTTTCACGCAAATTCAAAAGCGCGGACGTGACGATGTTGCGAACGCCGCCGCTGATTTTATTGCTACCGCTGACCGGGGCAATCTCGCGAAACAAAGCCTTCGGCGCAAAGCCCTTCGCGCCATCTACGGCGGTCAAAGAGAGCCACTCAACACCCCCTTTTACGCCCACGCTTTGAGCCGAGACAATCGTTCCTTCCTTTAGAAGCAGCGAGACAGGTGCGGTCAAAGCTGGCTCATTGCGGACTTCGGTACGTCCCAACGCACTATAGGATTTTGGTCCTTCCAGCGTCGGCATTGCTGCCTGTTGGCCCGAAAACATCGCCTTAAACCCGTAAAAGGCACCCAGAATAACCAGAGCGGCGACGCCGATCGCGCCCATGATCAGCAAGACCCGGCTAGCACCGCCCGATCCACGAGGCCGCATGTGGCTTGAAGTCTGGGCTTCTTCTGAAAACATATTCTTAGCTTTCGCTTGGGTCGGGTTTAAATTTGCGGCACAATCAGCGTTTCGGCTGGTGTTTTATCAGGACTTGCAACAGCGCAATAGGGGGCCCAGCGATAGGCCTACAGCGCTTAGGCTATTGATTGGCAACAAGTGTGCGCCCAGACAACCAACCTTGATTGCCCTTAGGCGACGTAACTAGATACCACGGCATGCCGGCAACAATTCGAACATCTTCAACCGACATCAAGGTGTCCGTTGGCAGGACTTCCAAAACAGAATCACCCGCCGCCCCAGGCCGCGCCCGCAGGCTGGCGGTCGGCGTATCGACCCGCATTAGCGTCCCAACGCTGACAGCCATAGGCCCAGCCGGCACCTCAGGTTCAGCTTTTGGCGCTGGCGCCGTGCTCGCTTCGGGCGTCGGCGACGTGGGGGCACCAGCGGGGGTGTTTAGGTTTTGCGACGCAAGCACGGCTGCGTTGCTGGAAATCCAGCCCGTACGCCCATTGGTCAGTTGAACTTGAAACCAAGGCAGCCCATTCGACATCTGTTGGGCGACAACCATAACCAGCACACCACTTGGCACTTGACCCAATTGTGGGCTTTCAAAAGCAGGGCTCTGATGGATGGACGCGGGCGGCCCGACAATTTGATAGGTCATCGGCTGAGACAGAGGCACACTGCCAATCTGCACCGGTGCAACCGGCATGATGGACCCATTTATGGTATTGCCAGCCAGCGGATCGAGGCTCGAATAATCGCTGTCGCCTTCACCTAACGGCACCAGCATATCTTCGCGGATAAAGCCTGAACGCGAACGATCGATGGGAATGGTAATGCGCAGCCATTCAAGACCGCCAACTTGGATACGCCCGGTGACGTCTAGAATCGTTTCTGGAGCCAGCAACATGATAACTGCGCTGGTCGGATCAGGGGAAACACGCGCCTCTGTCGAGACATCGACGCGACGCAACTCGGGCGGTGAGATTTGCTGAATATCCAGCCCCTCGGTCAAAGCGGACAAACCTGCCCCGCCTAAGGACGCATTAATGTCTTCCTTCGGGCCAAAGAGTCGCCAAGCAATAAATCCTACGAGAACCAATAGGGCAATAATTGCTACCCAACGGGTTAATCGCATGAAGGTGAAGCCCGTTTGCGTCTCAGCGACCTGTTCCATCGGCGGCTTGTAACGTCGCTCGGGTGGTTGTTCTGGTCTTGGTGGCGCGGGCTCAGGCGTACTTTGGGTAAAGATTGGCCCGGTGTCTTCTGGGAAATCGACAATGGCCGCTAACGGGCTGCCACAGCGAGGGCAAACACTCCCCGGCCCGGCATAAGGTAGCTCTAACTGGTTGCGGGCAAACTCGCATGCGCTCGGCTCATTCGAACACCGCCCTTTCCGCACAACCAATCTCCTAACCTAGTTTGTTGGTAATAGCCTAACCAACCCTTGTGGCTTGGCCAAGCACTTTGCTGCGCTTTGGGCTGCGCTTTGGACGGATAAATTCTTCAAATGCATCCTGACGCTACGCTTTAAACAAAGAGTCCCGGCCTTTCGACCGGGACTTTCAAAGTTGCCTGTATAACTGAATACTTAGCCTTGGTGAGCTAAGACCGCGAGCAAGAGCAAAGCCACAATATTTGTGATCTTGATCATGGGGTTCACCGCAGGGCCAGACGTGTCCTTGTATGGGTCGCCAACCGTGTCGCCGGTCACAGATGCCTTGTGAGCCTCTGAACCCTTCATGTGCTTGACACCGTCGCGGTCCACAAAGCCGTCTTCAAACGACTTCTTCGCATTGTCCCACGCGCCGCCACCGGAGGTCATGGAAATTGCGACGAACAGACCCGTTACAATCACACCCAACAGCATGGCACCAACTGCTGCCAAAGCCTGTGCTTTGCCAGCAATCATGTTGATCGCAAAGAACAGCACGATTGGCGACAAGACTGGTAGCAAGCTTGGCACGATCATTTCACGGATCGCTGCTTTGGTCAGAATGTCGACGGCCCGACCATAGTCTGGCTTGCCAGTGCCTTCCATGATGCCTGGAATTTCGCGGAATTGGCGACGAACTTCCTGCACCACAGCTTCAGCTGCACGGCCAACGGCAGTCATCGACCAGCCACCGAACAGATAAGGCAACAGACCACCGATCAGCAAACCAACAACCACATAAGGGTTGGAAAGGTCGAAGCTGACGTTCACGCCCTCAAAATACGGGTATTGTGCAGGGTTGCTGGAGAAGTATTTCAAGTCCTCGGTATAGGCCGCAAACAAGACCAAGGCACCCAAACCGGCAGAGCCAATTGCATAGCCTTTGGTCACCGCTTTCGTGGTGTTACCCACGGCGTCCAACGCATCCGTCGTCTTGCGGACTTCGGGTGGCAGATTGGCCATTTCAGCAATACCGCCAGCATTGTCTGTCACTGGACCGAATGCATCTAGCGCCACAATGATCCCAGCAACCGACAGCATGGTTGTTGTCGCAATGGCAATGCCGAACAGACCTGCCAAGTTGAAGGTTGCAAGAATGCCGCCCACAATAATCAAAGCCGGCAGTGCAGTGGATTCCATCGACACGGCCAAGCCTTGGATGACGTTGGTGCCATGGCCCGAAACCGAGGCCTGAGCCACGGACTTCACCGGACGATAGTCTGTGCCAGTGTAATATTCGGTCACCCACACGATAGCTGCGGTAACGACCAAGCCAATCACACCAGACCAGAACAGGTTCATGGCGGTAATCGTTACGCCACCGCTTGTGGTATAAGTTTGGGTTACTGTCGCTTGAACCACGCCATAAAGACCCGCGACCGACAAAAGGCCTGCAGCAATCAAGCCCTTGTATAGGGCGTTCATGATGTTGTTGTCTTTGCCCAAACGGACAAAATAGGTCCCGATAATCGAGGTGATGATCGCCATCGCGCCAATGGCCAACGGCAGGGACATCATGACGGCGGCGCCTGCTTCTTTAAAGAAGATCGAAGCCAACACCATGGTTGCAACCAAAGTCACTGCATAGGTTTCGAACAAGTCCGCCGCCATACCAGCACAGTCGCCAACATTGTCACCGACATTGTCCGCGATGGTTGCAGGGTTGCGAGGATCATCTTCTGGGATGCCTGCTTCAACCTTACCAACCATATCGCCGCCAACATCTGCACCCTTGGTGAAGATACCGCCGCCGAGACGCGCAAAGATAGAGATCAAGGATGCGCCAAAACCCAACGCGACCAAGGGATCGATCACTTCGCGGCTGGTTGGCTCTAACCCGATCACTTCGGTCAGGATGTAATAATAGCCAGCTACACCAATCAAAGCCAAACCAGCAACCAACATGCCGGTTACAGCACCGGAGCGGAAGGCCATGGAAAGGCCCGCGGCCAAGCTGTTACGTGACGCTTCGGTTGTACGCACATTGGCGCGAACCGACACCAGCATCCCAACATAGCCAGCTAGGCCAGAAAGAACGGCACCAACCACAAATGCAAGCGATGTGGTGATGGTGAATAAGAAGGTTAGAAGAACAGCAATCACCACGCCGACGATGGCGATCGTGGTATATTGACGGTTGAGATAGGCATTGGCCCCTTCTTGAATCGCCGCTGCAATTTCTTGCATACGCGCATTCCCTGGGCTTGCTTTTAGTACTTGTTGAACGGTGATGAATCCGTAGATCAACGCAATGACCCCGGCACCAATTGCCGCGACCACACTCATGACGCTAACGTCCATGTGTTACCTCTTTTCGTTTCCTGGCTCATCCGTGGCGGCAGTTTGTCTCGCGCATTAACCAATCGTCGACATTCATATGGCACAAAATCGCCATGACGAGTTCGACACGCCGATCCACGCTTCTTTTGAGTGCTGCCACCGCCGGAGCTGCAATACTGGCTACCGGCCTCGCGCCTCGCCGCGCCTTGGCCGCAGACCCAAAGCCAGAGGCAGCAGGCGAGCCACTGGTTGCTGAGTTGACTAATGTTGTGCTGCCGATTGCCCGCAATGGTGCATTGGTCAACTATGTATTTGTCACCTTAAAAATCCGGATGGCGGATCTCAATGCTGCGACCTTTGTGCGCGAGCAGCACTTCTTGGTACGCGACGGCGTCACACGGGCGACAGGGCGCAATCCAATTCCGGAAGGCAAAGGCCCCAATACCTATGATCAAGCTGCTATAGTTAAAGTGGTGACACAAGTTGTGTCGGGACTAAAGCCGGGTTTACGTGTCACGCGGGTTTCGCTTGAACAAGTGGCCTTTATGCGCCGCTAAATTGCCAACCTGTGCGAGCAGGTAAGGCGACCGAACTACCACAATGGGTCAACACAATACCCAGCCCTTCTTGGCAAACGCCAATCTCGGTCACGCGAACCCCAATAGTCTCAAGCGCTGAAACAAAGGCCGCAGCCTTATCTGGCGCAACACACATTAGCGCTTGATAATCATCGCCACCGGTTACGAGGCCCAATAGGCTTTCAACTGGATTTGGCGAGCATGCCATAAAGCCGGTCGCCTCTGCTGAAAGTGGAACTTGCTCAAGACGAAGGTGCATCGCAAGATTAGAGGCCTCAGCAACATGACCCGCATCCGCCAGCAGCCCATCTGAGATATCTATACTGGCCTGCGCGAAGGTTGCGATTACCTCAGCCACGGCTAAAGGCGGTGGTGCTGGGGCCATTGCGAAAGCAACTGCGCGCTCAAGCCCCTGCCCGTCCATCTGCCCTAAGCGAACCTGCAGGCCCAGATGTGAATCCCCAATTATGCCAGTCAAAAAGACTAAGTCACCGCTGCGCGCGCCGCTGCGAAGAATTGGCGCACCAGAGACCGATAGCCCCCTGCCCATCAAGGTTAAGCTAGCCACCAACGGTCCATTGGTTGAGCTGGTATCCCCGCCCAGAAGCGGGCAGTCCCCACACAAACTAGCGAGATCTTGGCCAAGGCCGTCCGCAAAATCGGCCACTTGCGCATAGGGACGACCTTTAGGCCAAGCCAGCGTCAAGAAAGCTCCTACCGGCTCGCACCCCTTGGCAATCAGATCTGACAGATTGCGCCGTACCAGACGCTTGGCCACCCAATCTAATGGGTCGGAAGACAGAAAATGAGTGCCTTCAATGACCTGATCGCACGTAACGACATGGCCAAGTGGCGAACTTGGTAAGTAAGCCACATCATCCTTGAGGCCAAATGCTCCTGATGCGCCGCGCGTAAGCGGTGCCCAAAGCTGAGCAATTAGATCAAACTCTGGGGGAGCTTGTTCCACACCGGCTACCTCGTGCTTAAGAGGTTAGCTGGCGAAGGTCATTGGCATTCAGTTCGCGCGCCAAACGGTCCAACAAACCATTGGTAAACCCGCCTTCAGGACCATCGAAAAACGCATTCACAATGCCAACATATTCGTCGATCACAACCGCAACAGGAACATCGGCTCGCCGCAGAAGTTCAAAGGTCGCCACCCGGACAGCGGCGCGTACAATCGAATCAATGCGATCTAGCCGCCATCCCTTCGCCAGTCGCAATTTTATGGACGCATCGATCAAGGCCTGCTCTTCGACCACGCCTTCGACAAGGGCTCGAAAGAAATCAACGTCCGCCGTCTCTAAAGGGCCCGTCTCGCTGTCTTCACCTAAGCGGTGGTCCAGATATTCACGCACAGTCGATTTGACGCCGCCGCCAGAGATTTCCATTTGATAGAGCGCTTGCACTGCAGCTAAGCGCGCGCCGCGACGCGCATCTGTGATCGAAGAAGGTTTAGTGCGGGTCATACGCCGCCCATGTTCAGGCGACGCTTAACCGCCAACATGGTCAGGCACGCAACCACTGCATCCTTGCCTTTATTCTTTTGATCGCGCTTGGCGCGAACAAGGGCTTGGGCTTCGTTTTCAACCGTCAGAATACCATAGCCGATTGGCAGGCCTTCGACCGACAGCTCCATCAAAGCGCGTGCGCTTTCGCCGCAAACATAGTCATAATGCGAGGTCTCACCGCGGATGACGCAGCCCAAGGCCACATACCCATCATAGTGACGACCAGCGGGGCGATGGGTTGCGCGATCGGCGTGGGCAATAACAGCCGGAATTTCGAAGGCGCCAGGTACCTTGATCAAATCATAAGTACCGTTAGCGGCCTTAATCGCCTCAGCGGCCCCAGCCACCAATTCTTCCGCAATATGGGCGTAATAGTCACCAACAACAAACAGCAGGTGGGGCGGATCGAAAGAAAGGGTCATAGCCTAGTCCAAGGTTGAAGCTGGTGAAGGGGTCGTCAGGTCTTACGAGATAGGATGCGTTCCACGTAACGCGCAACTTGATCTGCTTCAAGATTAACACGTGTACCTAGCTTTAGGCGACCCAATGTTGTCACCTGCCAGGTATGGGGGATGATATTGATCCCAAACGTCACATCATCCACTTCATTGACCGTCAAAGACACACCGTCGATCGCGATGGACCCCTTGGTCGAAACATATTTGGCCAAGGGCTCAGGAACCCGAATCGTAACCCGGTGACTCTCGTTTTCAGGCGTTACCTCGATGACTTCGCCGATGCCGTCGACATGGCCTGATACCATGTGTCCACCTAACTCATCCCCCAGCTTCAGCGCGCGCTCAAGATTTAACGCCGTGCCAACCTGCCACTCCTTCGCGCACGTTACATCAAGGGTTTCTTGACTGACCTGCACCCGCCAGCGCGAACCCGTCGCGATTGGTTCAAATGAGATCAGCGTGAGGCAGACGCCTTGGTGGCTAATCGAAGCGCCTAAGGACAAACTTGCTGCCTCATAGCCGCTATCGACTGTGAAGGCTGCATCTGTGCCCGGCCTGTGGTCTATGGCCACAATGGTCCCAATATCGGTGATAATCCCTGTAAACATCGGTTTGCCTTCTAAGTTGGGCTGAGGTCGAAGCAATCAAGAACGTCTCGACCAAACTGCTTATGGTCAGTTTGCTGAAGGACCCACGCTTGCGACAAGTCTTGAACATTTAGGCTTTCAAACACCGGTCGTCCATCGCCCCCGAGAAGTAGGGGTGCGCGAAACCAAGCAATGTGATCTACTAGCCCTGTCCGCAGGAAAGCGGTTGCCAACACGGGGCCAGTCTCCACCATCAAGGTTTTGATGTGGTAGGTGTTCGTGAGCAGGCGTAAGACTTCATCCAGGTCCAACCCTACGGTCCCAGCTTGGCTCCGGCCAAGAAGATGATGTTTGACCTCGCTCAGCTTCGTCAGCCTTTCGGCGGGAACGGGGCCACCGGTACACCAGATCAGACCTGCCTTGTCTGTCGTTTGGACCAACTTACTTGCGGGCGGCAGCCGCCCGTCCCGGTCAAGCACAACCCGCCATGGCTGGCGTGCAGGTGGCGGGTCTAGCCTCGCGGTCAGTTCAGGGTCATCAGCAAGCACGGTCCCGATCCCGGTAAGCACCGCATCATGGGTACTGCGCATACGATGCACCTCAGCACGCGATTCTGGACCCGTGATCCATTGGCTCGCCCCGGTGACCGTCGCGATGCGTGCATCCAGACTGGTCGCTAATTTTAGCGTGATGATGGGGCGATCCTTAGCCACCTTAGTCTTCACTCACACTGCCCCGGCGCTTGAGGCTCTCTTTCAACGCCCCTAACTCGTCATCGACGAAGCGGTTGAAGTCTTCAGCCTCGCGGAAATCGCGATAGACAGACGCATAGCGCACAAAGGCGACGGGATCGGTCTCGCCCAAAGCATCCAGCACGAACTGGCCAACCGTACTGGTCGCAATTTCTGTCTCGCCAGAGGTCTCCAAGCGCCGCACGATGCCAGAAATCAAATGCTCTATCCGCTCTTCTGGCACTTCGCGTTTGCGCAAAGCGATCGCTACCGACCGATGGAGTTTGTCGCGATCAAACAATTCACGCGCCCCATCCCGTTTAACGACCTTCAACTCCCGCAATTGCACCCGCTCAAAGGTCGTGAAACGGCCGCCGCACGCCGGACATTGACGGCGACGCCGGATGGAAACGCCATCTTCAGCTGGGCGAGAGTCCTTGACCTGAGTGTCAGCGAATCCGCAGAATGGGCACCGCATGGACTATCCTTTCGAATGCAGCCTTGGCGAGGCAAATACCTCACCTGTCTGCCTCTTAGTAGATGGGGAAGCGCGCGCACATCGCTTCAACTTCGCCGCGCACCCGGGTTTCCACTTCTGGGTTGCCATCTGGTGTCCCAGCAAGTGCGTCCAAGACTTCCACGATCTTATCACCAATCCAGGTGAATTCCTCAGTACCGAAGCCACGCGTCGTCCCGGCGGGCGAGCCCAAACGAACACCAGACGTCGTTGCTGGTGGCTTTGGATCAAACGGCACACCATTCTTGTTGCAGGTAAAGCCTGCCCGCTCCAACGCGGCTTCGCTGGCTTTGCCGGTCAAATCCTTCGGCCGCAAATCTACCAGCACGACGTGGGTGTCGGTGCCGCCCGAAACCAGATCAAAGCCCCCTGCCTTAACAGCAGCTGCCATAGCTTGAGCATTGGCGACTACTTGGCGCGCATAGGCTTGAAACTCAGGCGTCAACGCTTCGCCAAAAGCCACCGCCTTTGCCGCGATGACATGCATCAATGGGCCACCTTGCAAGCCAGGGAACACAGCTGAATTGAACTTTTTGCCCAAGGCCTCGTCATTCGACAAAATCATGCCGCCGCGCGGGCCACGCAGCGTCTTGTGAGTCGTGGTTGTCACAACATGGGCATGATCAAGCGGATTTGGATGGGCTTTACCGGCCACAAGGCCCGCAAAGTGGGCCATATCAACCATGAAATAGGCCCCAACGGAATCAGCAATTTCCCGGAACCGAGCAAAGTCGATTTGACGCGGATAGGCAGAGCCGCCGGCAATAATTACTTTCGGCTGATGTTCCTTTGCTAAGGCCGCTACAGCATCATAGTCGATCAAATGGGTATCTGGGCGAACACCATAAGAAATCGCGTTAAACCACTTGCCCGATTGGTTGGCGGGTGAACCGTGCGTCAGATGTCCACCACTTGCCAAGTCTAGCCCAAGAAATGTGTCGCCCGGCTTCAAAAGAGCCAGAAAGACAGCTTGGTTTGCCTGTGCGCCCGAGTGAGGTTGAACGTTAGCATAGCTGCAGTCAAACAATGCCTTCGCGCGCTCAAGGGCCAGATTCTCCGCGACGTCGACAAACTCACACCCACCATAATAGCGACGACCGGGATAACCCTCAGCATATTTATTGGTCATAACAGACCCTTGCGCCTCAAGAACCGCACGAGACACAATGTTCTCTGAGGCAATCAACTCAATTTGAGTCTGCTGCCGATGCAGTTCCTCTTGGATGGCCGCTGCCAATGCGGAATCCTTCGCTCCAAGCGAGGCCGAAAAAAAGTCATTACTTACAAAATTTTGGCTGTCCGCGAGGGTGGTCATAGTCGTTTCGTCTCCGTTTAACCCGTTCTACATGAACCTAGGCGCCGCATGCAACAGGGCAAGGCCACAACCATAACCAGATGGAATATCAATATACTTAAAAGTAATACAGAGCCACGATGAAAATAGAAGTTTAAGTAGAGTGAAAATCTCAGTTTTCGAGATCGCCACACTAGGTTATCGCCCCCTTGAAAGTCATTATACACTAAAAAATCAACAACTTGCTCTGAATATGGTAATCCAATAGGCAGTAACCAAAGCGTATAAACACCATGAAAATCTAATTATTGAATTGATACCCCTTATCTCAAAACGAAATCACATATATCCAATCATTGTCACGCAACCCTAAAAGGAACGGTTTAAAATGAGAAATCAAAGAGAGCACGCCAACTCTGACATCTTAGAGATGACAACAGAGATCGTTTCTTCCTATGTAAATGGCAACGAAATCCGGGCAGAAAACCTTAGTGATCTTATCCGAAGCATCCATAAAAGCCTTGTTACATTATCCAGTGATGATTTTGAGAAGCCAACAGAGAAGCCAAAAGCTGCCGTAAGCTTGGCCAAATCGATCACCGATGATTTTCTTATTTGCCTAGAAGATGGAAAAAAGCTCAAAATGCTCAAGCGTTACTTGCGCTCCAAGTATAATCTTTCACCAGAGGAATATCGGCGTCGGTGGAATCTGCCAGCAGACTATCCAATGGTTGCACCAAACTACGCAAAGCGCCGCAGTGAGTTTGCCCGCCAAATCGGTCTGGGCCGTGGAGTCCGTGGCCGTTAAGCCAAATTGGATGGGGAGGTTGATTTTTATACTTATAGCTTCAAGATAATACTTGAAAAACCTAAGTATAAATTCCACCTTTTGGCAAGGACCTAGACGTGCTTTTCGAAACCTCCTCAACTTTCTCAGAAGAGTCGGCACCGTTATCGCCCCAATTGTCGAGAACCATATGACCTTGCGCAACAAGGCATTGCCCCAGCTTCCGTAAAGCTAGGCGATTTTGGTCAAATTGGGCGGCATTTGAAGGCGTTGTTACTGAAACTTCTAAGCCGGTTTGCGCATCAATCGCGCGGACCTGCGCGTACGCACCGCGATTCTGTCGTTCAATGTAGATTTCCCGCGCAGCCATTTGCCTCAAAAGGGGGTCTGGCTGCGCGTGGTGCGCCATATCTATGCAACGTTGCTGTGCGCTTTGGTGTGCCAAACGTCCAGCACCGCCCCTACCAAGGCTTCACAGAGTTGATCGTCATGCAGCGGGCTAGGCGTAAAGCGTAACCGCTCAACGCCCCGTGCAACAGTTGGGAAGTTGATAGGCTGCACATAGACCCCGTGGTCCTGAAGCAAACGATCCGAGATCGCCTTACAGCGGACTGCATCACCGACAAAAAGCGGAACAATGTGGGTGGTAGAACTATCCATAACCGGAAGACCGGCCTCTAGGAACAAGCGCTTGAGCAAATTGGCTTGGCGCTGATGTTGCGCCCGCAGCCCGATACCCTCCGAGCTTTTCAGAATGCGCACACTCTCCAAAGCGCCAGCCGCCAAAACGGGAGCCAAAGAGGTGGTGAAGATAAAGCCAGGAGCAAATGAACGGATTGCATCGACCATTGCGTGGCTACCAGCAATATAGCCACCCATCAGGCCAAACGCCTTGCCCAAGGTGCCTTCAATCACATCAATCCGGTCAAGGGCACTATCCCGCTCTGCAATCCCCGCCCCGCGTGCGCCATAGAGGCCAACAGCGTGAACTTCGTCGAGATAGGTCATCGCATTATAACGCTCTGCCAGATCACAAATCGCATGAATCGGCGATACATCGCCATCCATCGAATAGACGCTTTCAAACGCGATCAGTTTGGGCGCATCCAGCGGCGCGCGCGCCAGAAGCGTTTCTAAGTGGGCAACATCATTGTGTCGGAAAACGCGCTTTTCACAGCCAGAACGACGAATGCCTTCGATCATTGAGGCATGGTTCTTTTCGTCGGAGAAGATGATGCAGCCCGGTAGGATGCGCGACATTGTAGCCAAAGTCGCATCATTTGCGACATAGCCGGAAGTGAAGAGAAGTGCTGCTTGCTTCTGGTGCAGATCAGCTAACTCATATTCTAAGTCGACATGGAAGCTGGTGGTACCAGAAATGTTGCGCGTTCCACCCGATCCCGCACCAACATCATCAATTGCATTGGTCATAGCTGCCAATACACGCGGGTGTTGCCCCTGCCCTAGATAATCATTGGAGCACCAGATCACGATCTCCTGCTCCCCAGACTCTGTCCGGCGGCGCGCGCGCGGAAACTGGCCTTGAACGCGCTTCACATCGGCAAACACCCGATAGCGCCCTTCATTGCGGACTTCCGTGACGGCCTTTTTGAAGGCACCTTCATAATCCATAGTAAGCTGGCCCCTACGAGCCCCCTCATCGCGCGCGTTAAACCGATCGGTCGTTGCAGGATAAGTAGACGAAATTGATCACAAAGCCATAGGCAATATGTCGCAGCTGACAGATGGACGGATCGTTTAGATACAAAAAAGCCGCTATCGACTGAGCGATAGCGGCTTTTTGATCTGGAAAGCTTAGAGAGCTTAGAGCCGGAAGCGGATTTGGTCTGCCCAGAAACGCTCTAACCGGGTCAGCGTCTTGTTTGATGCCACGAGATCTGGGCTCTCGACACCGCCGACTGGGCTTAAGGTTGCGGCATGGCGTTGGAACATCACGTCCAACTGCTTGCGCAACTCGCTGCCTTCTTGGGTCAGACGTAAACGGATCTGACGCTTGTCGTGCAAAGACTTGCCGCTCTCGACATAGCCGAGCTCATGTAGCTTCTTCAAATTATAAGAAACATTGGAGCCCAAATAGAAGCCGCGGGACTTCAGTTCACCCGCAGACCATTCGGCATCGCCAATGTTGAAGATCAAGAGCGCCTGAACAGGGGTCAAATCATCATGACCCGCACGATCCAAATCGTCCTTAACGACATCCAGCAATTGACGATGGAGGCGCTCTACCAATGACAGCGCACGACGATATTCGCTTAAGCTCGATTCTTCGACCAAGTCGCCGATCGAGTTCTGTTGTGTTTGACCCGCCATAATTTTTCTCCCGCCGTATTCTTCGACGTTTCGAGATAACTTAAAGCAAAGTCTCTAATATCTTGTTAAAATGAACTTTACTGATTCCTAAGCATATCAATGACACCGGAAAAATCACGATTTGGTGTATACTTAAGAATATATTCACTATAAATTTCTTCTGATTTTAAGGCCAAGGCTGCCGTCATGCCGAAGCCGTGCGTTGCTTCCAAAGCCAGCCTTAAATCCTTCAACATCAGTGCTCCAGCAAATCCGTTGGCGAAATCTCGGTTTGATGGCGCTTGTGGTACCAATCCTGGCACTGGCGCGTAGCTGGTCATGGACCAACTTTGACCGGAGGATTGAGACGCGATGTCAAAGAAGGCTTTGGCGTCTAGACCCAGCCTTTCGGCCAACACAAACGCCTCACAAGTGCCAATCATGGAGATTGCTAGCAGCATATTGTTGCAGATCTTGGCCGCCTGCCCGGCACCTGATTGCCCCGCATGGATCACGGCCTTGCCCATGGCTTGCAAGATAGGTTGCGCCTTCTCAAATTCCCCGGCTGTCCCGCCAACCATGAAGGTCAAGGTTCCAGCTGAAGCGGCAGCCACACCACCCGATACGGGGGCATCGCACATCATAAAGCCCTTAGCACGCGCCGCCTCGCCCACAGCCCGCGCATCGTCGACCGATATCGTCGAACAATCGATCAAAACCGTATTTCGCCGGATATGGGCAAGAACCCCGTCTGGGCCTTGATAGACGTCGAGGACATGGGCCCCAGTTGGCAACATCGACACAACAAAATCCGCTTGAGCAACAGCCTCCGCCACAGATGGTGACGCTTCACAGCCAGCGGCAATGGCTGCTTCAAGCGCGGCAGGCGCAAGGTCAAAAGCAAACACCCGATGGCCAGCCTTCGCCAGATTTGCCGCCATTCCAGAGCCCATAGCACCCAAGCCGATAAAGGCGATATCTACCATGTGATTGGTTCCCATTCGGTGCCTTCGCCCGCCGCGAGGGGAGCAAAAATTGTATCAAGCAAAGCGTCGTCCACCTCTTCCAGACTGGCTGGTTGCCATTTTGGCGCTTGATCCTTGTCGATTATGACCGCGCGAACCCCTTCGAGGAAATCATGACGCCGGACAACGCGTGCGCCGATGCGATACTCCATCGCCATATGGCTCGCAAAGTCCGTCGCCGACCGGCCTTCCCGCAGCTGTCGAAAGGCTACTTTCAAAGTCTGAGGAGACTTTTGCCCCAAAATTTTGACTTGTTCCTGAGCCCAAGCGCTTCCGTCCTGGACGAGTGCTTCCACGATCGCTTCAACGCTATCGCCCGCAAAACAGCGATTGATAATGGCTATTGTCTCAGGTGTCAGATGTTGGGGCCTGCCCGCCTCTTCCTCCAAAGCTGCAAGACCCGATTTTAGGGCGGCCAGCGGCGTGTGGGTCGACATCGCACCCGCTACTTGAGCTTTGAGCGCATCAAGAAGTTCACTGGGAATGTAATGGGTCAAAATTCCAGCAATCACGCAATCGGCGGCTTTGAGGCGCGTGCCGGTCAGCGCCAACCACATCCCGATCTCACCAGACAAGCGAGGCAAGAACCAACCGCCGCCAACATCGGGAAACAAGCCAATCCCGGTCTCTGGCATGGCAAACAACGTGCGCTCGGTTCCAATGCGAAATGGCCCATGTACTGAAATGCCAACGCCACCGCCCATGGTGACCCCATCCAAGATCGCGACATAGGGCTTTGGATAGTTAGCGATCAGATGGTTCAGCCGATACTCATCATAGAAGAAAGCCCGGGCTTCCTGTCCAATTTTTGCACCGCTTTCGGCCAACATGCGGATGTCGCCGCCCGCACAAAAACCGCGGGGCCCTGCATGATCGACCATAACACCCGAGATGGCAGGATCTGTTCGCCACGCCAATAAGGCTTCGGTCATAATCTTGACCATCTGCCCATCCAGCGCGTGCAGCGCATCTGGCCTGTTCAGGGTCAAAACACCTAAGTGTCCTTGGGTTGAAACCAGAACTGACGGGGAAGCGGCAGCACTCATCGTGACGCCCGTGCTTGAACTGCAACCTCTGGGAAGTCCGAGAAGACTCCATCGACGTCGGCTGCCATAAAGGCCTGAATTTCAGCAATCAGATCACCATGTTGGGCCAAATAGGTTGGGTCAGAGCTTTGACCTTGGCGATAATCTTCCGGCAAAAAGTAATTCTCCGCCCGGAATGTCCAAGGGTGAACCACCAAACCCGCAGTATGCGCATCGGCAACAAAGCTTGTTGGGACAAGATTCTTATTGGCGGCGTCGCGCGGCAAGATCAGGACTTTCTCTGGCCCCACGCCGTTGGCATAGGTGGCGATTTCTTTCAGGCCCGCCGCTGTCGCCATGCTGGCATAGGTGACACCTGCCTTGCTGAGATCAAATGGGCCACCGTCCTTGGCCATCAATTGCACCAAGGGCGCTTTAGTCTTGCCACGCAAGCGCTTGAGATTGGAAACTTCAAAGCTTTGAATGAAAATCGGGGCGTCAGCGGCATCCAAACCGTATCGCTGAATAAGGGTAACCAAGGGCGCGTCAAACGATAGGTTTAGACCTTCGAACCAAGTGGGGTGCTTGGTTTCAGGATACACGCCAATCGTGCGTCCGGTTGCCGCGGTTTGCCGCTTGGCAAGGTCCAACACTTCTTCAAAAGTGGGCACGTCGAATTGCCCATCATAGGCCATATTGCCGGGCCGCAATTGCGGCAAACGCTCCTTACACCGCAGCATTTTGATCTCAGCCAAAGTGAAATCTTCGGTGAACCAGCCTTCGTAACGCTCGCCATCTATGATGTGCACTTTCTTTCGATCGGCAAACTCTGGCTTTGCAGCCACATCCGTGGTGCCGCTGATCTCATTTTCATGCCGGCAGATCAGGTGCCCGTCTTTGGTCAAAACCAAATCAGGCTCGATAAAGTCGGCACCTTGGTCAATCGCGAGTTGATAGGCAGCCAAAGTATGCTCCGGCCGCAAGCCAGATGCGCCACGGTGGGCGATGATAATTGGCTTGGTCAAGGCGGAACCTCCTTTTGCCTGGCGGGTATCGACAGGGCCTGTTTGGCCAGTGGCGCAGGCCGAAACCAGACCTGCACCAAGGGCAGAACCCATCCCCAACAACAGATTGCGACGACCTAGATATACGTTAGAAACCACGATCTAATTCCCTTGCGATAATCACGCGCATGACCTCATTGGTGCCTTCAAGGATTTGATGCACCCGCAGATCCCGAACAATGCGTTCCACCTCATAGTCTTTGAGATAGCCGTAACCGCCATGGATCTGCAGCGCCTGATTTGCGACATGAAAGCCTATATCTGTGACAAACCGTTTCGCCATAGCGCATAATTTTGTCGCTTCAGGGCTTTTGGCATCCAAGGCCGCAGCTGCATGGCGCAGGAAGACACGCGCAGCCTCTAGCTCGGTTGCCATATCGGCCAGCTTGAATTGCGTGGTTTGAAAGCTCCACAGGGCTTGGCCAAATTGTTTGCGGTCGCGTGAATAAGCAAAGGCCCGCTCAATCGCATCGGTTGCGCCGCCCAACGAACACGCAGCAATGTTGAGCCGGCCACCATCCAAGCCTTTCATGGCAAAGGTAAAGCCTTGGCCTTCTTCGCCTAGGCGATTGGCAACCGGTACACGGCAATCTTCGAAAATGACTTGCGCAGTTGGCTGGGCTTGCCAGCCCATCTTCTTTTCATTCTTGCCAAACGACAGCCCCGGCGCATCTTTCGGCACCAACAGCGTCGAGATGCCGCGCGGGCCTGCTTCGCCCGTTCGGACCATCACGACATAGAGGTCAGAGAAACCAGCCCCAGAGATAAAGGCTTTGGTGCCATTGACGACATAATCATCCCCGTCGCGACGGGCGGTGGTCGATAAGGAAGCCGCGTCCGACCCCGCGCCGGGCTCTGTCAAACAATAGCTGGCAATCATCTCCATGCTGGTTAGAGCTGGAAGTAATCTCTGCCGCTGCTCTTCGGAGCCAAAAGTATCAATCATCCAGCTCGCCATATTGTGGATGGAGAGGAAAGCCGCATGGGAGACATCGCCGCGAGATAATTCCTCAAATATGATCGCCGCATCCAAGCGGGTGAGGCCAGAGCCGCCCATATCGTCGCGCACATAGATCCCAGCAAAGCCCAGTTCCGCCAAAGCCCGCAAGGTGTCGCGGTCGAGGGTTCCCGCCTCTTCCCACGCCATTGCATTGGGGGCGAGCGACTCCTTTGCAAAGCGGCGAGCCGTTGAAATGATAAGGTTTTGGTCTTCGGTCGTGTCGTAGGCCATAGCGCGTGAATCCTGTGATGTTGGGCAGCGTAGCCGTTTCGCAATTATGGCGCTACACATACTTCCATGACGACACATCTACCCTCCGCCGCCTACCCTGCCACCCGTATGCGCCGCAATCGTTTGACCGATTGGCGACGTAGGCTGACCCGCGAAACCCAATTAAGCGTCAATGACTTAATCTTGGCGATGGTGGTTCACGACGGTACAGAAAGCCGCATTCCTGTCGCTTCTATGCCTGGCACCTTCCGCTATAGCCGCACCGAGGCGGTTGCAGTGGCCCAAGAGGCTGAAAGCCTCGGCATACCCATGATTGCAGTCTTTCCGTTCATCGATCCAGCGCTGAAAAACGGCGAAGGAACCGAAGCCTTTAATCCCAAGGGTTTGGTACCCGAAGTGATCGCCTCGATGAAGGCAGCGGCCCCCAATGTTGGGCTGATGACGGATGTGGCACTCGACCCTTTTACAGATCATGGCCATGACGGTCTGATCGATGACGCGGGCACCATGCTGAATGACCCCACGATTGAGGCTTTGGTTAGACAGGCCGTCCTTGAAGCGCAGTCGGGTGCCGATGTCGTCGCCCCATCCGATATGACGGACGGGCGGATTGGGGCCATTCGGGCAGGCCTCGATGCTTCAGGCTTTCATGATGTCGCCATCATGTCTTATGCGGCAAAATATGCATCAGCCTTTTACGGTCCCTACCGCGATGCCATCGGCTCTAAAGGCGCACTAAAGGGCGACAAAAAGACATATCAAATGGACCCCGGCAACAGCGATGAAGCCTTGCGCGAAGTTGCCCTCGATATTGCCGAAGGTGCCGACATGGTGATGGTCAAGCCGGGCATGCCGTATTTAGATATTGTGCGCCGCGTTAAAGAAAGCTTTGGCGTGCCGACCTATGCGTTCCAAGTTTCCGGCGAATATGCGATGATGGAAGCAGCCATCGCCAACGGTTGGCTAGACGGTGAACGCGTGCGGATGGAGGCCTTATCCTGCTTCAAGCGGGCGGGCGCAGACGGCATCATCACCTATTGGGCGTTGGAAGCGGCTAAGCGGCTGCGCTAGGCCTAAGCCTTAGCGACGCTTTGCTTTGGTTGCAGCTTTTTTAGGTGCAGCAGGCTTTGCCTTTGCAGCAGGTGCTGGCGGAACTTCTGCGGGGCCTAAGACCAAAAGCTCTGGTCGACTTTTATTTGAGACGTCAGGCAAAGGCACCATCGAAATCTGATAAAACGGCTCCTTAGCGCCGCCCGAAAAAGCGACCGAGGGCGTTGAGCCAAAATCATCACTAAGCCGTACTAGCTTTTCATTTTTCAAGCATTTTGCGACTTCATCTGAAAAATCCGCTAGCGCCTGCGCAACTGCTGCTTCATCGGCATCATCGACCACTGGCGCGCCATAGCATGCCAAGGAGATCGAGGCATTATAGACAAACCGACAATCGGTTAGACCTTCCAGCGGCTTCACCACTGTCACAGGCCGGTTTTCGACGGTGGCAACCCCTTGGCTGTTGCGCACGCGTGTCGGGCGGGTCTCAGTTGCCACCAAGGACTTAAAAGCCAGCGGCCGGTCCAATGTGGCCAGCTCAATTTTTGCAACCCCATCACACAAGACGGTCGGCTTATAGGGCGTTGGCGACTCGGCAATGGCTGCCATCATCAAAAGGGAGAACATCAATCAGGCTTTCTCAAAGAAGTGAAACGTTTAGCCAAGCTGGAAGTATCAAGACGGCCACCCCCATCGGCTTGGATTTCGGCATAATAGCCATCGACCATTTGGGTCAAGGCAAGATCAAGCCCTTTAGATTGAGCAGCTTCTAATACAATCCGCAAATCCTTGCGCATCCAATCGACAGCAAAGCCAAAATCATAGCGATCCTCTACCATAGTTGCCCAGCGGTTTTCCATTTGCCATGAGCCTGCGGCCCCTTTAGAAATGGCAGCAAGGACCGCGTCTGTATCGAGATCTTGTGCTTTGGCAAAGGAAACGGCCTCAGCAAGGCCTTGGACGACCCCTGCGATCGCGATTTGATTGACCATTTTGGCCGACTGGCCTGCGCCCGCCTCGCCGATCCGGACGATATTGCCGCAATAGGCAGACAACACAGGCTTCGCGCGCTCAAAAACCGCTTCGCTGGCACCGCACATCGCGGTAAGTCGGCCATTGATCGCACCAGCTTGACCGCCAGAAACCGGAGCATCCAGCCAGTTTAGGCTTGCCGTGGAAGCAGCCAACGCCAATTCCTTCGATAGGGCAGCAGAGGTCGTGGTGTGGTCTACATAGACAGCGCCGGGCTTCATCGCGGCAAAGGCTGCGAGCGCGACGGCTCGCGCATCAGGATCATCACCAACACAGGCCATCACAAAGTCTGCACCAGCAACCGCCTGTGCGATCGTTTCGGCAACTTCACCGGGATTAGACTGTGCCCAAGCTTCGGCTTTCGCATGTGTGCGATTCCAAACGCGCACCTGATGGCCATTTTTGACCAGCCAACCAGCCATTGGGCCACCCATGACCCCCAATCCTAAGAAAGCCAGTGTCGGCTGGCTCATGACTTTGCCAAGGCTGCGGTAGAACCAAATTTTCCACGGAAATAGGCCAAGCCTTGGCCCTCATGGCTTTGATAAGCCATTGTTTGCCCAATCAGGATCAAATGATCCCCTGCTTCAATGCGTTGCACGACTTTGGTGTCGAAGGCCGCAATAGTGCCGGGCAGAACGGGGGACCCGGTCTCTAAGGCTGCATACTCACCCACCGCCAGCTTTTGATCGCCCTTCCCGGCAAAGCGCATGGCCATCTCGCCCTGGCTATCTGCTAGAATATTGATCGCATAAGCATCACACTTTGAGAACAGGTCAAACGAGTCAGACTTATTGCCGAGACACCACAGTACGAGCGGTGGCTCTAGCGACACTGACGTAAAGCTATTGACCGTTAAGCCATGGCCATTTCCGTTTGAATCCAAGGTGGTCACGATTGTGACGCCCGTGGCAAAGCTGCCCAAGGCAGATCGATAGTCTTTTAAGTCAAATGTCATTTGTTCATTCCTGCAAACCTGCTCTTAACCGACATCGTGCATACTTCTCAACACTATCACTGTGAGAAGCACATCATGTCGTCCAATCGGCCCATAATCATTAAAAGAGTCAAAAAGATAGCCGGCGGACACCATGGTGGCGCGTGGAAAGTGGCTTACGCCGACTTTGTGACCGCAATGATGGCCTTCTTTTTGTTGATGTGGTTGATCAACACCTCCTCACCTGAGCAAAAGCGCGGGATTGCAGACTATTTCGCACCGGCAAGTGTTTCTGCCTCGACCTCGGGCTCTGGCGGGATTCTCGGCGGCACGGCTTTGGGTGAAGTCGGCGCGATGCAGAAAGGAGCAACCCCCATTTTTGAATCAGCCGCACCTGCAAGCCAACCGTCGAGCCAAGCGGGTGAAAGCAGTGGACAGGGTGCTGCGGACGCAGCGGATAAAGCCGCTGAAGACGCCATCGCCAAACGCGAAGCCGCCGAATTCCAGCAAGCTGAGATGAGCTTGCGGCAAGCTTTGCAGGACATGCCAGAACTGGCTGAGATGTCGCGCAACATCATCGTGGATCAAACACCAGAGGGCTTGCGTATTCAATTGGTTGACCAAGAAGGTCGCCCCATGTTTGAGCCCGGTTCAACGGTGCCGAATGATCGCGCGCGCCTGATTCTGCAAGCTGCAGCACGCATCGTCGAGACATTACCCAATCGCGTCAGTATCTCAGGCCACACCGATGCTGCGCCAAATCCTGATCCGCGCAATTCCAATTGGGACCTGTCATCAGCCCGGGCAAATTCCGCGCGCCGCGTGTTGACAGCAGCTGGCTTGAGTGAAGACCGCATCGCGCAAGTATCCGGGAAAGCAGGGTCTGACCCCCTCTTCCCAGACGATCCTTATCAGGCGGCCAACCGCCGGATTGCCATTGTCCTGCAGCGTGCATCCCCGCCCCTACCAGCAGATGGCGGATTGTAAGTTTTTCCGCAGAACTCAAAGGTGATTTTGTCTATTCGGGTGTTGGCGAAAGACTGGGAAGGTTGTTACACTCCCTCAACATGAGCACAGACCCGACTTCACCTGCGGGGCGGATTTCCGCTTCTAAGAATATCAGGTTTTACCTGACTGCAGCCCAGCCTTGCCCCTATTTAGAGGGGCGGCGGGAAAGGAAGGTTTTTGCCGCACTTGATGGACCCGACGCGATTGAGTTGAATGACAGCTTGACCCATGCTGGCTTTCGTCGCTCACAGAATATCGCCTATCGGCCAGCCTGCGATATGTGTGCTGCCTGTGTCTCAGTTCGGGTTCCAGCTGCACAATTTGTCTTTTCCAAGCGCTGGCGACGGGTTCTGGCGCGCAATCAAGACATTGTGTCAAACTTGGTGCCCGCCCATGCCACTTATGAGCAATATGCCCTACTACAAACCTATCTGAAGGATCGCCATTTCGGGGCTGGGATGTCAGACATGTCGGTGTTTGACTATTCGGCGATGGTCGAAGAAACCTCGGTGCGAACCCATGTTATTGAGTACCGCCTAGATGGCGAAGATGGTCGTTTGGTCGGTTGTGCCTTGGTCGACGCCCTGGCTGATGGGCTATCGATGGTTTACGCGTTTTTTGACCCAAGCGAATCAAGTCGCAGCTTGGGCAGCTTCATGATCCTCGATCATTTACGCCAAGCCCAAGATGTCGGTTATCCATACGTCTATTTGGGCTATTGGGTGCGCGGTTCTCGCAAAATGGCCTATAAAACCAACTTCCGACCTATCGAGGCATTAAGCTCTTCAGGATGGACGGATTTAAGTCCATTACTTAATAAAGACTAGGAATTTTCAAGTTATTCGCCACCAGTTTAGGCAAATAAACGCATCGAGTTAGGAAACGTTAAGCATTACGCGCCACAAGCAAAATAGCGAGTTTCTTGTGAGTGGAGTAATCTGTTATGCGCTTGTCCTATCTTGTTCCTGCACTTGCTTTGGTGAGCAGCCCGGCATTGGCGGATTCGCCGTTCTCATTTGGTGGTTCGGTTGGGTATGAGTTTCCGGTCAGCGGCAAGATCATCGACGAAACATCCAGCGCTAGCATCAATCTGACGACCCTAAATCCAGCCCTTGCCGGTACAGGTATTTTGCGGCTTCGCGGGACAGACTTCAAAGACAGCTCAGATGCGCCGCTTAAGGCAACCATCGAAGTGCGCTATGCTTTGACGCAGACTTCTGAAATGTTTGGTGCGATCACCTACAGCCAAGGCAATGGAAAAAGCGCCAACATTGGCTGCGTCGAAATCGTCGTCTCCGGTGCCCCAGACTGCTCGACCCCGCTGACCGCAACCTTTAGCGACTTCAAGCAAATGGGCGTTGAGCTCGGCTATCGTCAGTGGCTCGAGAGCCCAGTCATGAGTGACCGACTCTTCCCATATTACACCCTGCGCGCTGGTGTAACCCAAACGGACGCCTTGTCTGCAACGGTTGCGGCGTCAACCTCTCTGGTACCCAATGCTGCGCTTGGCACGTGGAACCTATATGACGACAAAGTCACTTATGTTGTCGGCGGTGACGTCGGCGCGACTTATCTGATTGCCCCATTTGCTGAAATCGGCGCGGAAGTGGGTGTGCGGTACAATTCTAAACTGTCTGAGATCGACACCGGCCTAACCGCATTGGGGTTGGCTGCGGCCAACGACAAGTCCGACCGGATTACGATCCCCGTGTCCGTACGTTTGAACGCAGCTTTCTAAGCTTTTCTCGACAGAGCATGATTTAAAGGGCGTTTGGGTAACCAAGCGCCCTTTTTGCTGGGTGGGTGCTTGGCAACCCCCTCATGATGAGGAGCGGTCACACGTACTAGGCTTTCATCGGCAAAAGTAGCTGTTGCGAAGAGGCTTCGGCAATCAGGTCGCCGTTCTCGCGCTTCAACTCCACGCGGCATGTGATCATCTGGCGCGTCTGAGCGACTACCCTCGCCTCTATCAAAAGCGCTTCAGCGCGCCCGACACGAACAAAGTTCATCGTAAGGCTCGTGGTTCGAAATACCGTGTCATCCGGGACCACCGTCATCGCCGCGAATGCGGCTGCTTGGTCAGCAAGCGCGGTGAGATAGCCACCGAACAATGACCCATCCACGTTTAGTAATCCCGGATTTGGCACCCAAGCTTTGCGCACCCAACCAGCGCCCCAGTCGTCTAACCCACCAAGTTGCAGCGTTTGAACCACCGGGGGCAAAACTGCTGACCCGGCCTTCAACAAATCCAATCTTTCAGTCGCCCAAGTCATCTGCGCACTCCATCTCTTGTTGAGCGCAATCATACAGGGAATGGTCGATAGCGATACGCAATTTTGGGTGTGCATGCTCGTAAGCAATGCGACTCGCGCCGCAGCGTGCGGTCCATCAATAAAATGCACCATGGTCATGAAATTTCTGAGATCGGTTTAGTCGTGCTTTAGCCCAAGCATTAGGCAGCACTTCACTTGCCTTGAATCCGCCTATCAATTTTTTCCGCGCAAGCTTGGGGGCAAGGTCACTCCCCTCGCCCCCTTAGGGAGAGACGGGCTTGACCCCCTACCCCACAAACTTACCCGACCGCGAGAAGCCTCGTGGTACCATGCGGCCAGCGGCGGCGCGTTTGGCGACATAGTCTTTCCAGTCCGGCACATCGCGGCGGCGGCCAGAGGTGTCGAACCACGCAAGGCCTTCTTCAGCCTTGAAGGTCAGCGCATCCAACAGACCGCCATCCTTATAGGCTTGCAGCTTGACGCCTTTGCCCCGGCCCATGCGTGGCAATTCTTCAGTTTTGAACACCACCAGTTTCCGGTTCTCGCCGACTACAGCCACCATGTCGCCTTGGATGGGGGCAACCACCGCTGTTTTGGCTCCATCATCCAAGTTCAAAACTTGCTTGCCTGAGCGTCGCATGGCCGCGCATTCTTCATCGCTGACGACAAAGCCATAGCCAGAGCTGGCGGCAATTAAGCGCTCGCCATCTGGCTTGGGTAGGAACATCGCCAAAATGTCGTGCTCCTCGCCCAGATCAATCGAGAGACGCACGGGTTCACCAAGGCCCCGGCCACCGGGCAATTTATCGCCTGCCAAAGCAAAGGCGCGACCATCGGTGGCAAATAGAACGATCCGGTCCGTTGTCTCGGCATGGAGAGAGAGGTAATAGCCGTCCCCATCCTTATATTTCACCGTCGACAGATCATCGATCTTGCCCTTAAGCGCCCGGATCCAGCCTTTCTGCGATAGAACCACGGTGATAGGTTCGCGCGTGACAAAGGCCTCGGCACTTAAAGACAAGGCCACTGGGGCGTCGGCAAAGGTCGTGCGGCGGGCACCGAGTGGGGTATCTTTGGAGAAGGCTGACTGGATCTCGCGCAACTCTTCGGATGCTTGCGCCCATTGCAAAGCCGGCGAAGCAATCATTGCCATCAGGCCTTCACGTTCGGCCTTTAAGTCCTCATTCTCTTGGCGAATTTCCATCTCTTCCAACTTACGCAAATTGCGCAAGCGCGTGTCGAGAATGGCATTGGCTTGAACGTCGGTGAGGTCAAATGTCTTGATCAAGACTTGCTTGGGCTCATCCTCAAACCGGATGATGCGGATGACTTCGTCGAGATTGAGATAGGCGACGAGCAAGCCCGTCAAAATCTCCAAGCGCGCTTCAATCTTGCGAAGGCGCCAATTGGCACGCGCGACAATGACATCGCGCTTGTGATCGAGAAACGCCTTCAAACACTCAATCAAGCTCATCACGCGCGGCGCACCTTTGGCGTCCAGCACGTTGAGGTTCATCGAGAAACGGTTTTCCAGATCGGTGAGCTTGAACAAGCTCTCCATCAATTGCTCGGGCTCAACGGTGCGGGCGCGCGGCTCTAGGACGAGGCGGATGTCTTCCGCACTTTCATCGCGCACATCGCCCAAAAGCGGGGCTTTTTTGTTTTCGATGAGCTCTGCCAAGCGCTCCACAATCTTGGACTTTTGCACCTGATAAGGCGTCTCGGTCACAATGATGCGCCAAGTGCCACGCCCGGTATCTTCGACATGCCAACGGGCGCGGGTGCGGAAGCCACCCTTACCCGTTGCATAGGCTTCGCGGATGGCCGCGCGCGATTCGATGCATATCCCACCTGTCGGGAAATCTGGACCGGGTACCAGCCCTAAGATTTCGTCCAGATCAGCCTCAGGCTTATCGATCAGCAAAAGGCAGGCATCGATTAGCTCAGCCGCATTATGGGGCGGGATGGACGTCGCCATCCCCACTGCAATGCCCATCGAGCCATTGGCCAATAGGTTTGGATAGCCAGCAGGCAGAACGGACGGTTCTTCATCTTCCTGGCTATAAGTCTCGCGGAAAAGAACTGAATCTTCATCCACCCCTTCCATCAAGAGGGCACCAATCGCGGTTAGACGCGCCTCGGTATAGCGGTAAGCAGCGGCAGAATCGCCGTCGATATTACCGAAATTGCCTTGCCCATCGACCAATGGATAACGGACGGAGAAGTCTTGGGCCAAGCGAACAAGCGCATCGTAAATCGCGCTATCACCGTGTGGGTGATACTTACCCATCACATCGCCGACGATCTTAGCGCACTTCTTGAAATTGCTAGACGGGTCTAGACCCAGTTCGCCCATGGCATGAATGATGCGGCGCTGAACAGGCTTTAGGCCATCGCGCACATCGGGCAGCGCGCGACTGGTAATGGTCGACAAGGCATAGACGAGGTAGCGGCTCTCTAGCGCGCGATCAAACGGCTCATTGATAATGTTGCCGCTGTCGCCGCCACTGCCATCTAATTCCACTACATCGCCCATGGGCCCACTATCCTTCGAATCAGGCGTCCATCATGGCAGCGTGTGCGGCCAAGCGCGACGACAAGCGGCAGCGACTTGTGGACAAGTACTGCAATGGAGTGCCGATTTATGGGGATTTCCGCTGGGTGGGAGTGGCAGCTCCTACGGGAGTCGAACCCGTCTTTCCTGATTGAAAATCAGGCGTCCTAACCGATAGACGAAGGAGCCACATCACGCGTTGTTCACACGAGAGGGGCGCTCTATACAAAGGCCGTTGCCAACACGCAAGCGGCCTTTGCTGCTAAGATGCAGGACTTGCATCGATAATCTCACAATCGACCGCGTTTCCGCCGCGCCAATCGTCCTTTTTCAGCCGAACCACAACATGTATAGGCCGACGTCCCATCAAAGCGTCGCCTAACGGTGTGTTCAGAGCGCGAAACGCGATCGCTTTGATTCTTTGCCCGGATTGGTCTTCCAGCATGAGGCGCACATGGCCGGTTCCAACTGGCGCGGCTGCATAGGGACGTACATCGGCAAAGGCAAAGACGGGGTCAGGCCAACCCGCACCATACGGACCAACCTCTGTCATCGCGTCGAGAAGGTCGGGCGTTGCGGCGCCTAGCCCAACAAGGGCGTCGATGGCCAAATCACGGCTGGTGCCGGTCGCGTCCGATTCGGTACGTAAGCGGCGGGCCAAGTCTTGATGGACGGACCTTAGGTCCTTGAATGTCATGGTTAGGCCCGCGGCCATCGCGTGCCCGCCACCAGCCAGAATGACGCCGTCACTGGCAGCACCTGAAACCGCTGCGCCCAGATTGATGCCCGGCACTGATCTGCCAGACCCCTTTGCATGGGGATCATCTGGATCGGCAGAGCCGATGACAATCACAGGACGATGGAAACGTTCCTTCAAGCGCCCAGCCACAATGCCAATAATGCCAGGATGCCACCCCGGCGCGCCCAGCATCAACAGCGGGCCATCCAACGGCCCCGCTTCTCCCCGTTCAACCCGAGCAATGGCCTCCTCCAGCACATTGGCCTCAATGGCGCGACGTTCTTGATTGAGGACTTCCAATTCTTCAGCGATCTGCGACGCTTCAGCGGCATTATCGGTCGATAAGAGGCGCACCGCGAGCGAGGAATCCCCCACGCGGCCCCCAGCATTCAAGCGTGGGCCAAACACCCAACCAGAGGCATAGACACTGCCGGGGTCCTTCAGTTTCGACGTGACCGCCAAAGCTGCGAGACCCGGATTGGTTAGCTTCTCCTGAACCTTCAAGCCTTGGGCGACCAGCGCGCGGTTAAGGCCTGTCAGCGGGGCAACATCGCAAATCGTTCCAAGCGCTGCGAGGTCAAGGCGGCTTAGGAGATCAAACTCTGAACCAGCCCAAAGCCCTTGCTGACGCGCCGCCCGATTGAGGGCAACCAACGCCACAAAGACCACGCCGGCGGCGGTTAAATGACCTAAGCCGGAGCGATCATCTTGCCGATTAGGATTGACAACAGCCAAGGCAGGTGGCGGCGCGCCGTGCATCAAATGGTGGTCAAACACAACGACATCTAAGCCAATTCGGGCCGCTTCCTCGAGCGCTGCATAGGCGGCCGCCCCACAATCGACTGTAATCAGGAGATCGGTTCCGGCGGCCTTGATCTTGTTGACGATCTTTGGGCTCGGGCCATAGCCGTCCAAAATGCGGTCAGGCACAAACACATTGGCGCGCGCGCCAATCGCTTTGGACCAGCTCAAAAGCAAAGCGCCAGAGGTCCCGCCATCGACATCATAGTCGGCCAGAATGGTAATGGCCCTCTGGCCCTGCACAGCGGCAAGGATGGCCTCAACCGCCCTCTCCATGTCTTGCAGGGTGAAGGGCTCTGGCAATTCGTTTTTGAGCTTGGGCGATAAGATGCGCAGCGCGGTATCGGGCACCGCCCCCCGCGCAACCAAAAGCTTGGCTTGCATCGCCCCAATGCCGAGACGACGCACGCCTTCTTCCAGAGCACCAATCTCAGCGTCAGACTGCCCATCGGGCAAACGCTGAAGCCATCTCCGACCAGTCAGGCTCGACTCTATTCCGAGGAAAGAGCCAAGCATCCGCCTAGCCTAGGTGCTGGGTGCGGACCACACGGGCGGTCTTCGCAGCGGAGTCCAGAACCAAAGTCTCAGTCACAAAGCCCTTGGAAGTTGCTTTCACGCCTGCCACCAGCGCACCATTGGTGACGCCTGTCGCGGAGAAAACCACGTCGGTCGAGACCAATTCGTCCAATTGATAGGTGCGATTAAAGTCAGTGATGCCAATGCGACGAGCCCGGCCTTTTTCATCCTCATTGCGAAAAACTAGACGGCCTTGAAACTGTCCACCGACGCACTTCAGTGCAGCAGCAGCCAACACACCCTCAGGCGCGCCACCTTGACCTAGGTAAAGGTCGATCCCGGTTTCAGGGTCCGTGGTGTAGATCACGCCTGCAACATCGCCATCGGTAATCAAATGAATCCGGGCCCCAACAGAGCGTAGGCTTTCAATGATGCCGCTATGGCGTGGACGGTCCAGCACGCAGACGCCAATCTCTGTTGGCTCAACGCCCTTGGCTTTCGCCAAAGCGATAACGTTTTCAGCCGGTGTGCGATCAATGTCGACAACGCCCGCTGGCAGGCCGGGGCCAACGGCGATTTTGTCCATATAGGTATCTGGGGCATACAAAAGCCCGCCTTTGGGCGCGATGGCCAAAACGGCTAAGGCGTTGGGCATCGCTTTCGCGGTTAGGGTCGTGCCTTCAAGTGGATCCAGCGCGATATCAAACTCACTGCCTTCTCCGGTTCCAACTTCTTCGCCGATATAAAGCATTGGCGCTTCGTCGCGCTCGCCCTCACCAATGACCACGCGGCCTTTCATGGCTATGGCATTCAGGCCCGTCCGCATAGCGTCGACGGCCAATTGATCGGCGGCCTTTTCATCACCCCGGCCAATGCCCCGGTAAGAGGCGATTGCGGCGGCCTCAGTAGCTGCCAGAGCACCTGCGGCGATATCAGGGGGAAGGTTTGCAGTCATAAAAGGTCCAACTTTACTAGAGATCATGAATTGGCCAAATGGCCATAATTAGTCTTCCAGAGGCATCAAGACTGGGGCCTCAACAAGGACGTCAAGTCGAGAAAGCTCAGCCAAAGCGTCCAACAAATCCTGCTCTGCCATGGGCTGGGTGGTCAGCACCATCGGCACACGAGATGCATCTTCGGGGGGCTTTTGCAGGAAGCTTTCGATAGAAACAAGGTGCTTTGCCAGCGTATCGGTGATTTTCGCGATGGTTCCGGCCCGGTCGGGGACGCGCAAACGAACGTAGAATTTCGATGAAACCAAAAGCCCACCCGTGGCTGCGGTCAATTGGTTGGCTTGGCCCGGACCAGAGAACACAGGCCGCGAATCTTCGTGCGAAAGATCGATCAAATCGCCTGCAACTGCCGAAGCCGTCGGCCCAGCCCCTGCCCCCGCGCCAACCAGCGACAAACGACCGACTGGGTCTGCGTCGATCACAACTGCATTGAGGGGACCATTGACGCGCGCGATTGGGTGATCTTGGGCCAAGAGTGTTGGGCGCACGGATTGAACAACGCTGTCGCCAACACGGGCGGCCTTGGCCAGTAGCTTTACGCGGCGGCCAAGAAATTTAGCGCTTTCCAAATCAATCGGCTCAATCGCTTGGATGCCCTCAAGGCGCAAGGCGGCAAAGTTTGGTGCGCCGCCAAAGGCAATCGCGGACAAAATGGCCAGCTTATGCCCGGCATCCGCGCCAGAGACATCAAGTGTCGGATCGGCTTCAGCATAGCCAAGGCGCTGTGCATCGGCCAAAACCTCACCAAAGCTGCGCCCTGTTAGGTCCATCTCGGTGAGGATGTAATTGCAAGTACCGTTCAAGACACCACTGACGGCGGTGATATGATTGGCAGCCAAGCCTTCACGCAGGGCCTTAATGACAGGAATGCCGCCAGCCACGGCAGCCTCATAGCGAATTTCTGCGCCATGCTTGGCTGCGAGTACGGCAAGGGCTGCGCCATGTTCTGCCAACAGCGCTTTATTGGCCGTGACGACATGCTTGCCAGCTTTAAGAGCGGCCTCAACAGCAGCCTTGGCGCTACCCTCAGAGCCGCCCATCAGTTCAACAAATACGTCAATGTCTGGGCTGCTTGCCAGTGCGACAGGATCATCAAACCAAGCGATACCAGAAATGTCGACCTCGCGCGCACGACCTTTGGTGCGGGCCGAAACCCCTGTCACTTTCACGGTCGACGCCAAGGGCCCCTGCCCGTATGCCAGCTTTAAAAGCCCGCCACCAACTGTGCCGAGGCCGGCAATCCCAATTCTCAAGACACCCATGTAAATCTCTCTATCAGGCATAAATGCCTGTTCATTACGACTAGATCAGAATGTGGGTCTAAAGCGACCCACTCTCCTCGGTCAAAAACTTCCGCACAGCACGCGCGGCTTGGCGAATTCGTTGCTCGTTCTCAACCAGAGCAATACGCACATATTCATCCCCGTACTCGCCAAAGCCTGCGCCAGGGGCGACAGCGACGCCAGCCTTTTCCACCAATCGCTTGGAGAATTCAACTGAACCGAGCCCTCTAAATTTCTCAGGGATCAAGGACCAAGCAAACATCGAAGCTTGCGGCTCTGGAACATCCCAGCCCGCCCGCGAGAAGGAGTCAATCAGCGCGTCACGACGCGCCTTATAAATCGCCCGCATCTCTGCCACACAGTCCTGCGGTCCATTCAGGGCTTCGACCGCTGCCACCTGCACAGGCGTGTAAGCGCCATAGTCCAAATAGGATTTCACCCGAGCCAGCGCGGCGATCACGCGTTCATTGCCCAATGCGAAGCCGACGCGAAAGCCTGCCATCGAGTAGGTTTTCGACAAGGTGTTGACCTCAACCACCACGTCCTTGGCACCTTCGACTTGCAGGATGCTTGGTGGGGGCTTGGATTCATCGAAATAGATTTCCGAATAGGCCATATCGGAGATCACAAGCATATTGTGCTTTTTGGCGAGCGCTACGACCTCTTTATAAAAGTCGAGTTCTACCACTTGAGCGGTTGGATTGGCTGGATAGCAGACGATCATCGCAATTGGTGGCGGCACAGAATGGCGCACAGCCCGGCTGATGCCTGCCAAATATTGCTCTGGGCTATGCGCCTCAATCGAGCGAATGACACCGCCAGCCATGATAAAGCCAAAGGCATGAATGGGGTAGGAAGGATTTGGGGCAATCACCACATCGCCGGGCGCACAAATGGCTTGTGCTAGGTTTGCAAAGCCTTCTTTCGAACCCAAAGTCGCGACAATCTCGGTGTCCGGATTAAGCTTGACGCCAAACCGACGATCATAATAGCCCGCCATAGCGCGACGCAGCCCCGGAATACCACGCGATGCCGAATAGCGATTGCTACGTGGCTTGCGCGCTGTCTCAACCAGCTTCTCCACAATATGTTCTGGCACCGGCAAATCAGGATTGCCCATACCAAAGTCAATGATGTCGGTTCCATTCGCCCGCAAACGAGCTTTGAGTTTATTGACTTCCTCGAACACATAAGGAGGAAGCCGCTTAATTTTATAAAAATCGCCGATCATGGCGGAAAACCTTTATTTCATCTGGGGACTATTTGCCCCCTTTTTATCGGGAAAGATGCTCTATCGCGCGAAACTAGGTTGGAGGCAGACGCGCAATATCCGCCTCCATCTTAGCTCGTGCAGCCGCGGCCCAAGCGTCCGACTCCGCATCAGTCTGGGCGGTTTGTGCTGAGGCAGAATTTGAATCAATGGTTTGCTTTGCTGCCTTTGCCCAAGTCTGGTCACTCTCTCCAGCAGGAATTGGCTTGGAATTTGGGTTGGCGTCGAGACGCTTGGCATCAGCCTGTAAACCAGACTGCAAGTTTGCCCATGCCTTTTGGCTTGGCAAATCTGTTGGAGCGTCGGGGATTTTCGTTAAGTCTGGATAATCACCGGGGTTCAACACTGCGCTGGCAGAGCGGATTGTGTCTGGCAAGAAGCCCTCTTCTTGGCCAAGCGTTTGACATGCGCAGAGCGGCACAAAGAGGAGCCCGAGCGCAATCACCTTCGGCTTGCGCCACGAGTAGCGCTTAGGGTGAACGTGGGCTGGTGTCGCGTTAATCGGCATCGCCGCAGCACTTTCCTGTGTCACATCAAGGTGAGCGGCACGGACATGACACGCCAAATGTGCCATACTGCCGCTAATGGGTTAGAGCCATAAGCAGTGGAAGTTCCCACCGCAAATCGCTACAGTGTTTTATTGCGCCGCTGCGGTGTTTGCTGCAAGGCAAAGAGTGCATAAATTCATGATAATCGCGGCGAATTGGCAGAAATGACGGGGCAAGGATAATGGCTAAACAGAAATCGGATGGCCAGGATGCTGAGAAGGTCCCTCCAAAGCCTGAAACAGAACGCCCCACCTCGAAGGTTCCTGAAACTGACGGACTGATGGATGCCCTGCAAGCGCAGAATCTCGAAACCCTTGAAACTCTGACGCGGAACTTGGGCGATGCGGTTACCCGCATGGGTGCGCTGGGCGCATCCGCCGTTGACGGGGTGATGGCCGAGGATGCGCGGCCCCTGCGCGCCGACCCTTATGGCCTCGCCCCCTATGCTGCCGATGTGGCAACGCGCCTTGCTGGCAATCCTGAAAAGCTTATGGCCGCCCATCAAGAACTGTGGCAAGGCTATGCCGAAATCTGGGCTGACTCCATCAAATCGAGTTTGAATGATGGTACAGCGGAGACCAAGCCAGACCCGAAATATGCCGATAAGCGCTTTGCAGACCCCGACTGGCACAAGCTGCCTATGTTCAATCTCTTGCAGAAAACCTATTTGCACACAGCGAACTGGTTCACGGGCCTGATTGATCATGTCGATGGCATCGACGACATGACGCGCCGCAAGGCGACCTTTTTCAACAAGCAATTCGCCGACGCCTTTGCCCCATCCAACTTCTTGATGACCAATCCGGTAGCGCTGCGCGAGGCGTTGCGCACCGGCGGTCAAAGTGTTTTGCGCGGGTTGGCCAATCTCGAACAAGACCTCAAACGCGGGCAAGGTCGCCTTACCCCGGCCCAAGTCGATGAGCGGCCGTTCAAGATCGGCGAAAATATCGCGATCACGCCGGGCAAAGTTATCCATCGCGGCGAAATTCTAGAGATCATCCAATATGATCCAGTGACGCCGACGGTCTTCGCGACCCCGATCCTATTCTTTCCGCCTTGGATTAATAAATTCTACATCTTGGACATGCGCCAAGATAATTCCATGGTGAAATGGCTGACCGAGCAAGGTCACAGCGTGTTCGTCGTCTCGTGGCTTAATCCCGGTGTTGAACATGCCGAGAAGACGTTTGAAGACTATTCCCGTCTGGGCATTTACGAAGCACTCGATGTGGTCACGAAGGCGACGGGTCAAGATAAAGTCAATACGGTGGGATATTGTATTGGCGGCACGCTTTTGGCCTCCACCATGGCAGTCATGGCGCAAACTGGCGATAAGCGGATCAATACGGCCACCTTCTTTGCTTCCCAATCCGACTTTGAAGAGGCAGGCGACCTTAAGGTCTTCACGGATGATGCGGCCATCCAATATATCAAGGATGAGATTGAACATGCTGGTGGCGTGCTTGATGCGACCGTGATGGGCGAGACCTTTAACTTCCTGCGCGCCAATGACCTTGTGTGGTCCTTTGTGGTCAATAATTATCTGATGGGCAAAGACCCAAAGCCGTTCGACCTCTTGTTCTGGAACGCTGACCAGACGCGGATGCCAAAGGCACTGCATCTCTATTATCTCGACAATTTCTACCGCCAGAACCGCTTGGGCCGGGGTGAAATGACTTTGTCTGGCTATCTCTTGAACCTCAAGGATGTGGATACGCCCATCTATATGCAATCCTCCAAAGAGGACCATATCGCGCCTTGGCGGTCTATCTATCGTGGGGCTAAGCTATTTGGTGGGCCAGTTCGTATGATCCTTGCGGGGTCTGGACATATTGCGGGTGTGATCAATCATCCAGAAGCAAAAAAGTATCAGCACTGGCTGCCGCCTGAAACCATGAAAGAGCTGCCAGACACGTCCGACCAATGGCAGGCCGAACTGGTTGAATATAAGGGCTCGTGGTGGCCAGATTGGGCGAAATGGCTGGGCGAACTATCTGGGCCGCAGGTACCAGCGCGCGTGCCGGGCGATCATGACGTGGCAGTTATTGGCGATGCGCCTGGAACCTATGTGTTGGTGAAATCGTCGGACTAAGACAAGGCCTAGGCCTGATCTTACCTTAAGCAGCCACCAGCAATCCGACCCCACGCTTCACACGTAGATGGTATTATGCAATCCGCCACATCCGGCCATTCCTCCGCTGCGCGCCCGTCTCTTGTCTGGTTTCGCGAAGACTTACGGATTTATGATCATCCAGCTTTGGCTGCCGCCGCCCAAGCTGGCCCAGTCTGTGCGGTCTATATTCTCGAAAGCGGCGAAGACTTGGGCAGACCGCTTGGTGGTGCCTTAAAGTGGTGGCTGCATTGCAGCCTCATGCGCCTAAGGGCTGACCTTGCAGCCCACGGGATTAGTTTGATCCTACAACAAGGCGACCCGCGTGCGCTTATTCCCGCTCTCGCCAAGGATTTAGGCGCCAACTCTGTCCATTGGAACCGGCGCTATTATGCGTGGTCGAGGCCAGTGGATGCAGGTATCAAGGCAGAGCTGACGGATTTAGGTCTAGAAGTTGGTAGCCATAAGGCGCACGTCCTGACCGAGCCTTGGGAAGTCAAGACTGGAGCTGGCGGTGCCTTCAAAGTCTTCACGCCCTTCTTCAGAGCCGCCCAGCCAATGTGTGATGCTTGGGCAGAGCTTGTAGCCCCTACCCCGCCCTTTACAGGCCATAACGCACCTGATCTCCAATCAGACACATTGGAAGACTGGGACCTACTGCCCAAAACCCCGGATTGGTCTAGCGGTCTGGCTGAAACTTGGGAGCCCGGTGAAGCCGGTGCCCAAAAGCGGCTGGCTCATTTCATCGAAAATGCGCTTCTGGGCTATGGCGAAGGACGAAACTTTCCGAGCAAGCCTGCAACCTCGTTTCTATCCCCTCACCTGCATTTTGGCGAAATCTCCATCCGTCGGGTGTGGAATGCCGTGCGTGCAGCCATGCGCGCCAATCCTGCCCTGTCACACGACGGCCAAGTCTTTCTATCTGAGCTCGGCTGGCGCGAATTCTCCACCCAGTTAATCTATCACTTTGAGGATTTTCCGCAGGAAAGTTGGAAGGAAGCGTTTCGCAGCTTTCCATGGAAGAACGATCCATCCGCACAGCGGGCTTGGCAACGCGGACAAACAGGTTACCCCATTGTGGACGCAGGTATGCGTCAACTATGGAAGACAGGTTGGATGCATAATCGTGTGCGCATGATTGTTGCGTCCTTCTTGGTCAAACATTTGTTGGAAGATTGGCGCGTGGGCGAAGCTTGGTTCTGGGATACATTGGTGGATGCTGACGTCGCCAATAATGCGGCGGGTTGGCAGTGGGTTGCCGGCTGTGGTGCTGATGCCTCCCCCTATTTCCGTATCTTCAACCCGATGTCGCAAGGCGAAAAGTTTGACCCTGATGGGCATTATGTGCGCGCTTGGGTGCCAGAGTTGGCTAAACTACCCAACAAGTACCTTCACCGCCCGTTTGAATGCCCGACCGAAACGCTTCGCTTGGCTGGCGTTCATCTCGGGCGGACTTATCCCCTGCCCATCGTCAATCATGAAAAAGGCCGCAAGCGCGCGTTAGATGCCCTTGCCAGCCTCAAACAGAACACCTCCGGAGACCTAGTATGAAGATCGCGATCATTGGCACAGGGATTACGGGTCTCTCCGCCGCTTGGGCTTTGAAGGACCAGCATGAGGTGACTGTGTTTGAGAAAGAGGCGCGTTTAGGCGGGCATTCCAACACCGTGACCGTGGATTATGATGGCAAGACACTGGACGTTGATACAGGCTTCATCGTCTATAACGCGCTGAACTATCCTAATCTGATTGCGCTATTTGAAGCTCTGAATGTACCCACCCAACAGTCGGATATGAGCTTTTCGGTGCGCGATGGCCGCCCCGGCAGTGAATGGGGTTCAGATGGCGCGCCGGGCTACTTCGCTTGGAAGCGCAATGCCTTTGATCTGAGCCACTGGGCGCTGTTGGCCGATATGTTGCGCTTTAACTCTCAAGCCCAAAAAGACGTTCAAGATCCAGCGCTTCAGACCATGAGCCTCGGCGAGTATAGCGCCAAGCTGGGGCTGTCTCAGCGCTTTTTGGAACGCTACCTTGTGCCAATGGGCGCGGCCATCTGGTCGACGCCTGAGAAGGGCATGCTGGATTATCCCGCCGCAAGCTTTGTCCGCTTCTTCAACAACCATCGCCTCGTCCATTTTGAACGCCCCAATTGGCGCACCGTTACAGGTGGTTCGCGCCGCTATGTCGAAAAGTTTGCGCAAGCTCTGGGAGATCGCATCCGCTTGCAATCTGCCGTAACGCACGTGCGCCGCGACGCAGACGGCGTGGATGTGGTGGTAGGTGGAACCACGCACCGGTTCGATGAGGTCATTCTCGCCTGCCATTCCGATGAGGCCCTTGCCCTATTGGCCGATGCGACCCCTCAAGAAAACGCGATCCTGGGGGCCGTTCGCTATGCGCCAAATGAAGCGATCCTGCACAAAGACGCCAGCTATATGCCAACCCGCAAAGCGGCTTGGGCGAGTTGGAATGTATCGCGGGGTGATCCTGATGCGCCAATCGAGCTGACCTATTGGATGAACCGCCTGCAAGGCCAGGACAGCAATTGTCCGCTGTTTGTCACCTTGAACCCGGCAAAGCCTATCGATGAGGCCAAAGTGTTTGCCCGCTTCAATTACGCCCACCCTCAATTTGACGCCCCAGCGGCACAAGCGCAGCGCCAAATTCTGTCAATCCAAGGCGTCAACAAGACTTGGTTTGCAGGCGCTTGGCAGGGATATGGCTTCCATGAAGACGGTTTGCGGGCGGGTCTGCGGGTCGCCCTGAAACTGGGCGGTCAAATCCCTTGGACCTTCGTTGATGACGATATTGTGCGCGAATTGCCCTCGGTATCGCATACGGCTGTGGGTATGACCCAAGATCAGCCCGCGCAGAAAGCAGAACCTGCATTGTGACCGACATGACCAACCTTGGACTGATGCGAGGCCGGACTGTCCACGTCCGCTTCCAACCGTTTGAGCATCGCTTGGCCTATGACCTGTATCAGATCTTGATTGATGTGGATGACCCGGGTGCGCAATTTCGAGGTTTAAAATGGCTGGCGCACAATCGGTTTGCGCCACTGGCCTTTTATGACAAGGACCACGGTGATCGAACGGGCGCGCCCTTACGGATTTGGGCTGAAGCCCAATTGTCTGCAGCCAAGATCGCCTATGACGGCGGGCCAATCCATTTATTGACCTTCCCGCGTGTGCTTGGATTTGTATTCAATCCAATCTCGGTTTTCTTAGCCTATCATCGCGATCTTAGCTTAGCCGCCGTAATTTATGAGGTGAACAACACCTTTGGCGAAACGCACAGCTATGTTGCCCCTGCAAGCGGAATTGGGGTTGAGCACCAAGAAGCCGATAAAATCTTCCACGTCTCACCCTTCTTCGATGTGTCTGGCCGATATGCGTTTACCCTGCGGACCAGCGGCGAGGCTCTGTCACTAACAATCGATAAATACTCAGAAGCAGTTCGAGATCATCTGGCCTCGCTGAAATTGCGTAGAGAAACACTGAATGACAAAAACCTGGCACGCGCATTTTTTGCGATTCCGTTCTTGACGTTCAAAGTTGTCTTAGGCATTCACTGGGAGGCATTGAAATTATTGGTAAAAGGCGCCCGCTATTACCACAAACCGAAACCGCCCATTTCCGCCAGTGTTGCCAGATTAAGCAGGATTCCATCGCCCCATGAGTGACGATCAAAACGCCAATACCGTGATCATGACGCCAAAATTGGCGCGCCAACTTCGCCAAGTCCCGATGGCCTTTAAAATGGCGGCCGTGGCGATGAGCAATATCGTGGAAGGTGAGATTCGGGTGTGGCTGCCCGATGGTCGCAAATTGCTGTTCAAGGGGGAAAAGCCTGGCAAAAGTGCGGTGCTTCAAATCATAAACTTTAGTTTTATCAAGCGTGTTGCCGCTCAAGGTGATATTGGCTTTGCAGAAGGCTTGATGGCTGGTGAGTGGGACACACCCGATCTTGCTGTTTTGTTAGAAGTCTTCTCGTCCAACCTCGACTTGATGCCCAAGCTATTGATCGGGGGACCCCTGTGGGCCGTGATCAATAATTTCCGTCACAAATTCTTGAAGCGCAACACCAAGACTGGCTCGAAAAAGAATATTCTCGCCCATTATGATCTGGGCAATAATTTCTATTCGCGCTGGCTTGACCCCAGCATGACCTATTCATCCGCAGTCTATGAAAAAGACGGTCAAGATTTGACCAGCGCACAAATGAACAAGTATCGTGCCTTGGCAGAGCAAGTCAGCCTTAAGCCTGGTCAGCATGTCCTCGAGATTGGCTGTGGTTGGGGCGGCTTTGCCGAATTTGCTGCCCGCGAATATGGCGCGCGCGTCACTGGCGTCACCATTTCGGAAGAGCAGTACAAATATGCGACAGAGCGCTTGGCCAAGGCGGGCTTAAGCGATCTGGCTGAAATCCAGCTGATGGATTACCGCGACATCAAGGGTCAATTTGATGCGGTTGTTTCGATCGAAATGTTCGAAGCGGTCGGCGAACAATATTGGTCGACCTATTTCGATAAGGTCAATTCGGTGTTGAAGCCCGGCGGCAAAGCTGGCCTACAAATCATCACGATTGATGAGCGCTTGTTTGAAGAATATCGAAGCCGCGCGGACTTCATCCAAAGCTATGTCTTCCCGGGCGGCATGTTGCCCAGCGTGCCTCGCCTTAAGTTGGAAGTGGCACGCGCCGGTTTGGTCTGGCAGAGCACGGCCGCTTTCGGTCTGTCCTATGCCGACACATTGGCTGCTTGGGCGAAGACCTTTTTGGCAGAATGGATCCACATCAAAGACATGGGCTTTGATGAGCGGTTCAAGCAATTGTGGCGCTTTTACCTAGCCTATTGCGAGGCAGGTTTCCGGACTGGCCGCATCGATGTCGGCCATTTCTCGATGATCAAACCGTAAGGCGCGAACTGGCTCAACAAGAATAAGGCGCGAGACCTATGGGTCCCGCGCCCTTTTTTATTGCCTGCAGACGGCTGCTTTAGCGCTTGATTTGACTGGCGATATAGTCGCGAACGCCTTTGCCGTAGGGAGGACGCAAGGCCTTCATCGGCCCCAAATCCTTTTTCAACTGGCTGTACACTGACCGGGCATGGCTGAATTCTTTAAAGCCATCATGGCCATGATATGATCCCATGCCAGATGGGCCGATGCCACCGAATGGCAAATCTTCCATCGCAATATGGAAGATCACGTCATTGACTGTAACCCCGCCTGACGTGGTATTGGCCAGAACATAGTCCTGCTCGCTTGGGTCAGCACCAAAGTAATACAGGCCAAGCGGACGATCATTCGCATTCACATAGCCGACGGCCTCTTTGACATCGGAATAGGTTTTGATCGGCAGCACAGGTCCAAAGATCTCTTCCTGCATGATGCTCATGTCTTCGGTGGTATCGAGGACCAAGGTCGGCGGAATTTTACGACCATTCTGGGTCGAGAAGTCTTCACCTGCGGGATTGATCTCCACAATTGTCGCACCCTTTGCCTTGGCATCGGTCAGTAAAGCTTGAATCCGGTCAAAGTGGCGCGGTGAGATGATTGCTGTATAGTCTGGGTTATCGCGCAATTTTGGATACATGGCGGTGACGGATTTGGTCAAAGCGCCAACCAGTTCATCCCGCTTTTCTGTTGGCACCAAAAGATAGTCTGGTGCCAAACAAATCTGGCCAGCATTCAGGGTCTTACCAGCCATAATCCGGTCTGCAGTCGTCGCGACATCGGCAGAGCGCGAGACGATTACTGGGCTCTTCCCACCCAATTCCAGCGTCACAGGAACGAGGTTTTCAGAGGCTGCGCGCATGATGTGGCGGCCAATGGATGTTCCGCCTGTGAAAATCATGTGGTCAAAAGCCAATCGAGAGAAAGCTTGGCCAACATCGGGCCCGCCCGTAATCACCGCGATTTCTTCTTCAGAAAAGGCCTTCGCAAACATCTGGCGCAACAATTCTGATGTGGCAGGCGTCAATTCCGATGGCTTGATCATCGCACGATTGCCGGCAGCCAAAATCTGCGCAAGCGGCGCAAATGTCAGATTAACCGGGAAATTCCAAGGTGCGATGATGCCGACAACGCCTTTAGGCTGATAACGGACTTCAGCCTTTGCGCCCAACAAGCCTAAGAGCGAGGGCGAGGTTTTGCGCTTTTCAGGCCGCATCCATTTTGCCAAATGTGCTTTGGCATCCTTAAGGGGCCCAAGCGAGCTGGCGACATCGGTGATTAGGCTGGTTTCACGCGCCCGGCATGAAAAATCTTCCGACAAGGCATCAGCAATTTGCTCTGCATGATCGACCAGCAATCCAATACAACGATCGATACGGTTGATCCGCACCTCTGCTGAGGGGATCCCGTCACGCAATTGGGCCGCCTTTTGGATGGCTAGAATCTGGTTCAATCTTGCGATGGTTTCGCCGTCTCCACGTACTGAGAAGGTCATGTCGTTCATGATACTGGCTCCCTAAGTCTTTTATTTGCACCGCGTGGCACTTTTTCGACCCTATCTATGCGCACGAATTGCAGTTTTTTCCAAGCCTGCAAGTAAAATAAGTCGCCGCGTTTACGCAATCTCCATACTGGCCCCGCTATACAAGGCCCATAGCAATAGCTCTGTGGTGGAAAAAGTGGTAGAAATCCTAGTCGGCGAACAGGGAATGGCGATAGCGGATGCTGCGGTGAAGTCGCTGAAAGAGCGAAAAATCACGCCATCGCCAGAAAATTATGCCGTGTGGTTGGCTTACCATACTGGGGTACAAGCGGACCTTCGCGCCGAGCTTGAGATGATGATCACTGCGAAACGTGTGATTGATGACCATGTTTGTGACCAGCTTTACATCAAGTATTTTGAAGACTTAGCCATTGGTTCGCGCATGATGAAGGCCGGTGGCAAAATTGCTGCCGAAATGGAAGATGTGCGTCGGGGCTTGTTAAACGCCGGGATCAAAACCAAGGCCTATGGCGAACAACTGGAAGTCGCCAAGCGAGAACTCGCTAAAACGGATAGCCCGCTCATTACCCGCGACTTAGTTGATAGTCTGGTTGGCGCAACCGGCGAAATGGCCGCTCAATCTAAAAACCTAGAAACCAAGCTTGCTGAATCCAGCGTTGAGATTGAAGCTCTGCGCGTGCAGTTAGAGCAAGTGCGGATTGAAGCCGCAACGGACTCACTAACCGGCCTTGCAAACCGCAAAGAATTTGACAGCCGTCTTGTAGACATGTGCACGGCATCTGACCGTGGTGCTGGCCCTGTCACCATCATTATGGCCGACATCGACTTTTTCAAGCGCATCAATGACACGTTCGGGCATCAGACAGGCGATCAAGTTATCCGCTTTGTTGCGACCGTCATGGACCGCGCAAAGCCTAAAGGCGGTGTTGTTGCCCGCTTGGGCGGTGAAGAATTCGCAATGATTGCTCCGATGACGGACCGGAAGACAGCCATGGCGATTGCTGAAAAAATCCGCCAAACTGTTGAAGGCAAACGTCTGGTGCGTCGCGCTTCAAACGAGGACCTTGGCAAAATCACCATTTCGCTGGGTGTCGCGCAACGCCGCCAAGCTGAGAAGCCAACCGATATGGTTGAGCGCGCTGACGCAGCGCTTTATGCGTCTAAGCGTAATGGCCGCAACCGCGTCAGCCAAGAAGAAGTGGTCAAAGCTAAAGCCGCTTAATCCTACAAGCGGCCGGTCTTTCCCAAAGCAAAGATAAGACGTGCGCGCGCCTCTGGCATGGTCTTCCGTACGGGGTTGAGCAATTCGCGCTCGATAAAATGCCCCATCAGTGCAAACCCGTCGGCGACATCACCGCTCACAGGTCTATTCTGTCCGCCCAGCAAGAAAGGCGGCAGCACCAACAGTTTGTCGGCAAACGGCTCACCTGCTGCGCGCGATGCTGCCCGCCCTGTCTTTGGGCTTACCCAAGCAAGGTCATCGGGAGACCCCGTCAGCGCACATTGCGACAGATCTAAGCCATAGCCCATCTCGGCCAAAAGCCCCATTTCCCAACGAATATATAGGGCGGGCCAACCTTGGCTGTCGCTGAGGGCTTGGAGCAAAATCTCCGTAGCTTCAAACAGACCGACACAAGGCTGCCGTTCTGGTGCCACTTCCAAAAGAAGCGTTGCTACACACGAAAGTGCGGCCAGAGCGGCGGCATCATCCATCACATCGGCAGGGCCGCCGCCCCTGCCCTCCATCTCATCAAAGAAGCCAAGTTGATCTTCGAGGCGTGACTTCCACGCTAGATGCAAGCGGGTACCGGGCTCAATCAACGCACGCTTGCGCTTGCCCGCGCCACCATAGACAAGGCCCGAAGCCCGGCCGACTTGATCGCTTAAGACGTCTAGAATGACGTCATTCTCGCCAAAGCGGCGCGCCGACAAGGCGATTGCATTGCCTGTCCACGCGCTCATGGGCGACCTCTAGGCATCGAAGTCGAGGCCTAAAGCGGTATAATGCGAGCGCTCGTCAATCCAATTCTCACGCACTTTGACGTGTAGGAACAAGTGGACCGGCCTTTCAATCGCTTCGGCAATATCTTTGCGTGCGTTTTGCGATATCCATTTCAAGGTCTCACCGCCTTTGCCGATGGCGATGCCCTTATGGCCGTCCCGCATGACATAGAGGGTCTGGTCGATGCGAACCGAACCGTCCTTCTTCTCTGTCCAAGCGTCGGTTTCAACGGTAGCATGATAGGGCAATTCCTCATGCAGACGCAGGAACACCTTTTCGCGCGTGATTTCGGCCGCCATCACACGCATCGGCGTGTCTGCCACTTGCTCTTCAGGATAGAGCCACGGCCCTAGTGGCATACGCTCAGCCAGTAGATCGTTAAGGCGCTTAAGGCCCGATGACTTCAGGGCCGAAATCATCACCACCTCATCATAAACGCCCTTCTCAAAGAAGGCTTGAGAAAGGTCGAGCAGCTTCGCGCGTTCAAGGACGTCAACCTTATTCAGTGCCAAGATCGCTTTGCGCCCTTGCTTTTGCAGGCCCTCAATGACCTGCTGCACATCTTCAAACGTTCGCTTGTCGCTGCCATCACCGCGATTTTCTGCCATCCGGCTCGCGGCTGGCGCGTCAACCACGTGAACCAAGGCATCGGCATCGGCTGCCCCACCCCAGGCCGATGCGACCATAGCGCGATCAAGGCGCCGCTTGGGCGTAAACACGCCCGGAGTGTCTACGAGAACAATCTGTGCATCGCCATGAATGGCAACGCCACGCACTGGGAAGCGGGTGGTTTGTACTTTTTGGGTGACAATCGAAATCTTCTGCCCAACAAGCGCATTGACTAAGGTTGATTTGCCAGCATTTGGCGCACCCAAAATGGCAGCAAAGCCGCAGCGGGCTTTTTCTGGCCCTGCTGGGATGGGTGTAGTTTCACTATTCTCAGACACGTAATCCGCCTTGCTTCAGAAGCGCTTGGGCCGCAGCCCGCTCTGCATTTTGTTTCGAAGATCCCTCTGCGGTTGCAACATGGGTCCCAGCTTTGACCTCTATCACAAAACGAGGCGCATGGTCAGGGCCATCGCGTTCTAGCACCTGATAAACTGGCGGCGGGAAGCCGCGCTTTTGCGCCCACTCTTGAAGCGCACTTTTTGGATTGCGATGGAGCCCCGATGGCTCTTGCTGACCTGCCTCCCAAGCAAGCTCAAACAAGCCCTGAACCGCGGGTCGACCGCCATCCAGCCAGAGAGCAGCCATCAAGGCCTCAAACGCGTCACCCAGAATGGAATCGTTTTCCGCAACCGCATCAGCGCTAAAACCGCGAGAAACCACCATCAGCTCAGCCATGCCAATGCTGCGCGCAGCCTCTGCACAATTTTTGCCAGACACGACGGCATTGAATTGTCGTGTTAGTTCACCTTCTTCGGCGCGACCTTGGCGTTCAAACAGGCGCTCTGCCGCCATAAGGCCTAAGACCCGATCGCCGAGCCACTCCAAGCGCTCATTATGGGCAAAGCCCGGCTGACCATCGCCACGCGACTTATGGGTAAAGGCTCGCTCTAACAGGGATCGGTCAGAAAATTGATATCCGATCTTCTCTTGTAGCGCCTGAAGCTTAGCGTCTCGCGTCATCGAATGGGGACAGCGAGCCGATCCCACCGCAAGCCCGTGAACCACGTCCACGGCAGATAGATACGGGTGGTCTCATCAAATGAGAGCAGCACAATCCGGCCACGACCGACGAGGTTTTCAGCTGGCACGAAGCCAACACCAGATTGCAGGATTGGATCCGCTCGGCTGTCGGTCGAATTATCGCGATTGTCGCCCATCATGAAATAATGGCCTTCGGGCACCACAAAGACTTGAGTGTCGTCAAACATGCCATTGGTTTCAAAATCATAGGTCACATAGCTGCGACCGTTCGGCAGGGTTTCGCGAAAGCGAGTTGTCGTTCGAATATTGCCATTTTGTTCGGTAATAGTCTCAGGCTCTAACATCTCTTGTTTGACCGGCGTGCCATTCAAAATAACTTGCCCGCCGACAATTTGGATCCGGTCCCCCGGCATGCCGATCAATCGCTTGATGTAGTCCTGGCGCGGATCGGCAGGCAGTTTGAAAACCACCACGTCACCCCGTTCTGGCGTTTGACCAAGGACACGGCCATTCAAAATCTTGGGCGAGAACGGAATGGAGGCATTGCTATAGCCATAGTCCCACTTCGACGTCCAAAGATAGTCGCCCACCAACAGGCCGGGACGCATGGATTCAGAGGGAATGTTGAAAGGTTGAAACAAGAAAATCCGCAAGAAAAGCGCGATACTCAAGGCCATAACAATGGTCTTGACGCTTTCAATTAGGCTATCACCCTGTGGCGCTGGTTTTACCGCCTTCTTCGAGGCAGCCTTAGAATTTGTTGTGTCAACCATGGGATTCGTTTCTTTTCAATTTGTTTCTAGGGGCCGCAGGCCGATCACCACAAAGGCCATAGCCAGAGGGTGGTCATCGGTCAGACTAAGATGAATGTCAGCAGCAAAGCCCGGTGGTGTCAGTTCTTGCAACCGCTTTAGCGCGCCGCCCGTCAAACTCAAAGTCGGTCTGCCAGTTGGCAGATTGACGACTTCCATGTCGCGCCAAGCAACACCGAGCCGCATGCCCGTTCCAAGCGCTTTCGAACAAGCTTCTTTTGCGGCAAAGCGCTTGGCATAAGTGTCTGCCCGTTTAGCTGGGCGACGGTTAGCACGGGCCTGTTCGCGCGCGGTAAAGCACCGGGCTTCAAAGCGGCTGCCAAAGCGCGACAACGTCTTCTCAATCCGGTCAATCCGACACAAGTCTGAGCCAATACCTAAAATCATGCGCGTGCTTCATCCATGAAGCGACGCATACGGCCAATGGCATCTTCTAGGCCAATGAAAATTGCTTCACCTATGATGAAATGACCAATATTTAATTCAACCAGCTCTGGGATGGCCGCAATTGGCTTCACATTATCAAAGGTGAGTCCGTGACCGGCATGCACCTCAAGACCGCGCGCTGTGCCGATCCGCGCCGCTTCCGCTAGCTTTTCAACAATCTGCCCAGCTTCCTCGAAATGTCCTTCAAGTGCAGCTTCGGCATAGGCCCCCGTATGAAGCTCAACCACTTGCGCGCCCATAGCTTCGGCAACGGCCAGTTGGATAGGATCGGGCTCAATGAACAGCGAAACGCGCCGTCCAGCGGCCGCAAGTTTGCGCACCATGGGCGCGATCGAATTATGTAGTCGCGCGACATCAAGGCCGCCTTCGGTTGTCCGCTCCTCACGCTTTTCCGGCACGATACACACCGCATGTGTCGGATGGCGTAGCGCAATGTCGAGCATTTCTTCGGTGGCAGCTAGTTCGAGATTGATCGGCAATTCAACTTGCGCAATGAATTTCTCGAGATCCTCGTCGCGAATATGACGACGATCTTCCCGTAAGTGCAGCGTAATCCCATCTGCCCCGGCTGAGGCTGCAATCTGGGCGGCGCGCAACGGATCAGGATGGGGTCCGCCCCGCGCATTTCGGATCGTCGCCACGTGATCAATGTTGATCCCAAGGCGCAAGCGATGGTCAAAACTCATGCGGATGTGCCTTGTGAAAGCGCCCGACTGCCCGGCTTAATGGCAGGAATGCCCTTCAGATCATCTGGAATTTCATCGGCCGCAAAGCTTTCGACTTCGATAGAGGCCAAAGCCACCATTTCACAGCCCACATCCGCACGGCCAGCGCTGCGGTCCACAATCACGGCAGCTCCCAAAATCACGCAAGGCGCATCCTTGATGGCTTCCAAAGTCTCGCGCACCGAAATACCGGTTGAGACGATGTCTTCGACAATCACGACGCGGGCTTCAGCCGGCAAGGTGAAGCCGCGGCGCAAGCGGAACTTACCGTCTTCGCGCTCTACATAGACAGCCTTTGCTCCCAGATGCCGTGCGGTCTCATAGCCCGGAATAACCGCCCCCACGGCTGGTGAGACCACGTAATCAACTTGGCCCCACCGGTCTTTGATTTTCTCGGCCAAGGCTTTGCACAGCGACTGGGTAGCGGGCGGGTCCATAAACACAAACGCCTTCTGCAAGAAGGTGCGGCTGTGACGGCCTGAAGTTAAAATGAAATGGCCTTCCAAGAGGCCACCGGCCGACTTGAAGATGGAAAGAACGTCGTCATTGGTC
>VYLK01000184.1_pt1 | contig 48583 bp, 34 predicted proteins | sample 5114321 | NCBI WGS metagenome assembly VYLK01 (sample SAMN12291792, study PRJNA351875) | freshwater metagenome | isolation source: freshwater lake | place: USA: Michigan, MSU2 Lake | collected 2011-08-16
AACTGATAACTGATAACTGATAACTGATAACTGATAACTGATAACTGATAACTGATAACTGATAACTGATAACTGATAACTGATAACTGATAACTGATAACTGATAACTGATTACTGATAACTGATAACTGATTACTGATAACTGACTCCTAACCCTACTTAATTTAACTTCAGATCAAGAGCGATTGGACATTCCACTTTCGTTCCCCCTAAACCGCAGTAACCGCCGGGATTTTTCGCTAAATACTGCTGATGATAACCTTCAGCATAATAAAATTCAGGTGCGTCGATAATTTCCGTGGTAATTTGACCATGGCCCGCTTTATTGAGAGCTTCTTGGTAGATCGATCGAGATTTTTCCGCTAATTGCTTTTGCAGGGGATTATAAGTATAGATACCCGATCGATACTGAGTTCCCGTATCATTACCCTGACGCATTCCTTGGGTGGGATTATGACTTTCCCAGAAAACCTTTAACAGTTGTTCGTAGGAAATCACCCTGGGATCATAGACCACTAAGACCACTTCATTATGCCCAGTCATGCCGGTACACACTTCCTGATAGGTGGGATTGGGGGTGATACCAGCCGCATAACCTACGGCCGTAGTGTAAACTCCTTCTAATTGCCAAAATTTCCGCTCTGCTCCCCAAAAACAGCCTAAACCGAATATTGCGCTTTCCATACCAGCAGGAAAGGGGGGCTGCAAAGGATGACCGTTAACGTAGTGGGTGCTAGGTACGGGCATTTTTTCCGATCGCCCGGGTAGTGCCTCCCTTACTGTAGGCAAAGTTAATTTTTTTCCGAATCCGAATAACACCATAATTAAGAATTTGTCGAGAAAGTTTGACTTTACTTTACATTATCGCTTAATTTTAGGGATTTCAGTGATCGGTGATCAGAACTGAGGCTGCAGCTCAATTTTTGTCAATCTACTGAGTTGTGATTTTTAAAGGGAAACTCTCTGCTAAAACTGGGCGTTATTTCCGATTTTATCACTCAATCCCAACCCCGGATCGTATTAGTTTTTCGGTGGGATGCTTACAGGCATCTGTTCATACATTTGTACCAGTTTAGGCGTTGCTGAATCAAGGTATGAATGCCAACTTTGCATCTGATGCAAAAGTTAGTTTGGCTCTAGGTTTTAAAAATACCAGAAAAGAAGATTCATCTCTCAAATCACCAACAGCCCAGTTTAATAACTGGACTTCCCCCATACAGAAATACAGAACTGTTGAATGATAGCTTCATAAAGCAAAAAAGCAACTAAAATATGATATTATAGTCGCATCTAAATGATAATTATTATTATCATGATGCTAAAGCCTTTTGCGGGAATTGTCAAGACAATCTTAAAAAGACTACCGAAAAATGACTATCCCGTTCTCAATACAAGGCTCTTTGTACTTATCTGGCTTCATCTAATTTTCGATAAAAGTCTCGGCAGCTTATGAGATTTGTTTTTTCGACTAAATCATCAAGGGATAGCGGTGGACTTATCTACTTTCTCTAAAGCCAGTCAAAACCGAGATTATCAAGCATTTAATCAGATTTATTTAAGCTTAAATCACGAACTAATATATGCTATCGATTCAACGTCTCGACTTTTCGGCTTAGCTCAGAGTCCACTTCGCTCGACTTTGACAAGCAAATTGTTTTGGATGTCGGCCTATCATCAGATGAAATTAGTGATGCTCCTAGATACTGAAACTGGTTCTATATTAATCGTATATTGGATTCTACAGTTTAGGCAAATTCCTCAAATATATGGGGATACTTTACTTAATAAACTGCGCTATGTTAACTTAATTTTATCCCAAGAGGGAAATCTAATCTCTCTAAGCGAACGCCTGTTTTCGTTGGCTTGTATGTAAAGTTTTATGTACGGATTCAACATTTCTGCTACAGCTAATTCAGTATTTTTGCTTATTGATTTGGCGCAAGCGAATGATTAAGATATGGTGTATGAAGCGTTCAAGACTTTTACCACTATGCCTATTACACCATTGAATTTGTTGTGGTCTCAAAACCTATTAATGGTTCAAGACAATAAAGATAACTTTCTCTATGAAAATGCAAAAACTGCATTTTCACCACTCTGGTCTCCTAACTTCAGATCTCGCTTTAAAGATATACTTTTCTCGGCCACCTGGACGACCAATACACCTTACACACCGATCGCCGGCAATTTACTTGGTGGCGTTAACTCCGTAGCCCCATATACTGCTGCCGTAAACGATACCGTTATTAGAACTCTTGATTCCACAGAAAAAGGGTTACTCATACACACATCACAAAATGGAACTGGCTCAGTGAATCCAAATCTCTGGGAACCAACAGATATAGCCAATACCAGTCCATTTGTTCCTATAAATAGCTTAAACCCTAGTGCATTTACCTTTGCAGAAGCCCTAGGAAACGCAAGTTTTGGCAACCTATCTCTAAACTATTTTCTGGCAGAAGATACATTCCGGGGCATATCGGTAAACCTGGGCAGGATATCTCGCCGTCCCACTTCACCTGCTAAAGTTACCTTAGTCTGGACGGGAACACCTAGCACTACTGATACAGACGCCAACTTAGATGTTTATCTACAAGGAACGACCACAGGCACGATTTATACTGCGTTTAATGCCGGATCGTTTGGTGGGTCTAGCTTTGTCGGTACTGACACCGTTGCTGGTGGCCCTGGCGTGGATTTGATCACTGGCGCTGGTGCTGTAGAGTACATAGAGCAAATTTATCTTCCATCGTGGAGTATTTCCCCCTGGGACACCAGTTTTAATGTTTTCGTTAATGGTACACTCGGCTCTGTTCCGGTTTCTACAGGTCAAGATTTCTCGATCTTTTTTACCTCCCGCCCGGTAGTTGGTCAAGGCCACGGCTGGGGTGATGTGCATCTTTCTACCTTTGATGGCAAACCCTATGATTTGCAAGCAGTTGGAACGTTCATTTATGTCAAGTCTCTAACTGATGATTTTCAAGTGCAAACCGTTCAAAAACCCTGGTATACAGGTGCTCAAGTTTCTGTCAATACAGCGTTTGCGATCAGACTAGACGGCAAAACTTTTGTTTATGATTCAGAGCTTGCCATTGGTCAAGAATTAAAAGTTGATGGAGCAACGTATAATCTAAGCAGTGGCGGCACTGCATTGTTTGGTAACACGAGAATCCAGCGATCAGGGAATCAGTACACCTTCACCTATGCCGGACTAGACGGTAATTTCTCCACAGCCGAGGACAACGATGTCGTCATCGCCTCGGACAATGGAAGCTACGTTGATGTTTTTGTCAATCCTTCTGATGATCGCGCTGGCTCGCTACAAGGGCTTTTAGGTAATGGCGATGGTGATAGCAGCAATGATTTTGCTCTGCGTGATGGCACAAACTTAGGTCCTAATCCCTCTGTTCAAACAATACATACAACGTTTGCCGACAGTTGGCGAGTTGGCAAGGGCGAATCTCTGTTTCAAACAACCACATTTTTGACTACATTGACCAAGTCCACAACTGTATCACCTATAGATATTTCACCTATAGTTATTATAGAGCCTACACCCGATCCCGAGCCTATACCTTTTCCCAAGGAGTTTATTTCCTTAGAAACTCTAGCGGAACAAGATGCCAACGCAGTCGCAGACGCTTTCAAAACAGCACGAGAATTTGGTATTGCTGAAGGCGCTTTTTTAAATGGGGCGGCTTTTGATTTTCTGGTGACGGGGGATAAAACCTTCTTGTTAGGAGCAAAGCAGGCAGCGAACTTGGCACTGCAAAGTGAATTTCAAAATGGAGACACAGCAACTCCACTTGGAAGCATCGAAGGCAGTAAATGGAACGATGTTAATGCTAATGGTATCTGGGAGGCAGATGAAAAAGCCCTAGCCGGTTGGACAATTTACATTGATAGTGTTGCCAATGGAACACTAGATCCTTGGGAACTTTCCACAGTTACTGACGCTAACGGCAAATACAGCTTTACCAACTTGGGACCGGGAGAATATGCCATCCGAGAAGTGAATCAAACAGGCTGGCTCCAAACCTCCCCCAGCACCCCCTACGCTTTGATCTTGAAAGTAGGGGAAAAATTGACTGATGTTAATTTTGGCAACTATCAATTACCCACGATTACACTTAACCCCAGGAGTCAGACCATTGTTGAGGGTTTGACCACTTCTCAAAATGCCCCCTACACCGTCACTCTTTCCCAAGCAAGCAACCAAACCGTCAGCGTTAACTATGCTACTGCTAACGGTACAGCAACCGCGGGATCGGATTACACCGCCATCATTGGAACTCTAACCTTTGCCCCTGGTGTTACTAGTCAAGTCCTCAACATTCCCATTCTCAATGATTCCCTTAATGAAGCAGATGAGACCTTTACTCTAACTCTGTCTTCCCCTACTAATGCTGCTCTTGGTACGCAGACGGCAGCTACCACGACGATAACCGATACTCTCACGGCCGCTGTCACCACGACTTTAGCGGCAAATGTGGAAAATTTGACACTGACAGGAACAGCCGCCATTAACGGTACGGGTAATGCGGGCAATAACGTGATCACGGGCAACACGGCCAATAACCTTCTCAACGGTGGTGGGGGCAATGATACCCTTAATGGTGGTGCTGGACTCGATACCTTGACGGGGGGAGCAGGAAACGATGTCTTCCTCTTCCAATTTTCCCAATCTACTGTCGCTAACCCTGACCGGATCACTGATTTTGCGATCGGCTCCGACAAAATTGATTTGCTCAGTGCCACAGGAGGTGTGCTGCCTGCCCCCGCTGCCTTTAGTCGTGCTGCCAATTCTGCGGCTACCACTTTAACCAATGTCGTGAATGCTGTTTTTACCGATGCCAATGGTGCCTTAGCCGGAAACCAAGCACTTGGTATTAATGGCGCGGCCCTGGTCCAAGTAACCACTGCTGGGATAGCTGGAAACTATATTATTGTCAATGATAATGTTGCTGGTTTCCAAAGTGCCAATGACTTACTGGTTAACGTTACAGGCATTACCGGCACATTACCCGCTCTCGGTAATATCACTGTTTCCAACTTCTTTGTTTAGTGGATTCCTGATCGGGTGACAAGAATATTCTGAAGCCGGCGTGTTAGGGGGGGGAATGGAGTCGCCTCCATCCCCCCCCCTTCAGAACCGTGCATGAGACTTTCACCTCACACGGCTCCTAGTTTGATTGTTCCATTTTTAGGGATACAACTTCTCTTAGGCGCTTGGGTAATGATTTGGTAGTAATGGAGCCATGGCGGAAAGTTTTTGGAGCGGGGCATAAATCCCCGTTACAAAAACGGCCTCATGCCCCCTGCTTCCGTTCAAATTAACCGAAGTGAGGCATAAGAGTCAAAACTCCCAAGTCTAAATCTTTACTATCGATCGATTTTGCCTCATAGAGCGCTAACATATCGTTTAATTGGGGATTACCGCAGGAGGAACCAGTTACCCCCATGGCAATAATCAAACCACAATAACCCTCGGTATTTTTGATGCGTTTTTGCCAATTGCGGCGAGCATTACGGTGGTCGGGATCATCTTGCTCGAATTCCCCAAATAGATAAAGATCACCGTTAGCCATTTTCAGAATCCCCAGATCATAACGGGTATCTTCGAGGGGATCTTCGCCGGGGTTAAAACCAATGGCCGCCAAACCGCCAGCTTGTTCGATTTTTTCGATAATTTCCTTGGCTTTTGGTCGGGAGGTCTGGATCATGACCACGGGGAAACCCTCCCCTTTTGTGGGTACGGATTGGGGTTGATAATGGATTTTTGGACGACTGCGAATTTTATCTAATAATTGCCAGGGAACCATTCCCAGACTCAGATGTGCATTATCGGGGACTAGATTTTCCTTGAGTACGGATTCTTCTTCCTCATCATCCTCATCATCCTCATCATCGTCGTCCTCCTCTAAGAGTTGCATAAATTCCGCACATAGATCGGGCATCGTGGCCACCGTCACGGCCACGGTTTCCCCTTTTGCTTGTTCGGGATCGAGAGGAATGCGAAAACGACGCTGTAATTCTCCGATCGGTTCTTCGGATAAAGCGGATTGATTGCCTTTAAAAAAGCGCAACAGAGCTATTAAAGCCAAATATACTGTGATTGCTTCTTCTTCATCCAAGTAGGGGCGAATGCCTTCGTAGGGATGCACGCTGCCGAAAACTGGATGGATCTGGGAAGGGGGAGCCGAGGCCAGATCGTAGTCATCCTCATCATCGTCCTCATCATCATCGGCCAATTCGTAGCTTAAAAACCAGCAATCTTGGGAAAGAAAGGCTTTTTCTAATCTTTCCATCGATTTTTCTTCTAAAGCGGCCTGCCGGAATTGTTTGAGGGATGCTAGGGAACGATAGAGAATGACTCCGTATTCCCGACCGAGCATTCCCATGACACAAGCGTAAAGATGGGGGAAATCGGGGCGATCGATCTTAATTTCCAAAATATCGTAATCAGCCAAACAGGACCAGGGTTCAGCTTTCCAAATTTCGTGAGCAGTTTTCACTAAAGCAGACTGCCAAGCGGGGGGAATTGCTGGGGGGCGATTATTTTGGAATTCGTCGAATCCACGAAAGAGATCATCGATCAGGGGCAAATTGGGGACATAATCGATGGTGATATCGAGATCTTGCAGTACCCCGCGCAGAAAAAACTGTGTTTCTCGATCGCGAACGATAATTTTTTTCGGTCTAGCTGGCCGGGCGGGACTTTGCGGTGTTTCGATGGCGCGGATTAAGGTTCTCACCATGGCCTCGGGCCCGGTTTCGGGGGAAACTACTTCCATAGAGCGTACACAGCCCTCGCTACCATCCACCCAGATCACGCACTCGCCACCGCTTTCTTGATTTGGTTCTAAGGTGGCCCGGGGCATTCTCTCGGATAAGGATAAAGCACGACGATCTCCTTCCCAAACACTGGGAATTTGTGGAATTTTTTTGAGGCGGCTTTGGGTTGTCCGGGGCAGAAGATTCATCGGGAAATTTAGGGGTAGCTGTGTTAGGATTTTAACCTTTTCTTTTCAAGGATTCCATAAGAATTTTCTATCGATTTAGTCCATAACTTGATAAATAAACCGGAAACCTGACCAAGTTCCCAGATCAAAGGCGTATTCATCAATTACACTGCCAGAATTATCCGTTTTTAAGCCTGAATCTAATTTTAGATCGCTCCAGAAAGCTCTGGCTATTTCTAGGGGGTTAGTCAGGGTGAGCAGTTGGCTGGCTTCTCCCTTGAGGCTTTGAGTGGCATTGAGAAGGGTCAAGGTGTTCGGGAAAGGATGGCGACTGAGGATCAGTATATTCTCTCTGATGCCCTTGGGTTGACTAATTTTCCAATGCCCTTGGCGGTCATTGGGGATGGTGGCCTTGGTTTTGGCGGCCACGACAAAGGGGGCTAATGGGCTAGAATTGCTGAAATTATCGGGGTTTTCTGAACGGGAACAGTATAAAAGCGGTTGGCGATCGCTGTTGAGGACAAGGATCAGCGCGTAGAGGGGTTGTTCTTCTTGGTTCTCGATTTGATAGCGAATTTCCGTCCCGACGGGCAGAATTAAGTCATTGTTAGCGGTATTAGTCCCCTTGCTACCCGGGATTTTTTGGGTTTGTACCGTGGAGATATAGGTTTGATCGAGGCTTTCTAGGGTGACAATGACGGCCAAACCAGAGGATTCTTGATTGATCAACAAGTGCCACAATTTGCGGGCCAGCAGGGTTTCTAGTTGCGGTTGCAGTCGTTTGATTCCCGATTTAATTGCTTCGTTTGCCGCCCCTAAACTACCGATAATCAGGGAGCCATTGGCAGATAATAACTGATAATTGCCAGTTTCTTCGCCACCAACTCGACTTAAGAGACAATCTACCGTTTGTTCACCAATGTTAACCACGGCGGCCACATCGGGCAAACTGGCAAAGGTACTGGTGGCATCTACCCGTTCAATCCGGGTTAAGTTACTATCCAAACCGACGATTAAGCCGATTTGACTCGGAAAAACCCGCAATTTTTCCTGTAGAATCTGTCCGGTTTCTAGGGAAGCAGCCGGGGATAATAATTGCGCTTTGGCTTTTAAACCCTGACGGGAGAGAATTTGTAGGCTAATTTCCTCCCCAGTCGCCTCAATAAAGCTCAAACAGGAGTTAATTCCGTAATTTTCTAGGATTTCTAAGGGCAGGCCGACCAGATTGACTTCTAGGGTGCGTTCATCAATAAGATTTGTAACAATTGCTGCGCCCCCCCTTGACGTTTCTGACGCTGTATGATAGGTTGCCGCAGAATTATTTTTTTGATTACTGGTCAGGATTGCCGGCTGCTGTTGTTCACTGCTGTGACTAGCGACAAGATTACGGAGATGGGGAAAAGCGATCGCAATTGTCGGACTGGGGCAAGCTTGCCAGAGATACTGGGTGAGATCATAGGTGAATAAGCCGGCATTGGGGCTATTACCGCTCAATTCCAGGGCGATTTGCTCTGGTTTAGCGGCAGCGAGAATAACGCCGTTACTAGGCTTATTTTTGAGGTTAAAACGGGTTTTAATATCGGCAGCGAAAGTTAACTCGGCGGGGTTAAGATCAGTCAGGGTTTCGGGATAGGAACGAACGCGGAGATTACCGAGATAGGGCTGAGGTTGGGGGAGATGACTACTATCAAAAACCAAGCTAAACTTATCTGTAGCTAGACAGCGAGCCATCAGCAGAATATTTTCCTTAAGTAAAGCATTTTCTGCCCCATCAGCAGTAATAAAAACCTCTTTTCCGGCCCCAAGACTGCCATAACCGCTAAAGTGAAAAATTACCACATCCCCCGCCCTGGCTTGGGCGATCAGGTGTTCTAAAAAAGCCGATTTGATCGCTTCTCGACTGGCTTGTTGTCCCGTTAAAGTTACTATATCAGCATCGTGAAAGCCAAAACGATAACGGAGAAGGTCTTTTTGTAACTCCACATCGGTGAGACAACCGGGCAGCGGCGGAATATTCGCCCCATACTGGTCAATACCGACTAAAAGAGCCAATTTTCGGGGATTAGGAGCGGCGAGAGCAGCCAAATGACGGTTAACTGTCCCTTGACTAATGGCCAAAGTCAGCAACCCCCAACCTGTCTGCTGGATCAATTCTCGCCTAGTTATGTTCATGATCCTTGCATAGCCCGGATTAATTCGGCAGCCACTTCTGGACGGGAAAATTCTGGGGGTGGTAATTCTCCTTTACGCAGCAGTTCCCGGACTTTCGTTCCCGAAAGGTGGATTCTTTCTTCCGGTAAACTGGGGCTAGTTTTGGTGGTTGCCATTCCCGAAGTGCGGATACAGTAGAAAGCGTGTTCAAACTTCATCGGCACGATTCCCAATTCCCCCGGCTCGAACTCATCAAAGATATACTGGGCATCGTAGGTTCCGTAGTAGTCGCCGACTCCGGCATGGTCACGACCGACGATAAAATGGGTACAACCGTAGTTTTTACGGATAATAGCGTGGAAAATTGCTTCCCGGGGGCCTGCATAACGCATAGCTGAGGGGTTGATAGCCAGAATAACGCGATCTTGGGGGAAGTATTTATCCATCATGATTTCATAGCAACGCATCCGCACATCGGCCGGCACATCATCGCTTTTGGTAGCGCCGACAAGGGGATGCAAGAATAAACCATCTACCACTTCTAGGGCGCATTTTTGAATGTATTCGTGGGCCCGGTGGATGGGATTACGGGTTTGGAAACCGACAATGGTTTTCCAAGCTTTTTCGTGGAACATCTGGCGCGATTGCAGAGGATCGATCTGATATTTGGGAAACTGAGGATGAGGATCGCGCTGAAGTAACCATATTGGACCTGCGAGGTTAATTTCTCCCTGTTCATAGAGGACTTTTACCCCGGGGTGTTTCTGGTCGTCGGTGCGATAGACGTTAACTGCTTCGTGGGCCTTATTATAACGGTATTTTTGGGTTAGTTCCAGGACTCCGACAAAGTTGCCCTCGCTGTCATCTAAACGAATCCAGTTGCCTTCTTTAAGGGGATCCGCCACTGCTTCGCTAACGGAAAGAGTCACGGGAATTGCCCAGGGTAAACCATTGATTAGACGCATATCATCGACGACTTTTTCGTAGTCGTCCTGTTCCATAAAGCCTTTAAGGGGACTGAAACCACCAATAGCAATCATAACTAAATCCGAGAGCGCTCGTTCATCTAAGGAAACTCGCGGTAGTTTTTCAGCTAGGGCCAGAAATTCGGCTTTTTCGGCAGCGGTAGCAATACGATTAATTAATTGCCCACCGTGGGGCGCGATTCCTTCGGTCAGTACAGTCATAAAAATTTCTTTACATTGTCACGGTTGATCCTATCAGAAGTTGGTTAAAGCTCTATGGGATTCCAATAAAAAGGCTTGTACTGAAACAGTACAAGCTCTTACCTTAGATTGAAAAATTTAGATATTAGGCAATTACACTGAAGTTGCTTTGGTTGACTGTGGCCAGACTGGTAGAGGTAGAACTTAATGTGGCCAGAAGGTTAGCATCTGTACCGAATAGGAGGGTATTAAAAGTATTACTTGTGTACCATACCTGTACCCCTGCAGCCGTGTCAACACTCAAAATTGCCGCACCAAAGAGAGACCCCGCAAAAAATGCCGCACCGGCGGCGACAGACAGGGAGTTACCTTCACCGTAGCGACTAGCGGAGAGGCTACCGAGAGATAATCCCGCAAAACCAGAAGATCTTAAGTTAATTCGATCAATAGAGATGAAATCAGTAATCAAATCTACTCCTTCAAAACGAGAATCGTAGATGAAAGTGTCAGCCCCTGTTCCTCCAGTGAGAGTATCTGCCCCAGCACCACCCACAAGAGTATCGTTACCGCCACTAGCACTGATCAGATCATTTCCGCTACTACCGTTGAGAATGTTGTTTTGAGAATCGCCAATAATTGTATCATTGCCGCTAGTCCCGATGACATCATCAAAATTGAGAAAAGTCCGATTGATGGTGGGAAAAGGACCAAAAACAGAAGCCGCACCCGTGGAGAGATTGATAGAAAGGGAAGCTCCCAACGAAGCAGTGCTGGAATCAATAGTGTTACCGCCCACCAGAGGATCGGCAATAATCGTCTCCATACTGATCGTATCATCGACCCCAGCCAAGCCTTTCTCAACGATTCCCGTCGGTTTGACAGTAATCGCTGTTCCTAATCCGCGATAGTCGGCGGTATCATTGCCTGTTCCACCGTTAAGGGTATCGTTTCCTGTCGTGCCGAAAAAGGTGTCATTGCCTCCATTTCCTCGCAAAAGATTATTTTGACTATCACCTTTAATCAAGTCATCTTGATTAGTTCCCGAGACATCATCGAAGTTGATAACAGTAAAGTTTAAAGTACCAAGAAAAGGAACATTTCTGACGGTTAAACGGGAGGTACTGAGATCAACATCGATAAATGAGGGGGCAGCGGCCGTGGAAGCATCGATTAAATTATTACTAGCAAAAGGATTGGCAATAATTCTTTCAACAGAAGTCAGTTGATCAATGCCGAGACTACCTTTCAAGATTCCGCCTGTGGGCAAAATAGTAATACTCTGTGGGAGGAAAAAAAATCTGCGAAGATTGCTGTAGTCAGCAGTGTCAAAACCACTGCCACCATTAAATGTGTCGTTGCCGCGACTACCGATCAAAGTATCGTTAAAACTGGTCCCCACAAAGTTGTCGTTAGATATAGTTCCAGTAAAAGTTGTCATTAGTTGCAAACCTCCAATTTGGTCTTTTCAATAAAATGTCAGGCGAATAGTTATAAACATTGACCAAGCTTTTTAAAGCATTTTTGGTTAGGGAAAAATTTGATGATTTTTCACCTTAGCCTTTAGGCAATATCACAACGCCAGAAAACTAGCAATCAAAAGGGATACCATAAGATTCTGTTAAGTAGTTTTCTTAGTCAGTAGTTAGGGGATAAGTCAAAACAACTTAGGACAAATTCTTTCGCCTTCTCGATGAATGCTAAGAAATACTAACTTAATGTTGTGTTTAGTTTTAGGATGTAAACTTATGTTAAGTTGTGTTTCAAATGTTGTCAAACTCTATATAAAGTTTAAATAAGCGGTTTATCGGGGGAAAATTGTTGAACTAGGTTTTTATGTCCAGAATCGTACTTGCCACTGCCAATATCGTTGATTATCATTAGCAAGGAAGAATCCGGTTACTGCGACGAGCTGCTGAAGGCTCAATAGCTACTGACTGGAAGCCTGATATCACGCCGAAGTCTCACCGTCGAAACCTTTTGCTTATCCTGATAAGTAGCCTATACTCAACGAATTTAGTATAATTTACCCGCTAATAGTCCCAGGTCACTCGATCGCATCCATGTTCCTGTCTATCCCCAAACTCCCCAACCCTTAATCAAGGGGTTAGGTCCGGCGATGATTTTCCAGTTGGAACAGTTTACAATAAGATTTGTAAAGAATTATCAATAATTATGAGCGAAAAAGTTGTCCTGATTGTTGGCGCTACAGGGGGTATCGGTGCCGCTTTAGCGCGTAAACTAGCTGTTAATGGTCATAAACTCGTATTAGTGGCCAGAAATGCCGATAATTTATCTAATTTAGCTGGTGAGTTGTCTTGTCCTTCTTTAATTGTGCCGACGGATATCACCAATCCCACTCAGGTGGAAACTTTGATGGCAAAAATTGTCTCCCATTACGGCCGGTTGGATGTGTTGGTTAATGCGGCCGGAGCCGGTGTGATGAAACAATATAATAAAATCACGCCGGAAGATTTAGATAAAATGCTCGACCTCAATCTGAAGGGGAGTTTTTATACCTGTCAGGCTGCGGCTAATGTGATGAAGGAAAATAAGGCCGGTCATATCTGTAATGTGGTGGGAATTTTGGGTAAGCATTCTATGGCTATGGCTGCCGCTTATTGTGCTTCTAAGTACGGGGTGGTGGGTTTTAGTAAATGTTTGGCCGATGAGTTAAAACGCTATGGTATTAAAATGACTTTATTCTATTTTGGTGGTGTCGATACTCCTTTTTGGGATCAGGTGAGCTTAAAAGTTGATCGCAATAAAATGTTAACTGCTCAAACTGCCGCCGATGCTATCTATTTTGCCATGAATGCTGAACCCCAAGCCGTCCCCATGGAAATTAATATTCAACCCGATAGTCATCTCTTTTTTTAATCATCAGGAGTCAGGAGTTGAGAGTTGGGGTTTTAGGGTTTTAGGGTGTTGGGGTTTTAGTTGAAATTCCCCCATTTCCCCACTCCCCCATTCCCCCATTCCCCACTTCATAATTCATAATTCCCACTCCCCATTTCCCCATTTCCCCATTTCCCCATTTCCCCATTTCCCCATTTCCCCATTTCCCCATTTCCCCATTTCCCCATTTCCCCATTTCCCACTTACTAACACTCAACCACTTTTTTAACTTTATCTATGTTTGTTGATCATATTCATTTTTATGTAGAATCGGCCAAAAAATGGCGAGATTGGTTGGTGCGGGTAATGGATTTTCAGGCGATCGCAAATTTGGTGAATCTCCATACGCACACGGAAATAGTTGGCAATGGCATCCAAAAAGATAAAACTAAACAGATTATTTTTATCTTATCTTCTCCTTTAAATTCCCTTAGTCCGGTGGCGGAATTTTTAGGTAAATATCCTGAAGGGGTGGCGGATGTAGCTTTTCAAGTGGAGGATTTAGACGCTTTAGCTAGGAGAATTAAACAGGATATTTTTATTCAGGAAAGTGCTTTTTCTAGGGGGAAGATAAAAAGCTGTCAAATCTCTAGCATTGCTGATCTCAAACATACGTTAATTGAAAGACAGGGAATCACGCCAATTTTAGCCGATCCTAATCTGATTGAGTATGATAGCAAGGAACAATATAATCAGGATATTCTGGCAATTGATCATTTAGTTTTAAATGTTTTTCAGGGGAATTTAGAGTTAACAGCCAATTGGTATGAGGAAAATTTAGGCTTTAAAAAACGGCAAGCTTTTACTATTAAAACGGAGCGTTCTGGTCTTTATTCCCAGGTACTTGTTCACCCCGAAACCGAATTAAAATTACCAATTAATGAACCAGATAGTAACAGTTCTCAAATTCAAGAATTTTTAGATATTAATCAAAAATCTGGCATTCAACACATTGCTTTAAAAACAGAAAATATTTTAAGATTAACTCAAAAATTAAAAGAAAGAAAGGTAGATTTTTTATCAGTTCCCGACAGTTATTATCAACAAATTAGCTATCAAAAAAAAGATTTTAATATTGCTGATTGGGAATGGTTAGAAATTAAAAAACAGGAAATTCTCATTGATTTTGAACAAAATAGTCATTCCCTCCCAGAAAAGCCGACTTTATTGCAAATTTTCACTAAACCAATTTTTTCCCAGCCGACTTTCTTTTTTGAATTAATCGAGCGCCGTCATGCCGCTAGAGGTTTTGGAGAAGGCAACTTCCAGGCCTTATTTGAAGCGATCGAACGGGAACAAATACAGCGAGGAACTTTAGATTAGAATCAGAAAAGCGAGCATTTTTCCCATCAGACTAAGTAGGTAGGTGTTAAAAGTTTTCAGGCACCCCCCTTATTAAGGGTAGATCCCCCCGCCTATCGGCACCCCCCTTATCAAGGGGGGCAGGGGGGATCGAACCTAAAATCCATTTTTAGTTTAATTATAACCAGCTACTTATCAACGATGACGTAATTCAATCACATCTTTTTTGATCGTGACATCATAGGAACCAAAAAAGGTTTGTCCCAAGAGTCCTAACCCTTCCATTTGGGGAGAAATATTAACAATCTGATTAGATAAAGCCACCTCGCCAACTTTAACAGAATTAATGCGACCAAGATAACCAGTAACGACACCGCCGGCGGTATTATTGATTACTTCCCTTTCCCGTTTGACTTTCATTGCTTTCGCCATGGCATTGGTGAGGACAATACCACTAGCACCTGTATCAAAAAGCATCTCATAGGAGTGACGGTTATTGAAAACTACCATCACCGTGGGAATACCTTTAACCCGGCGTTGAATCGGTAGCTGATAAACTTGCGGGGAATTTTTCCTATTTCTAGATGAACTGCCACAGAGACGACTAAGATCTATGTGTTGTCCATCTGCTCTTTGGAGAAAGCATGGTAGAAAGCATTCTGGTAGAAAGCATTGCGATTGAGCGAGAGTCGTGGGGGTGAAGGGAAATAAGAGCAGGGTGCTGGACAATGCGATCGCAGAAATAGACCTATTCATGGGTTTAACATCGAGAAAACCGACTCAGAAAAAAACGCTTCTAGTTCTATAATTCCCCAAAAATGCGGGAAAATAGCGGGTATTTAACCCGGAGGCCAAGCCATTGGGCGATCGCCTAAGAGATGGACATGAAGATGATCGACGGTTTGACCCCCATGTTCCCCATTATTGATCACTACTCGATAACCTTGACTTAATTTAGCTTCGGCGGCCACTTTTTTAACAGTTAGTAACAAATGTCCCAATAAATCTCGATCGCCTTCGCTGGCTTCCTCTAGTTTCGGAATCGGTTTTTTGGGGATAATGAGGATATGGGTGGGTGCTTGGGGATTAACATCTCGAAAAGCGAGAACCAGATCATCTTCATAGACGATCGAGGCGGGAATTTCTTTCCGGATAATTTTGCTAAAAATAGTCTCACTCATAGACAAATTACTTTTTTTTCAACTATACCATTAAGCTCTCAGCTTTTCTGGCTAGGTTATCCCGATAAATACGCTGATTTTCAGGGTAAATTCCCAAATAAAATCATTTTTATGCGGAAAACTAGCCAAACATCCTGTTTCATTTTCCTAAGAACTCACTTTATTTTTACTTGAGCCAAAATGTTAGCAAGGGTTTGGAGTGCGGCAATTATCGGCATCGATGCCATTAAAATCGGGGTAGAGGTGGATGTATCGGGGGGATTACCCGGAATTGCCGTGGTGGGTTTACCCGATACCGCCGTGCAGGAGTCGAAAGAAAGGGTAAAAGCTTCCCTAAAAAATGCCGGATTTGCCTTTCCCATCCGCAAAATTGTCATCAATTTAAGTCCCGCCGATATCCGCAAAGAGGGGCCAATTTATGATTTACCGATTAGTATCGGCATTTTAGGGGCTTCCGAACAGGTAGAAGCCGATTTATTGGGGGATTTTCTCTTTTTAGGCGAATTATCCCTCGATGGTAGTTTGCGTCCCGTGGCGGGGGTTTTACCCATTGCTGCCGCCGCCGAAAAAATGGGGATTAAGGGTTTAGTGGTTCCCGCCGATAATGCCAAAGAAGCGGCCGTGGTTAAAGGCGTACAAGTGTACGGGTTTCGTCATCTATCGGAAGTGGTAAATTTCTTAAATGAACCCGATCGCTATTCACCGATGACTTTTAACGCTGCCGAGGAATTTGGGCGATCGCGGGTAAATCTCCCCGATCTCAAGGATGTTAAAGGTCAAGCAATTGGCCGTCGGGCCCTGGAAATTGCCGCAGCTGGAGGTCATAACCTAATTTTTGTCGGGCCACCGGGCAGCGGTAAAACCATGTTAGCGCGACGTTTACCCGGTATTCTGCCCCAGCTTACCTTTGCCGAATCCCTAGAAGTCTCCCAGATTCATTCCGTCGCCGGATTACTGAAGGATCGAGGTTCCCTGGTGCGCGAGCGTCCTTTTCGCAGTCCCCATCACTCCGCTTCCGGAGCGGCGCTGGTGGGAGGTGGCACTTATCCCCGACCGGGAGAAATCTCCCTTTCTCACCGTGGTATTTTATTTTTGGACGAATTAACGGAATTTAAGCGCAGTGTCTTGGAATATCTCCGACAACCCCTAGAGGATGGTTATGTGAGCATTTCTCGCACTCGTCTTTCTGTCGCTTTTCCGGCCCGTTTTACCCTGGTGGCGAGTACCAATCCCTGTCCCTGTGGTTATTACGGCGATTCGGTGCAACCCTGCAGCTGTTCACCGCGACAACGGGAACAATATTGGGCGAAATTATCGGGACCGCTTTTAGACCGTATTGACCTACAAGTGACGGTAAATCGCCTGAAACCGGAAGAAATGACCCAAGAGAGTCGGGGAGAAGCTTCTGAGCAGGTGCGGCAACGAGTAGAAGGGGCCCGACAAAAGGCCAGCGATCGCTTTCAAGATACCGGGATTCGCTCTAATGCGGAGATGAATTCCGAGCATTTACGGCGTTTTTGCGCTCTGGATGATAGCAGTCGCCATATTTTAGAAGGGGCAATCCGAAAATTGGGTTTATCGGCCCGAGCAATGGATCGCATTCTCAAAGTTGCCCGCACCATTGCCGATTTAGGAGATAGTGAAATGCTGAAAAGTTCCCACGTTGCCGAAGCAATTCAGTATCGCACTCTCGATCGTTTAAGTTAAGTAGGGAGGCACAATTATTTGTAGGATGGGTTAGCGGTAGCGTAACCCATGCCGGCGTTGGGTTTCATGCTTCAACCCAACCTACGTTCTGAAAAAGTTTGTTGGTGGGGTTAGGAGTCGGTCGGGGAAGTCAGCATAATAGAATGACCTCCCACACCGCAAAAGCGATTAATCGGGGGATTCTAAGCGTTTTTGCCATTCTCGATCGATTTTATCGGAGCGCTCGATCTCTTGTTCGAGATAGTCTTGATCGGTAGAATAACTAATATCAGCATCTGTAATCACTTTTTGGTCAGCAAATTGACGAGAGTAGGCCAGTTTTTGCTCTAATTCAGAATTATTTTGGGCTAATAAATCTGCTCTTTTTTCTCGCTGTTGATTGCGTTGATTAACCCGCTCATTTCTCCACTGTAAAAAGAAATAACGACCGAGGGGAATCCCCAAAAAAGCACCGGCATAACTGAAGAGAAAACCGTAGATTCCTGTGACTATCGACCCCAGAGAACCACTCAAATCCACACTATCACTGTTGAGCAAAGATCCTAAAACTAAAGCGAGGATAAAGTTAACCACCCCTAAACCTAAAGCTAAGATAATTTGACCGCTATCTGCTTCGCTAAACTTCCAGCGTTTTTCCTTTAGATAGGGGGAAACTGTTTGTAATTTTCTCTTTTTGGTTGTCACCTGTAGATCGGGAAAATAATAGATAATATCGCCTCGATCGGACACTTGCGGCAATCCATTAAAGCGGGTTAAAACTGGGAGTATATAATCTTCTGTCTCCTCATGACTAGGGGTAATACTATCGAGATAGGGGGCAATTTGTGGAGCAATAATCGAGCCACGATTATTTTGAATTACTTTACCGATAGTTTGCCAGCGTCTCTCCTCTAAATTGAAATTAGGATCGCCATCGCCAAAAAGAAAAGAAAAAACTGCCTCGAGAAAATTCATCTTACTAGGAGGTTTATCTGCCTTAACTTCCCTATCTCTTCTTTCGTAGTAGTTATTACCAAAATCGGGATAAAAAATCCAGAAAAAGTCCGTGGGAAAGAAGTTAATATTAATGTTGTTATTTCCAGAATTGTTATCCGAGTCACTATCTTTGAACATTAAGCCGATCAGGATCGCTAGGATAGCAAGCAAGAGGATTAAAATCGAAATAATTAAAACAATGCCAAAGGAAATGCGAATAACATAAAAAACTACTTTCCAGATTTTACTGGCGAAAGCTTTTAACTGCAATTGCCAATATTTATTCAGGAGAATCGAGCGAAAATTTTCGGGGAAAAGATAGATAATCTCCCCCGTATCTGCTACCTGTAAATGTCCCCCTGCTTCCGCAGCTAAAGCTAATAATCCCTGTTGTGCAGCGTTAATCTCTAAACCCGATTTTGCCGCCACATCACCCACCGTAACCCGATAGCCTAATTTTTCGATCGATTGTAATAGAGACTCTTGGGGATTCATAGAAAATACTGTTCCTCTCGATTATCCTATTTTCTAGTGTAGTTTTGATTTTGTCTTTTTGGCAGCGGCTATCTGGATTGACAGGTGCGGCATTTTGGACTCGATCGAGAAAATATCGTTATAATTGTTCCAATAGTCGCAAAAAGCAGGGCTAAACTGTATAAATAGTTACTTTATAAGCAATTATCAGAGGTGAGCATGAATGCGTCGGAACAGGCAAAAGGATTAGAATTAACGGCGAAGATCGCCACACTCGTCAACCTGTTTAAACAACAATTCCCCGATGCAAAGGCAGATCTGAAACCTTGGCGCAATGATCCCCACACAAGGGAGTTAACGGACCCCGACTCGATCGATATCGCTTTCCATTTTCCCGGTTGGAGTCCCAGAATTCAAGGGCGCAGTATTCTGGTACAAATTCGTTTTCATCTCGATAACGAGGATCAGCATCAGCGTTTGATTGGCTTAGAAATGCAGGCTTTTAACCATCAAGGAACCGCTTGGCGACTATCTACGGTGGAAAATTGGCAATTAGTCGGCAATTATCAACCTTCTCCTAAGGTGGCTGATAAGTTAAAATATTTCAGCCGGCAGGTGTTTGAAGTTTTTAAAAATGAGCATCGATAGCCGATTTATCAATAATTTGATCTACAATTTTTCTAAGGCTTTTCTCTCTTTTTCAGTCACTTCTCGCCATTGACCGGGTTGTAATCCTGTTAAGCATAATTTATTGTTTTTGTCAATAGTAATGGCTGTTCTAATTAATCTTAAAGTGGGATAACCAACGGCTGCCGTCATCCGTCTTACCTGACGATTTCTTCCCTCAGTTAAGGTAATTTCTAACCAAGCGGTCGGGACAGATTTTCGATAACGAATCGGTGGCTCTCTGGGGGTTAAATCTGGTTCAAAATCTAGTAAATTAACTATTGCTGGTCGAGTGCGATAATCCTGAATAGGAAGACCTTGACGCAATTTTTCTAAAGCGTTTAGGTCGGGAATTCTTTCGACTTGTACCCAATAGGTGCGCGGATGAGCAAATTGACGATGACCCAAACGATGCTGTAATTGACCGTTATCTGTGAGTAATAATAATCCCTCGCTGTCCCTATCTAAACGACCAACAGAATAGATATTGGGTATAGGAATATAATCTTTTAAAGTCGAGCGACCATTTTCATCAGTAAACTGACATAATACATCGTAGGGTTTATAAAAAAGGATATATTTATTCAAGGGAAAAAGGAGTCAGGAGATAGGAGTCAGGAGATAGGAGTCAGGAGATAGGAGTCAGGAGATAGGAGCTTTGGCTCTTCGGTTTATGTTATGCAATGAACGGGGGTTATAGAGGATGTAACCCTTGTATAGAAAGGCATTTAGCGATTTTTGTCAATTATTTTTGTCTAGAGCGAACTAATCAATTAAGTCTCTTGCCAGATAAGGATTTAGTCGATTTATGCTCCCCTATCGAACCATACCAAGTAACGAAGAGCCGGAGCTTTTTGCTTTTATCAGTCAAGAGTAAACAGTAATCCTTGAAAAGAAAGCTCCCAACTTGCGACTTAATACTGTTCACCGAAAACTTAAATCTGACCACTGATAACTGATAACTGGTAACTGATAACTGATAACTGATAACTGATAACTGATAACTGATTTAATCCCGTTGATGGGAGAATTGATAAGCACCGACAATCGAGAGAAGAATAGCGACGATTAATAAAATGGGGATAGCGAACCAAGGAAATTGATTAATATCGTAGGCTGCGGCTCTTAATCCTAGACTAGCATAGGTGAGGGGCAAGGCATAAACAATAATTTTTAATGCCCAGGGTAAGGTTTGGGGATCGAAAAAAGTTGCTCCTAAAAAAGACATCGGCACGATTAAAAAGTTATTATACAGACTGACACTTTCGAGGGATGTAACTCGCAGTCCGACAATTGCCCCTAAACTGGCAAAGACGGCACAATTTAAGATTAAAACTAATAAAAAGAGAGGATTGAGAAAACTGGCAAATTTTCCTGTAAATAAGATAGCGATGAGAATCACTGATGCAGAAGTCATTACACCGCGCAAAATTCCCGCAAAAACTTTGCCTAAAAATAATGAGAGGGGATGGACGGGAAGTAATAATAATTCCTCGAAGGTTTTACTAAATAAGCGATCGCCACAGATGGAAAAGGTGGTTCCCCCGAAACTGATCGCCATTGAGGACAAAGCCACCATTCCGGGTAAAATAAATTCTAGATAGGAATCGCCGATCGAGGGTTTCATCGAGCGATCGAGGGCGCTTCCCAACCCCAACCCGAAACCGATAATATAGATTAGGGGAGAAACTAAACCTGTGGCGGCGATCTGAAGGACTCTCGCCCGTAAATCTAGCCATTCTCCCCAAAATACAGTTAAAGTGTCTGTTAATATCGTCTGAGCTTGAGCGAGTTTCACTGGTATTTTGGTTAATTAGTAAATATACTTTTAATAATAATTAATAATTGTCCCCTTTTTCAAGAGTGGCTCATCCCAGTTTAGTGAAATGTCGGGTGCGTTAGACGGCGACAATCTCTGCTTAAACTTGAATGGCTGCGGCTCTTTTAAAAAGATGGTATCCTGATCAAAAATCAACGAAGCACGAGAGTTATGGGACTTGCGCTTTGATAATGTACCTTTTGGGCGAACGCAGTTCGCCCCTACATTGTGGACAAAATCCGTTACTGTAGGGGCGCAAGGAACCTGCGCCCTCCGATCGATCAGGTTTGCTGATCACTCTAAGTAGGGCTTGCTGAATAAATCTAAAAACTTTGTTGGATAAGACTTTTAGACTTTTTTTCCCTCAAAAAGTGCCAGCCGTTGCGGGGATCGGGGGGAAAATTCCTGGACTTTTTCCCTGAAAATTAGGTAACTGACTATAGCAAAAAATGGGTTATTTAGGACGCTTTCAATTTTCAAACTCTTATCGGTCAAGGGTTTCAGCGATTGATTGTCCTAACCACCCCGATCTTTGCTATACCTCAAAATCGGTAAAACCCCACACCCCACACCCCACACCCTGCCCCTAGGAAAAGCTTTTTCAGCAAACCCTAAGTAGGGGGAGAGCCTTCGAGAGCCTCCGCAGCTAAGGGACTTGCGCTTTGATAATATGCCATCTGGCTGGTCTGATTCTTCTACAGAGCAATTTTCTGGCTGGGATATTATTCCCACGCAAGTCCCTTGGCCTGATTATTGGCACTTTCATTGACAGCAAGAGCATCAACGGCATCATCGGGCTTTGTAAGCTAAGACGCATTTAACCCGCAGCAATTCTCATTTTGAAACGATTTTGCGTTGTTTCAGCGATCTAGAGATTCGTTAAGAATTATTAACCCCTCTAGGTGCAAGGGTTTTAATGTCATGAAACCTTAAAATGCTGGTAAGTTCAGATATAGAGGAAAATACCCCAGAGAAATTTTCTATTCTTCCTCTGACTCTGGAGAACTCACCCAAGGGGGAGAAGATTCGGCAGCTTTCGGGAAAGAAAAAGATTTTTTTGGAGGAGAAGGCAATAATTCCAATTGTCGATTACTGGTTTTATAGCTAGTTTTATTTTTATGCTCTCCCCGTCGTCGTTGGGAGGTTTTTTCCTCCGTCGTATTTTCGGCTATCACTTCATACAAAATCGCTCGTTTATCTTCTTGTTGGCCTTTTCTTAAAACCCGTCCTAAACGCTGAATATATTCCCTCGTGGAACCAGTTCCCGATAAAATAATCGCGATGCGTGCTTCCGGCACATCAACCCCTTCATTAAGAACATGGGAAGTCACCAGAATTTTGTATTCTCCCTGACGAAAACGGGTCAGGATTTCATGGCGTTCTTTCACGGGAGTTTGATGGGTTATGGCAGGTATTAAAAAGCTCTCGGAAATGCGGTAAACTGTGGCATTATCGTTGGTAAAAATTAAAATTGGTTCTGGATAGTGTTCACAGATTAACTCGGCTAAAACTCGCAATTTTCCCTGGGTTCCAGAGGATATTTCCTTCGACTCCCGGTGCGCTAACATCGCCCGGCGCCCTTCGCTACTTCTGGCACTAATCATGACAAAATTTTGCCAACCATCTAAACCGGACAAACTGAGATTATTTTTTCTTAAAAAATCATTGCGAATTTTAATTGCTTCTTGATATTTTTCCTGTTCTTTGGCAGATAGTTTCACTTTAATTTGAATTATTTCATGATCCGCTAGGGCTTTTCCTGACAAGTCTTGGGGACTTTTTTGATAAACAATTGTACCGATAAGATAATCTAAATCCTGATGACTACCATCACCGCGATCCGGTGTTGCTGTTAAGCCTAAACGATAGGGTGCGATCGAATCTTCCGCTATTTTCCGAAAGAAATCCGATGGTAAATGATGACATTCATCAAAAATCAAAAAAGCGTAACGATTGCCAAGAGTTTCTGAATAAATTGCCGCACTTTGATAGGTGGCGATTAAAATAGCACTATTATCCTTAGAACCTCCCCCTAATAATCCCACCTCTGCATCGGGAAAAGCTGCCAACATCTGGGCATACCACTGGTGCATTAAATCAATAGTTGGCACGATAATTAAGGTACTGCGGGGAGTCGATTGCAGTGCCAATTGGGCAAGATAGGTTTTACCGGCAGCGGTGGGAAGGACGATAACACCCCTTCTCTGGGATTTTTTCCAAGCGATTAACGCTTCCGTTTGGTGGGGGTAGGGTTCCCGTTCAAAACTGGCAATTAATTCTAAATTGTTAAAAGCTTTTGCTTCATCTTGGAAGTTAATGCCCTCCTCCTGTAGGGTTTCCACGAGAGGACGATAATGAATGGCCAAAATGCGAAATCTTTCGATACGATCATCCCAAGTGGCAAAATCTAGCCATTTTTTCCCTTTTGGTGGTGGATGGAGAATTAAGGTTCCTCGCTCATATTTGAGGGTGGGTAAGCGCATTTTTCAGTTATCAGTTATCAGTTATCAGTTATCAGTTATCAGTTATCAGTTATCAGTTATCAGTTATCAGTTATCAGTTATCAGTTATCAGTTATCAGTTATCAGTTATCAGTAAACAGTAAACAGTTAAGCTAAGACGCATTTAAACCGCTTATTCTTAGATTAGCCGAACCCCCCCAATCCCTTTACTGTTGCCTTTTGCCTCTTGCCTTTTGCCTCGTCTCAACAAGCAATTTAAATTACGAACAGCTTATCAGTAAACAGTAAACAGTATAAGTGAACTGAAAACTTATATCTGATAACTGATAACTTATTCAAGGCTGATGGCTTATATTTATTTAAGGGAGGACTTACGCCCTACGCCCCTACAGAAAAACTAATGCGGGGTAATGTAGGGGCGCAATGCTTGCGCCCAAAATGTAAAATTTACGAACACTTTACACCATGATGTCAAGAGAGCCAATTTATCTTGTTAAAAAAATAGAGTGTGAATTAACACACTCTCAGCATATCGGAACAGCCAAAGTTTGGCAATAGATTAAATCTTTTCGGTTAGCTTAGTTAGAACGCGATTGGAACGTTCCACAAAAGCTTGCATTCCCTCAGCATCAAATCCTTTTTGAGCGATTAAAGCTAAATCATAAACGTGCTGACAGAGCATTTTCGCTAATTGCGCCGATGGAGATTCGCCGCTACCGGTAACAATACTTCCCTGACTAATCTGGATAATTTGTTGAATTAAGGGATGATTAGTATTAATCATCAGAATATGTTCTTCGGGGAAAGCCATGGCTTTTTGTTGCATCATTGCCGTCATTTCCTGTAAGCGTCGCATCGCTTCTGGAAGTAAGACAATTGCCGGGGGAGTACCTTGGGGATCATCGGATTTCAAGGCTTCAGTTTTGATATTGATGCGGGAATTATCGAGAGCTTTGGTGAAGATTTCTTTGATTAATTCAGCCCGGGTTTTATTACTACCGGGATCGATAATTTCAGTAGCTTGATCCTGTTCGAGCAGCGTCGAGTCTAATTCAGAATCAACCCGGGTGAATTTCACATCAGAATATTCTCTTTCTAGGAAAGGAATAAAGTAATTAGTATCGATGAAAGAATCAAAGAAGAGTATCTCTAAACCTTGATTTTTGTAGAGTTCAACGTAGGTGGATTGGCTACGAGGATCGGTACAGTAAAAAACTCGATTTTCGTGGCGTTCTTTATGGCGTTCTAGGTAAGCTTTGAGAGTAGTATAACCTTCCTGTTCGATCGCTTCTAGGGGAGTTTTCGCCGTTGTTTCTTGCCATGCGTCACCTTCGGCGGTTTGCACTTCCACTTGTACCGCAGTTTCTGGGGTTTTGTAGGTAGTCCGATAGATTAAAATATCTTCTACCTGCTGTTTAAATTTATCCTCTTTTAAGGAACCAAATTTAATAAAAGTTCCCACATCTTCCCAACAACGAATATATTCTTTTGCGTCTTCGTTGTAGAGAGATTTGAGGCGATCAGCAATTTTTTTGGCAATAAAATCGGCAATACGGCGAACGGTGCGATCTTTGGTTAAAGCACTTCGAGACACATTTAAAGGAATATCTGGACTATCGATAACTCCTCGCAAGGGGATCAGGAAATCGGGAATAATTTCCTCGCAATGATCGCTGACAAAAACCTGATTACAGAATAACTTTAATTGTCCTTTTGAGACATCCACATCTGGTCTGAGTTTGGGAAAATAGAGAATACCATTGAGCAAGAAAGGATAATCGGTATTCAGATGTACCCAGAGTAAAGGTTCTTCTTGGAAAGGGTAGAGATAACGATAGAATTCTAGGTAGTCTTCTTTAGTCAGATTTTGAGGAGATTCTTTCCATAAAGCCCGTTGTTGATTAATCACTTCCCCATCAATTTTAATGGGAACGGGCATAAAATCTGAGTAGGTTTTGACTAACTGGCGAATGCGGGCAGGTTCTAAATATTCCCCTTCCTCATCCATTAAAGTTAGGGTGATAGTGGTGCCGATTTGGCTGCGGGAAGAATCGGTTAATTCAAACTCTGGAGAACCATCACAGCACCAATGGACAGGGGTAGCACCTTCCTGATAGGAAAGAGTATCAATTTCTACCTTTTTAGCCACCATAAAAGCCGAGTAAAAACCTAGGCCAAAATGACCGATTAAATCGTTGGCTGATTTTTGGTATTTATTGATAAATTCTTCCGCACTGGAAAAGGCAACTTGGTTAATATATTTCTTGATTTCTTCCGCCGTCATCCCGATACCGTTATCGGTAATTGATAGGGTACGATTTTCTTTATCGATGGCGAGATTAATTTCTGGTTCGGGAACTTCTCCTCTCGCTTCTCCTGCTAAGGAAGCCATTTTTAATTTCGAGATGGCATCAACACTATTTGATATCAATTCCCGCAGAAAAATTTCATGGTCAGTGTAGAGGGATTTTTTGATAATAGGGAAGATATTCTCGGTATGAATCGTGATATTACCTTTTTCGAGTACCGTCATACGTTCAATTACTAAGGGCTTGACTATTCTAACTTTTTTATTTTGCTCGATAATGGCACTATTGATCACAGAGCGATTGCCCAACTTCCTCTAGGGGGATAACCGTACCGATCAAGGGATTTAACGGCAGCGGGGCGATTTCTAGAACTCGATCGCAAAAATTGCGGTTATTGATGACTTTTTGACTTTTGCAAGCGGTTGGTTGAGATTTGCCGATTGAGGGGGAATTGCAGTAGCTCTACTTTTTACTTTGCAGATATCCCTCAATCAAAATATCGGGATTGAGATAATTAACCGTGACATTTTCTAACTGTAAAGCTTGGCTCATTAACTGGAAACCTAAATCACCCACAGCAGTAGGTGCATTAATTCCCCCGATGATTTTGGGCGCAATAAAAGCGATAATTTTTTGTACCATGCCCTCAGCGATCGCTGCTGCGCTTAAACCGCCGCCGCACTCCCACAAAACCTGACAAAATCCCCTCTGATCAAGATTTTCCATCACTAAAGTGGGTGTCACCTCGGTGAGTTCGATCACTTCCACGCCTTTTGTTAATAATTGTTGCTTAAGCTTGACATTAGCATCAATTTGTGTATAGACAAGGGTGGGAAATTGACTGGTATCCCAAAGATGAGCGGAGGGGGGTAAATCGAGCGATCGAGTCATGACCACGCGCAGGGGATTATGATCGGAGAGGCCGTGAGTGGTTAGGTGGGGATTATCTTGACGGACAGTGCTACCGCCGACGATAATCGCATCACAGGCCGATCGCAGTTGATGGACTATTTGACGAGAAGCGGGGCTAGTAATCCAAGTGCTATGACCGCTAGTAGCGGCAATTTTGCCATCGAGAGTCATGGCATATTTGAGGATACCGAAGGGTTTTTTAGCGGTGATGCGATGGATAAAACCCTGATTGAGTTGACGACATTCGGACTCCTCCACCCCCACCAGCGTCTCGATGCCTACCGATGCTAGTCTTTGAATGCCTTTCCCCGCCACCAGGGGATTAGGATCGATCATCCCTACCACCACTTTTTTAATGCCTGCTTGCACAATTGCCTCGCTACAGGGGGGAGTACGTCCATAGTGGTTACAGGGTTCAAGATTGACGTATAAAGTGGCACCACGCGCTTTTTCTGCCGCCTGTCTCAGGGCGAAAACTTCTGCATGGGGTTGTCCGGCCCCTGGGTGAAAACCTTCGCCGATAATTGTCCCCTCTTGAACGATCACAGAACCCACCAAAGGATTAGGAGAAGTCCGCCCCAAGGCTTGCCTAGCAAGGGTTAGACATCTTTGCATCATTTTGCGATCGAATTCCGTTGCCTGGGCCATGGTTGATTTCTCCGAAGGAGGGGAGACTTTATCAGTGATCAGTAAACAGTAATCAGTGATCAGTGGGAACTATAAATTATAAATTATGAATTGGGAGATGGGGGTGATGGGGTGATGGGGTGTGGGGTGGTCACTGCGTGCGCGTTGCAGGGGGTAGTGGGGCATTTGGCTGAAATTTCCCTAAACCCCTAAATCCCTAAATCCCTATATCCCCTTTCTAACTGATAACTGATAACTTCTTTGCTATTGTTATTTTAAAGTGAAACGTATCAGAGGATACAGAAATCTCAAATCAAAAAAACAAAGATCGAAAAACATTGACTACTCACACATCAAGATAAATCCCTAGGTGTTTGGTCTTCTGAAATGATTGACCCCTGTTCCTAGGATTTAGCGGTTGAACGGACATAATTGCTCGGTGATTATTTTCAAAAGTAATGAATCGACCTACTAACTCAACAAAGTAAACGAATTAACGATGAAACGAATTGCTCGAAAATCTGGGGAACTTGTCGGTTTATTACCGAAAATTAACCCTGTCTGGTTAGCCTGTGTTCCTTTGTCTGCGATTATTTTCGTGGTTTGGAACACAGCCGTACAGGCCCAAGATGCGAAACCCCTAACCCCCGAAGATGTCCAAAACGCCCTTAATACAATCTGGGTTTTAATTGCCGCTATCCTCGTGATCTTTATGAACGCGGGTTTTGCGATGCTAGAAACGGGATTCTGTCGCCAGAAAAACGCCGTTAACGTTCTCGCCAAAAACCTGATCGTTTTCGCCCTCTCCACCATATCATTTTGGGCGATCGGTTTCTCCCTGATGTTTGGGTCTGTCAGTAACGAGTTTTTCGGTACAGGAGGATGGTTCCTCAGCAGTAGCGATCCTGCCAGCTACGTTATGCCTGCCTATTTGCCCACCTCGGTGTTTTTCCTGTTCCAAGTCGCTTTCGCGGGAACGGCGGCAACCATTGTATCTGGGGCGGTGGCAGAACGGATTAAATTCACCGATTTCCTCGTTTTTAGCTTAATTATCGTCGGTATCATGTACCCGATCACTGGTCACTGGGTTTGGGGTGGCGGTTGGTTAGCTGACCTTGGTTTTAAAGACTTCGCCGGTTCGACGGTGGTTCACTCGGTGGGTGGTTGGTCTGCCTTAACGGGGGCGGCAATTCTCGGCCCGAGAATGGGTAAATATATCAACGGTCGCACCAGTGCCTTACCCGGTCATAACATGAGTATCGCGACCTTGGGTTGTTTAATTCTCTGGATTGGCTGGTTTGGTTTTAACCCCGGTTCTGCTTTAGCGGTTAATGAAACTGTACCCTATATCGCTGTCACCACTAACCTCGCCGGGGCTGCGGGGGGTATTGCCGCTACCTTTACCGCATGGGCGAAAGATGGTAAACCTGACCTTTCGATGATTATTAACGGTATTCTGGCTGGTTTAGTAGCCGTTACTGCTGGTTGTGATGGTGTTTCCTATTGGTCGGCGGCAATCATCGGTTTAATTGCCGGTGTGGTCGTGGTTTACTCGGTGGCTTTCTTCGATAACCTGAAAATTGATGACCCGGTGGGTGCAACTTCCGTTCACCTCGTCTGTGGTGTGTTTGGAACCTTAGCCGTCGGTATCTTCAACAAAGATGCAGGTTTAATCACCGGTCAATTCCAACTGTTTATTAACCAAATTATCGGAATTGTGGCAGTAGGGGCATTTACCCTGATTGTTAGTGGTATTGTTTGGACAATCCTTAAGGCTACCCTCGGTATTCGTGTTACTCCCGAAGAAGAAATGGAAGGTTTGGATGTGGGTGAACACGGAATGGAAGCCTATAGCGGTTTCGTCAAGGAGTCCGATATCGTTACTGGTGGCTATTATGCTTCCAGTGTTGACATGGAAACGCCTAGCAGTCGTTAGGTTAAACCTTGTAAAGATAGATTAATTGATCCCCAAAAAAGTTAAAGAGAAAAGGAAGAAGGCCTCGCCCCGATGCGATCGGTGGCTATAATTGCCTTCTAAACCTTTTCTCTTTCGTTTTTTTGTCTATTTCCAGACAGAAAAAAATAATCTTGCTACTAACCACCAACCGTCAATGAAAAAGATCGTAGGAATAACCATACTTTTGCTGGCACTGGGATTCAATTGCGGAGTTGCCCCAGTTTTTGCGGAAACCATCGCCGCTGCTCACCCCAATCCGATTAGTGCTGGAGATACCGCTTGGATGCTGATATCCTCAGCTTTAGTTTTATTAATGACCCCCGGACTGGCTTTTTTTTATGGGGGTTTAGTGCGTTCCCGCAACGTCCTCAACACTATGATGATGAGTTTGGTGGCCATGGGCGTAATTGGTGTAACTTGGGTGCTGTGGGGTTATAGTCTCGCTTTTGATGTCACCCCGGGTAAAAGTGGCTTTGGTGAAGGGATCGAAGCTTTTATCGGTGGTCTGGATTGGGTTTTTCTCAATGGTGTCACCGCTGCCGCACCCGATAGCACCGGCTATGCTCCCACGGTTCCCCATCAAGTGTTTATGGTCTATCAGATGATGTTTGCCATCATCACCCCAGCTTTAATTTCAGGGGCGATTGTGGAACGGGTCAACTTTAAGGCCTTTTTTTGGTTTTTACTGCTTTGGTCCACCTTTATCTATTCTCCCCTAGCTCACTGGGTTTGGGGTAAGGGTTGGTTAGCAGCCACTGGGGCGCTGGATTTCGCCGGTGGAACTGTTGTTCACATTAGTTCTGGGATTTCCGCACTGGTGGCCGCTTGGGTAATTGGCCCGCGGCGTAGTTTTGGAACTCAAACCTATGCACCCCATAATGTGCCGTTTGTTCTCCTCGGTATCGGTTTACTCTGGTTTGGTTGGTTTGGTTTTAATGGTGGTAGTGCGCTTTCCTCTAGTTCCCTAGCCACGACAGCCTTTGTTAATACCACGATCGCTGCTTCGGCTGGGGGTTTGACATGGATGCTGATAGAATGGATTTTACGGGGTAAACCGACAGCGATCGGTATTGCTAGTGGATTTTTAGGGGGATTAGTGGGTATTACTCCCGCTGCCGGTTTTGTTCTACCCATCGGTGCGATTCTCATTGGTTCGATCACTGCCCTTAGTTGTTTTTTTGCGGTTAGTCTCCGGGCAAAATTGCGCTTTGATGATTCTTTGGATACCTATCCTGTGCATGGTGTGGGTGGGACAATAGGGGCAATCCTTACGGGGGTTTTTGCCACAAAAGAGGTTAATTCTCTCGGTAATAACGGTTTACTATTTGGCAACCCCGGCTTAGTCTGGACGCAATTTGTTGGCGTTGCCGCTACTTATATCTTTGCTGCCGTCGGTACTTTTGTGATTCTGAAAGTTCTCGGTTTATTTATGGATCTGCGGGTTAAACCGAATACGGAAGCAGAAGGGTTAGATGTGCCTCAACACGGAGAGGAAGCCTACGGACAGGAATTCGAGTTTGGTAACAGCTTTTCCTACCAGGAAAATCCTCCTGCCACAAATCCGCCAGAAAATTATTAGCGATTCAATCGGCTATTGGTGCGGCTAACAGAGGCGAAATTTCGTCTCTGTGAAACTGGGTTTAATTCCGTTTTTGGTCGTCTTGTCTCCGTCACCGGGGGTTGTGGGGGTTGCTGAATCAAGGTATGAATGCCAACTGTGCATCGTATCCAAAAGTTAGTTTGGGTCTAGGTTTGGCTCTCTTGGATTTGGTGGGTAAAATGTATTCTAAGATACATTCCTGCTGGCGAGGGGGTGGAACGAACCACAAAGACACAAAGGACACAAAGATTGATCGATTCTATGTAAGTTAAACTTATCACACAGAACCTAGAAAAGCCACGCCTTGGCTCTCATAGTAGGTTGATTCATGAATCAACCTACAAAACACGACGTTTGGACAAATTTTCAGCTATGTATTTCCGAGAAATCGACTTAAAACGTTGCCAGATAAAGATTTGAGAGAATGAAACGATCCTAGGGAGCAGGGAGAAGCAGTTCGAGCATTTGTACTAAAATTTCCCATAGGCAGTTTAAATTCAGTACAGCTTAACTTTCCCCGGTCTGCAAGCTGGAGGGGACAAAACTGGTTTATGCTAGAAAGAGTTACCTTAACGTAACTTTACAAAGTCATCGATCGCCCACATTTATGGATTGCATCATCAATCGTCGAGCGCGGTTTTCAGCCAGCCATCGCTATTATCTGCCAGAATGGGACGAAGCCGAAAATCAAAGACTTTTTGGTCTTGGTAGCCGTTTTCCCGGTCATGGTCACAATTACGAATTATACGTCTCCCTATACAAAGAACTCAATCTTTATGGCATGGTGGAAAATCTCTCCACCGTGAAACAGGTAATTAAACGAGAGATAACCAGTCAATTAGACTACTGTTATCTCAATCAAGTCTGGCCGGAATTTCAGCAAACCCTACCCACCACAGAAAATATCGCTAGAGTTATCTGGCAAAGATTAGCACCCTATTTACCATTGGTCAAAATTCAACTATTTGAACACCCCGAATTGTGGGCAGAATATCAAGGAAAAGATATGGAAGCAACTTTAACTATCAAAACCCATTTTAGTGCCGCCCATCGTTTGGCTTTACCGCAATTAACCCTCGAACAAAACTCGGAAATCTACGGCAAATGCGCCAGGGTAAACGGTCATGGTCATAATTATCACCTAGAAGTATCCGTGGCGGGGGAAATCGATCCCCGCACTGGTATGATTGTGGATCTAGGGGATTTACAAAAAGCGATCGATGAATTGGTAGTGGAACCCTTCGATCATGCTTTTTTAAATAAGGATATTCCCTACTTTGCCGAAGTGGTTCCCACCGCCGAAAATATTGCCCTACATATCGCTCAACTATTAGAGGAACGGATCCGCCAATTAGGAGCCGAATTAGATAAAGTTAAACTGATTGAAAGTCCCAATAATTCTGCGGAAATCCACTGTCGTGGTTCGGTTCAAGCTCCCCGACAACTTCTAGAAAAAACCCTGACAGCCGTTTAATTGCCTGTTAGTTAAGGTGATTAGGGTGAGCATGGCTCACCCTAATGGATATAATTAAACCCTAGTTAAACACTTCTCGCCATCCTCGCTTTCCTTTGCCTTGGCGTAAGGGAGAGGCTAAATCGACAATTTTCTCCAGCAGTTTCGGGGCCAATTTTTGACACCAAAGAGCTAGATGACTTTGCCAACCGACGACAATTTCCGTTTTTTGCCTATTTAACCCGGTAATTAGAGTTTGGGCGACTTCTTCGGCGCTCATCGGCTTTAACCATCGAAATAACTGCAATTCTCGCACCATATCCGTATCGGTTAAAGAGGGTAAGAGGGTGACAACTTTGATGTTGTGTTCCCGTAATTCTGACCTGAGAGCTTGACTAAAACCCAAAATGGCAAATTTGGTAGCCGAGTAGGTAGCGAAGCTAGGAGCGGCAATTTTACCCATCATGCTGGAAACATTGACGATGGTTCCCTGTCCCCTAATTGCCATCCGGCGGGCAATTAAGCGAGTAACTGTGTACATGGCCATCAGATTTAAAGATATTTCTGCTTGCACTTGCGAAAATTGCGATCGCAGAAAGGGGGTTTGATGGGCAATACCGGCACAGTTAACAAGGATATCAATGCCACGGCATTCTTGCCAAACGCGGATAATTGAAGGACTAACAAGGTCATTTTCGGTTAAATCTAGGGCTAAAGGTGTGGCAATGACCCCTAGGGACTCAATTTCTTTGGCTAGTTTGTCTAATCGCTCTTGATCTCTGGCAACAATCACAATTCTGCTTAAACCTTGTCGGGCTAATTCTAAGGCGATCGCTCGTCCAATGCCCCGGGATGCCCCCGTGACTAGGGCTGTTTTTCCCTGTAATTTCATGATCAAACTCCTGTTTTAAGCAACAGTACGGGAATTTATTGGTTTTGCTTCTGAAATCTTTAATTTGTGCATCTATGCCCTACATAAGTAGCGAAGCAATCGGGGGATAGATGGATAGGTTAGGGTGCATGGGATTTTTCCTCCTTCAAAGCGCACTCTTGAACCCACGGTAACAGTTGTCTTTACAAACAGCAATCTTTTTTAACACTTTTCCGCAAAATCACTCGATCGGATGAACGCTCAGGGTGATCCTCATACTAAATCCGTTAAGTATAGGTAACATATCAGGATAGGCAAAAGCCAAGAGACAAAGGGCAAAAGGGGGAATAGACAATCAGTTTTTGATAACTGGATTTAGTATCAATCCTATGGAAGGGGAGAAGGGAGTGGGGAAGTGGGGAAGTGGGGAAGTGGGGAGAGGGGAGAGGGGGAGAGGGGAGTAGGGAAGTGGGGAAGTGGGGAAGTGGGGAGAGGGGGGCAGCAGAAAAAAAATTGTGGTTCCACCCTATTGTTGCTCTCAATTTAGGTGTTCAATGTCGGTAATAATCGGTAGAATTACCGTGATCTTTGTGCCTTTTCCTTCCTCACTTTCTAGGTGAATTTGTCCTTTGTGCGCTTCCACACAGCGTCCGACAATGGCTAATCCTAATCCCGTTCCTTGAATATTATCGACATTGCTACCGCGATAAAAAGGTTTAAATAAATGTTCTTGATCTTTGCTGGGAATACCAATCCCTCGATCGACAATTTTAAAGACTACCTGCTCGGATTCGACAATAATCTTAAATTCTACCGGATCGCCTTGAGGTGAATATTTTATAGCATTTCCCAGTAAATTTGTCAAGATATGTTTAATTAAATTAACATCCCAAAGTCCTCTTTCTAAGCTGCCCTCAATTTGGGAAATAATTGCTGATTGGTTTTCTGGCTTAACAATAAAAGATTCTACCAATTTCTGACAATAATCCAGTAAATCCACTGGATCAAATTGACAGTATAATCTCCCGGAATCAGCCCTACCAATTAATAACACTTCTGTGAGCAGTTGATCCATGTCTTTAATAGCTGATCGAATCATGCGAAAATAGCTAACTTGCTGATCTTTTGTCAAACGATCGCGACTTTCTTCTAATAATCCAGCTGAGAGTAAAATTTTATTTAAAGGATTGCGAAAATCGTGGGATAACATAGAAACAAATTCAGTTTTTAACTGATTTAATTCCTGCGCTTTTTCCAGTTGATTAGTGCGTTCAATCACGCTCATTTTTAAAGCTTCGTTCGATTCTCGTAAAGCTTCCTCCATCTGTTTTCGCTCGATCGCATAACATAGCGATCGAGTTAAAATTTCTAAACTTACTTCTCTTTTAATTAAATAATCCTGCGCTCCCTGACGTAGTGATGCCAAAGCTAAATTATCATCATTAGTATTAGTTAAAACCACGATCGGCAATTTCGGAGCGGTAATTAAAAGGGGAGCTAAGGATTCCAAACCCTGACTATCTGGTAAAGTTAGATCTAATAAAATTACATCAAAATTTGTTTGTTGTAACAGAGAAATTGCCTCAGACAATCTTGACACATTAACCAGATGAAATTCTTTTTTTTGATTACCCTTAAGAATTTCCTTTAATAATCGAGCTTCGGCTAAATTATCCTCGATTAAAAGAACTTTTATATCCTGCGAGAGTCCCATTTTTTAATCAAGAGTTAAAGAGATTTGGGAAGTTAGGAAGTGGGAAGATTTTTCAGTGATCAGTAATCAGTAATCAGTAATCAGTGAAAAGAAAGCTCCGAACTTGCCACTTGATACTATTAACTGAAAACTCAAACCTGATAACTGATAACTGATAACTGATAACTGATAACTGATAATGATTCACTCCCCAGGTAAAGTAGCGGTTTCTAACCAAAAAGCCTCGATATTTTTGACAATTTTGAACAAATCGTTGAGATTGCGCGACTTGGTTATATAACAATTAACGTGCAGTTCATAGCTATAAAAAATATCCTCCTCGTTGCGAGAAGTGGTTAAAACCACCACAGGAATTCTTTTTAAACTGGGATCGTTTTTGATTTCCGCTAGTACCTCCCGTCCGTCTTTTCTGGGTAAATTCAAATCGAGAAGAATCAGATGAGGACGAGGAGAATCGAGATACTCCCCTTCTCGACGCAGATAATCCATGGCGTTGATGCCATCCCTAACGATAACTAATTCATGGGGGACGGTGCTAGTTTTTAATGCCTCTTGGATGAGGCGAATATCAGCTTTACTGTCCTCCACTAATAAGATAATTTTGTGTGGCACGTCCTCGCCAGCGCTCACGCTCGTTACCTCCTAGGGGAATTGTAAAATAGAAAACCGCTCCTTTACCTAATTGGGATTCTACCCAAATTCGTCCGCGATGACACTCGATAATTTTTTTACAAATCGCCAAACCCATACCTGTGCCGGGGTACTCGTCGCGGGTGTGCAGTCGTTGGAAAATTACGAAAATGCGTTCGGAAAATCGGGGATCGATACCAATTCCATTATCGCTGATAGAGAACAGCCATTCCTCCTCTTGACGTTGAGCAGCAATATGAATAGTGGGAGTTGCTTTTCCTCGGAATTTAATGGCATTACCGACGAGATTTTGGAACAATTGCATTAACTGGGTTTTATCTGCCATGACAATTGGCAAAGGATCAACGGTGATTATAGCTTGACTTTCTTGAGTTCTCCCTTTCAGGTTAGCGAGAGCTTTTTCCAGTGCCAGATTAGCATCAATGGTATTAAACTCTACCGCCTGCATATCCACTTTTGAGTAAGCCAGCACATCATCTATTAATGTTTGCATCAAGCTGACACCTTCGACGGCAAAAGTAATAAATTCTTTAGCATCTTCGTCCAGTTCTTCGGTATAGCGCATTTCTAGCAACTGCACATAGTTGGCGACTTGATTGAGGGGTTCCTGTAAATCGTGGGAAGCGACGTAGGCGAATTTTTTTAATTCGGCGTTTGATAGTTCCAAATCCCGCGCTAAACGTGCCAATTCATCGGCTTGTTTTAAGATGATATTGACGATCGCTTTTCGTAATTCTAGTGCGGCGTTAATTTCTACCGCTTTCCAGGGTAAAGATTTGAGGCGAACGGTTTCTTTCCAGAGGGAGAAAGATTTACGCGGACAGAGACGAATATCACCATCTATGGCAGTCGTTTCGATCGCTTTACCCGGATCACCACCCCAGTTCACGGTTTGAATTACTTCCGGACGAAACCAGAGGAGATAATTACGTTTAGAAATGGGAATTGCTAGTAAACCACTGGCAATGTCTTTAAACTTACCCGCATCGGCATAAATTCGCGGTAAGGAATTGGTATAGTAAACATCTTCATGGACGTTTTTTTCTAGCCAAGTAATCAGATAGTTTAGTTCTTCTTCGCTCGGTGTTACTCCAATTAAGGTATAGTTACCACCTAAGCAAATAGCGGCTCCCGTGGCTTTAGTTAGATCAAGCAGATTCGGTTTATGGGCAATTAATCCATCAATAAAGTTATTAGCTTCAGCCATATAATCGATTAATTGCGATTGCACAAAATTTAATTTCACTCGATAGTCATAATCCTCGGTTTCTTCCCGTGCCGATATTTCCGAAAAAATCACTCTTCCTAAGAATTCACAGGCTTTACGGAGTTCGTAGGGTACATATTTAGGGGTGCGGTGATGACAGGCAATAATACCCCAGAGACGTTTATTTTCAATCAGAGAAATGGTTAGAGATGCTCCCACTCCCATATTATGCAGGTATTCTAAATGACAGGGAGAAGCACTTCTAAGACTGGACAGGGTTAAATTTAAGGGTTGTTGGGTTTCGGGATGAAGACTAGGCACTAAATCGACGGGTTCAGAGGTAGCATCGGGAATCTGTCGAATCCAATTAGCACTTAATAAATTTCGTGCTGGGAGAGGGATATCGGAAGCGGGATAACGTAAACCGAGATAGGGTTCTAGTTGCTCTATTTTGTCTTCTGCTATCACATCACCGTTATCTTCTTCGTCGAATTTGTATAACATAACTCGATCGAATCCTGTCATTTTTCTGACTTCTTTAACGATGATATTACAGAAATCTTTCAGGCTACGGGTAGCTTCAAGTTTATCGATCGAAGTTTTGGCTAGGTGATAGAATCTCAGGAAAGGAATGTTTTCATAGGAAATAGCTGGTTCTAACTCTAAAATCAGCATTTGTTCGGCGTTGCGGTGAAAAATAGCATCAAAGACGGCAAAATCATCCCCTTTAACCCGCGCCCAAATTTTGGCAGGATTGAGAGCATCAAAATCGTTATTTTCTATGGCTGATTTTAGAGGATCGATCTGAAAGGGATCGAAGATTTCCTCTAGGGTTTTACCGATAATTTCCCCCGGAGAAATACCCAATAAACTGCGGCTATTACTGCTGGTTTGGCTGACTTTTAGATCCGGTTCGCTGAGAACTAAAAGCACCCCGTGCGGTTGAATTCGGTTATAGAGATGGATCGGTTCCCGTTCGATCGAAGTTGGGTTAATTGTTTCGGTTAGAACTTCCATGTGTATTGCCCCCAGAGGATTTTTGCCAAGTTGAAAACTCTTTGTTTATTAAAACTATTTCTTCTCACTTTCGGGGGGCGATCGAGAATAAATTTACTTCTCTTAATACTAGGCCATCAAAAGTAATAAAACTTTAATTAATCAGTTATCTATTGATCGAGCAGTTCTGTTCAGTTCCCTTTATTATAATCAGTTTTTCTCTGAGAATCTATGGTCATTTGTTAAGAATTAAGAGTTAATGTTACAAGGTACAGATAATTCTTAATAAAAATATATAGTAGTTAAGGGGTTTCAGACCCAAAAATTTCCAGGAACGCACCCTAGAAAAGTAGGCGATATCGTACTGTAATTATACAATTGATAAGCAAGAACAAATTCAAGAGATAAATTAGTAAACTTGATCGTGTTTGCCAATATCAACTATAACAATTAAAGTTTCTCCTGAATCAGTATCTTGACGAAAAGTAAAAATAATACGGCAATCGTAACTAACAGAACATGACCAATAACCTTCTAATCTACCTGTCAGCTTATGAGATTTTAAAGAAGGAGTGAAGGGGTTATCTGCTAACAAATGTAGAACCTCTGATACCTTGCTTTGTAGTTGAGGATTTTTGCTGATTAAGCGTTGAAAAGCTCTTTTAAAGCTTTTGTCAGCAACTAATTTCATTCTTCATCCTCTAACAAATAAGCCATTATCTCTTCAGCACTGCCTTTTTTTGCTGTTCCCATTGCTAAAGATTTTAAGGTTTCTTCGCCATTTTTAGCCATCTCCTCCCGGCGTTTCTCAATGCGTCTTTTACGAATTAGCTCAAACAAATAATCTTGGTCTTCAATGGATAGACTCTCTACCGATTCGATCAGATCTTGAAAAAATGCGATACTCATTGCAGTTTCCTCCTGTTAGTTAACTTTTTTTTCCTGATATGTTATCACAATATAGTCAGGTAGGGTGCGTTAGGCAATCCCTTGTTTTTAGGGAAAAAATCAAGAGCTAAATATTGCCGTAACGCACCACAAAAAAAAGTTTTTGGCTACTTTTATAAGCCGCTATGACGGAGGAGAGGTTCGGTACTAGGTTCGCGACCGCGGAAAGCTTTAAAAACATTCATAGGATGGGAACTTCCCCCCATAGCTAAAACAGTATCACGAAAACGACGACCGATCGCTTTCACTGCTTCTTCGTTATCTAATCCCACTTCCTCGAAAGCGGCAAAAGCATCGGCACTGAGGACTTCTGCCCATTTATAACTATAGTAACCCGCCGCATAACCGCCAGCGAAAATATGTCCAAAAGAACACAAGAAAGCATCTTCCGGTAGGGGAGGAATGATCGTCGTCGTTGCCGCTAAACGCTGTCTGACTTGTTTAGGAGTTTCGCTGCCATTGGGTTGATAACGATGGTGTAATTCCAAATCTACTAAAGACAAATGTAACTGACGCAGCATAGCCGAACCGCTCATATAATTCTTAGCTAGGAGCAGTTTTTGATAGTAATGTTCGGGGAGAGTTTCACCCGTTTCGTAGTGTTTGGCCATACTCATTAAAGTAGGGCGATCATAACACCAATTTTCCATAAATTGACTGGGCAATTCCACTGCGTCCCACTCAACGTTATTAATACCCGCCGCGCCGGAATAGTCCACAGTGGTTAACATATGCTGTAAACCGTGGCCAAATTCGTGAAATAGGGTAGTTACCTCCTCAAAGGTCATTAAACTGGGGTTTCCGTCCACTGGAGGCGTTTGATTGCAGATTAAATAAGCCACAGGTAAACGCACCTCGGTGCCGGTTTTGGCCCGACCGATACAGACATCCATCCAAGCGCCGCCGCGTTTTTCGGCGGGACGACTGTAGGCATCGAGGTAGAAATAGGCAATTTTTTCGCCCTTTTCGTCATTAATCTGGAAATAACGCACATCGGGATGCCAGATAGGTGCTTTACCGTCGGCAGCGATAATTTCTACCCCAAAAATCCGTTTAGCGAGGCTAAATATGCCTTCTAAAACCCGTGGTAGGGGGAAATAGGGGCGTAATTCCTCGGCACTAAAGTTAAACTTGGCCTGACGCTGTTTTTCTGACCAATAGGCTATATCCCAATGCTTGAGATCGTCGGTTCCCGCAAAAGTTTTTAAGGACTCTAAATCCTGTTTTGCCGCTTCATAGCTTACTTGGCGCAAATTGTCAAGCAATTTCTCGATTTCATCCACAGAATTGGCCATTTTCCGGGCAAGACTAACCTCGGCGTAGGTACTATAACCTAGAAGATGGGCCTGTTCCTGACGCAGTTGCAAAATGCGATCGATTAAGGGATTATTATCCAATTCTCCCAGATCGGCCCGACTAACGTAGGCTTTATAGAGTTTTTCGCGCAATTCCCGATTATCGCTGTACTTCATAAAGGGGAAATAACTGGGAAAATCGAGGGTAATCACCCAGGGGCCGGTTTCGGTGCTGGCGTTAGTTTCTCCTCGGCCCCGGGCGGTTTGGGCGGCTAAACTAAGGAGACTAGCGGGTAAACCGGCGATATCTTCTGGGGTTGTTAGTTTCAGTTGAAAAGCTTTGGTGGCATCGAGGATGTTATTGGAAAATTTCGTGGTGATTTCCGCTAATTCCAGTTGAATCGCGTTAAATCTGTCTTTTTTCTCCCCTAGCAATCCCACCCCAGCCAATTGAGCATCCCGCAGGGAAGCTTCGACAATGCGCTGTTGTGCCTCGTCTAATTGCCCCCAGCTTTCCCCTTGGCGCAGGGACAAAAATGCTTCATAAATGGGCTTACTTTGGCTTAAACGGCTAATAAACTCGACTACCTGTGGTTGTACGGTTTCGTAAGCTTGACGCAATTCTGGGCTATTTTTTACCCCCATCAGATGACCGATAATCCCCCAACTCCAGCTTAAACGTTCTTCAATCCGGGTGAGGGGTTCGACCAATTTTTTCCAGGTGGGGGCAATCTCCGCTTCTAGTTCGGTTAATTCTCTGGCCAGTTCCTGCAAAAGTTGCGTCATCCCAGGGACAATCAGGCCGGGTTGGATTTGGTCAAAAGCCGGTAATCCTTGACCGGCAAGCAGCGGGTTACTGGTATTCGTCATAATTTTTGGTCTGCAAGGGTGAGTAATCTGTATCTTTTACTACCCTAACCTAAATCCCCGACCATCTATCCGGGCGATCGAGTGCTGGAGCTTTTTTCAGTGATCAGTGGGAAGTGGGAAGTGGGGGGCGGGAATTATGAATTAATGGGGAAATATTGAACTAATACTAAATCCTGTTATTAAAAACTGATTATTTATTCCCCCTTTTGCCTTTTGCCTGTCCTGATATTTAGCCTATGCTCAACGGATTTAGTATCAGAAACCCGATCGGTTATTGGCGATCGCATCTAGAGCCAGATTCAGTTTCAGCAGGTTAACCCCCGGTTCGCCAAAGATGCCGAGAAAGCGCTCGTCGGTGTTTTTGATAATCAGGATCTCCACTTGATTCGTCGGTAATCCCCGCACTTGCGCCACCCGCTCGATCTGCGCTCTGGCGGCCTCTGGGGTGATATGGGGATCGAGACTCGATCCAGAGGTATATACCAGAGCTGCGGTGGGTTTAATTCCCGCTTTCTCTAATCGGGGAATCTCCCCCTCTATAGCTTTCGCTGGATCAGGATCGGGTTTTCCTTTAATGCGATCGATTAATACAGGGTTACTGGGAGCTAGGTTACTCGCTCCCGAAATTCCAGTTTGCAGGATCTTGTTAGGATCGTTTTTCGGATCGGCCGTACTGTAGGCGGTGGTACTCGGACGACTATTAAAATAGCGATCGCTGGTGAAAGGTTGCCCAATTAGAGCCGAACCCACCACTTGACCTTGATTATTGGTAATTAAACTCCCGTTCGCTTGCCAGGGAAAAAGAATTTGACCGATGGCGATCATCGAGAAAGGATAGATCAGGGCAGTAATCACCCAGAGAACTAGGGTAGAACGGATGGCTCTACCGGCCTCGCGTGCAAAACTCATAATTAAAACCTCTCCGGTATAAAGATGACAAAAAATAGGTAGATAAATAAAGCAAAGGCGACCAATCCTAAAAGGGTTAATGCGGAAGCTTGCCACCTATCGATAGTGCTTCCCGTAGAAGCTTGCACGGTGGAGGAGAAGAGAATTGTTAGACAGAAATTTAAGAAAATATACCAGAAAAATCGGTGTTTTCTAAGGGATGCTTTCATAAGAGTTAGAGTTTTTGGGAGATTTGTTTTTGCCAGTAAATCAAGAAAATAGCTGTAGTTGTCGATCGGTTATCTTTTTCCCCTTTTTCAATTCATAGTTAAGAATACATTGGCCCACATATCTGGTCAAATTAACAGGGACAGCATTGCCAATCATTTGTTCTAGATTAGATTTTGTTCCAGCAAAAATAAAGTCTTTAGGGAAAGTTTGGATATAGCTTCGCTCCCTCGTTGTTAACGGTCTTAATTTTTCATTGAGATGACAAGCATCACCGGGATGTTGTCGATAGGTTTTGGGAACTGGTCGATTTACTCCTCGAATAGTAGGGCTAGGTTCATAAATACTGAATATCGCCCTTCTTTGATAGCTTCTAGGATGTCTATAATAGTATTCTATATCTAATTCTTTGCCCATATAGTCAAATACAGTCAGAGGTTGACTTGATAGATTTTCATTGATTTCATCGATTAAAAAATCATCTTCTTCCTTCATTTTACCGATCAGAAAATATCTTTTTCTAGTTTGAGGAACTCCGCAGTAACAAGAATTAATAACTTTTCCAGTTAAACCATAACCATGGCTTTTAAAAATTTGTTTTGCTTGCATGAGTATTTTACTTTTCTCAATTCTATCCACATTTTCCATAACGGAGGCAGGAGGCAGGAGGCCGTTTTTGTAACGGGGATTTATGCCCCGCTCCAAAAACTTTTCGCCTTTTAAGGCAAGGTTTTAGACCCGATTTTTTCGATAAGTTTAAATTATATATAGCGTTTCCTACGCTAGTGAGGTACACCTGTTTTTCTTACCTTTTGCCTTTTGCCTCTTGCCTTTTGCCTAAAACCCATAACTTTTGTACCTCAGCAGACTGAAAAACGCTATAGTAGCGATCGGTCTTTGTGTCCTTTGTGTCTCTGTGGTTCGTTACCCAAGAGAGCCGATTTTCCCATTACCTCAACCCGATCGCTGAAATTATCTCATCAATAATCTTAATGGCAATAAACGGCGCAATCATGCCCCCCACGCCGTAGATGAGGATATTGCGCCGCAATAGTTGGTCAGCGGTGAGGGGGCGAAATTGAACGCCTTTAAGTGCTAGGGGAATCAAAACGGGGATAATCAGGGCATTGTAGATCAGGGCCGAGACGATCGCCGATTGAGCGCTTTTCAAACCCATGATATTTAAAGCACCGATCCCAGCGGCGGCGAAAATTGTCGGGATAATGGCGAAATACTTAGCAATATCGTTAGCTACCGAAAACGTGGTCAGGGCGCCGCGGGTAATTAATAACTGTTTGCCGATGGTCACTAAATCGATCAGCTTGGTCGGGTCAGAATCGAGATCCACCATATTAGCCGCCTCCTTTGCCGCTTGGGTTCCAGAGTTCATCGCCACACCCACATTAGCCTGGGCCAGTGCCGGTGCGTCGTTAGTGCCGTCCCCCGTCATGGCAACTAACTTGCCCTGGGATTGCTCGCGACGGATCACCTCGATCTTATCTTCCGGGGTAGCCTCGGCGATAAAATCATCCACCCCCGCCTCCGCCGCGATCACCGAGGCCGTGATCTGGTTGTCGCCGGTGAGCATGATCGTTCTCACCCCCATGCGCCGTAATTGGTCAAAACGCTCTTTTAATCCCGGTTTCACGATGTCCTTGAGATAGATCACCCCGTAGATATCGTTACCCCGACAGACAGCCAGGGGAGTTCCCCCCAAACGGGAAACCCTTTCCTGGGCCTGATCGAGGCTGGCGGGAACGGAACCACCCCTAGAACGGACGAAACCTTTAATCGCTTCTACGGCCCCCTTACGGTATTCCTCGCCGTCCCTATCGGTGCCGCTCATGCGGGTACGAGCCGAGAATGGGATTGCCTCGCCGGGTTGGCCATCGATGGGGGGGGTTGCGCCCAAATTCCGGGCTAAGGCAACGATCGAGCGTCCTTCCGGGGTTTCGTCGAAAAGGCTGGCCGCTAGACAGACGCGGGCTAATTCCTCGAGGTTATGACCGTTGACAGGGATAAATTCGTCAGCCAGCCGGTTGCCGAGGGTAATCGTTCCCGTTTTGTCGAGAACGAGGGCATTGACGTCGCCGCAGGCTTCCACCGCCCGCCCAGAGGTGGCGATGACGTTAAACTGAGCCACACGATCCATCCCGGCGATGCCGATCGCACTCAATAAACCGCCGATCGTCGTGGGAATGAGAGCGACGAGGAGCGAGATCAAGATGGCGATACTGGAACCGGCTCGAAAGGTATTCGCATCCGCCAGCCCGAGGCTCGTTTCCAGAAAACCAGCGATATAGTTCCCGATCGGCGGAATTGTGGCAACGACAATTAAAAAGACTTGGGTTAACACGGCCAGAAGTACCGTCAGCGCGATCTCGTTGGGGGTTTTCGTGCGCTCGGCCCCTTCCACAAGGGAGATCATGCGATCGATAAAACCCTGGCCGGGATCTTGGGTGATCCGCACCGTCAACTCGTCCGAGAGAAGCCGCGTACCACCGGTGACGGAACTGGCGATGTCGGTGCCGGGTTGTTTGAGGACGGGGGCCGATTCTCCGGTGATCGCCGATTCATCCACCGAACCGATTCCCTCGATCACTTCCCCGTCGGCGGGAATCACGTCCCCGGCCAGCAGTTTTACCCGATCGCCCCGAGACAAGGCCGTGGAACTGACCGACTCGATCGAGCCGTCGGCCAGGATTTTTCGGGCGGTTGTGTCGCTGCGGGTCGATCGCAGGGCATCGGCCTGGGCTTTTCCCCGTCCTTCGGCGACCGCCTCGGCGAAGTTGGCGAACAGCACCGTGGAGAAGAGGATCAGGGTGATGATGCCGTTAAGTAGCCGTTGTTGTCCGCTGTCTGCGGCGATTGTGCCGAATAGATTCGGGTCGATCGTGACCAAGGCCGTGACGATCGTTCCTAACCAGACCACGAACATGACTGGGTTACGCACGGCGATGCGCGGGTCGAGTTTGAGGAAGGACTCTCGGATCGCACGTTGATAGAGACCTGTCCGGTTTACCTTGGGGGTATGGCGGCGGTCGTCCCGGCGACCTCTCGGCACTCGCAACGGTCGGGGGGATTTAGAATTTCCTTTGTTCGTTCTCATAAATTGTCTAAACTCCTAGCCGATCATCCGCGGGATTTGAAAGGCTTCCGCGATCGGCCCGAGGGCTAATATCGGGAAGAAAGTCAGTGCGCCAAGAATTAAAATCACCCCCGCCGTCACGCCGGTAAAGAGTCCGGTATCGGTGCGGAGGGTTCCGGTGGTGGCGGGAACCGGTTGTTTGCGGGACATCCCATCGGCCAACAAGAGCAGGGCGGCGATCGGGATATACCGTCCAGCCAGTAAACTAAAGGAGGCGCTGAGATTCCACCAGAGGGCGGTCATCGTCGGTTTCGCCCCAGCTGTGATCGCGATCGGCGCGGGTTGGGAATCTCCTAGTCCCTCGAATCCCGACCCGTTATTGGCGGCGGCGGAAGCGTACTCGTAGATAACTTGAGATAATCCGTGAAAGCCGGGGTTACTGATGCCCTGAAAGTCAGGAAAGGCAAGAGCGATCGCTCCGGGGATGAGGATGGCGATCGGGTGAACCAGCAGAATTAAAAAACTGGCTAATACCACTTCCCGTTTCTCAATTTTGCGCCCGAGGAATTCCGGGGTTCGTCCCACCATTAGCCCGGTGACGAATACTGCGAGGATTAGATAGGCAAACAGGTAGGCGGTGCCAGTACCCTGGCCTCCGAAAACGATTTGCAGGAACAGATTCGAGAGGGTGGCGAAGCCACCGTTCGGCATCAGGGAATCGTGCATGGCGATCACCGCACCGCACATGGTGGCCGTGGTAGTTACCGCGTACAGGGCCGATTGCGCCCAACCGAAGCGTACTTCTTTGCCCTCGAAGTTAACCGCTCGATCGACCCCTAGCAGCGAGTTAACCGCCGGGTTGCCGTTATATTCCCCGATCGCGGTGATGATCGTAAAGCCGATGAAGATAGCGAGGGGAATTAGATAGATTAACCGAGCTTGCTTGAGATTATCGGCGAAAATACCGTAGGTATAGATCAGGGAGGTGGGAATCGAGAGAATCGCCACCAACTGCACCAGATTGACGAATCCGTTCGGGTTTTCCAAGGGGTGGGCCGAGTTGCTGGTGAAGAAGCCGCCGCCGTTTTCTCCCAATTCCTTAATAATCTCGAAGTGGGCCACTGGACCGCGGGCGATCGCCTGACTCAGGTTGGGGTTTTCTAGCGTCGGCAAGATCGCCGGGCCGGCGAGGGTTTCCGGGACTCCGGCGATGATCAGGGCAATTGCCCCCACGATCGAGATCGGTAAGAGGATACGGGTGATCGCTCGGATCAGATCGACGTAGAAATTGCCCAACGGTCGCCCCGTCAGTCCCCGAATAAAGGCGATCCCCACCGCTAGACCGGTTCCGGCCGAGGTGAACATCTGGTAGCCGAGTCCCCAGATCTGACTCCCGTAGCTGAGGGTGGTTTCTCCAGAATAATGCTGTTGGTCGGTGTTGGTGATAAAGGAAATCGTCGTATGTAGGGTGGTGTCCCAAGTAGGGGCGGGGATCCCCGTCGGGTTGAGGGGAAGGACTCCCTGGCCCGCAATCAGGGAAAAAACCAGAACTGCTATTACCGCGTTACTGTAGAGAACGGCGCGGGTGTACTGCCAGCCGGTCATATTCTCTTTCCCTCTCACCCCGACGAGGGAGTAAAGAAGACTCTCGGCTCGATCGCACAGTGGGTCGAGTAGGGTTCTCCGTTCCATGAACACCCTAGCCATATAGCGCCCGAAAAAGGGAGTGATTGCCACGATTATCAGGATTGTGAGCGCGATTTGAATCCATCCTTGCAACATGGTTCGATCAACTCCAAAAAAAGCCAGTGGTCATTGAGCTTGTCGAAATGTGGAGGCTCGATCAACGGATTCGACAAGCTCACCGTCCATGATCGACCGGGAAAATCACGGGTTCGCTGTCTCGAAACCGCTTGAGAAAACCAAGTTTGTCTAATCATTAGCGATCGTTAACCAGTGGATGATCGAGGGATTACTATCGCCTCTGCTGGGATGATTATAGCGATTTGTCGCGTCTTGACAATCTGTATTTTTTCCGTTCGTTATCCTATCAGCTTTTATGCACTTAAGTAGCTGGTTATAATTAAATTAAAAATGGATTTTAGGTTCGATCCCCCCTGCCCCCCTTGATAAGGGGGGTGCCGATAGGCGGGGGGATCTGACAACTTTTAACGCCTACCTACTTATGCAGAAATACTGACAATCAGCAATTATCAGTGACTCCTAAGATTTTACGTCACAAGTCGCTGAACAAACGGGAATAATTATGCAAACTTCATCGCAGAAAACGGGTTTCTTCGAGAAACCTTCGAGAAACCCGTTTTCTGTAAATTTATGTTATGGAAGTCTTGAAAAATTGGGGACTGTTGGGCTAAAACTGTTATCAATAAACCTCTGCTGTTACTGTCATGACTCTCTCTCTTTTGTCGATTCTTCCTGTTGTTGACGATGTTTTGTTCGATTTCGCTCAATCTGATGGCTTTTGGGCGAATTTGGCTATCGCTTTTGGCACAAGTTATGATGTGGTTAAGGCGACGCAATTACGACAGCAGTGGAAAAGCCGAAATTTTAGTCAAATTCCCCCAATTGAGGTACTTAGTGATGAGGTTTTGGGGACTGCGAATGGTGCATATTCCAGCAGTAAGAATAAGATTTATCTGTCAGCATCTTTTTTAAATACAGCTTCGTCAGCAGCGATAATTAATGTAATTTTAGAAGAAATTGGGCATTATGTGGATGCTCAAATTAATCAGGTGGATAGCGCGGGAGATGAGGGGGCAATTTTTGCAGAGTTGGTGCAGGGAAATAGTCTGGATGTGGCAACCTTAGACGCTTTACGAGGAGAGAATGACCAGACAACAATTATAGTAAATGGTGAAATTATTGAAGTAGAACAGGCAAATTTTACGGGAACTAATGGGAATGATAATATTACGGGAACGTCTGACAGTGATAATATTTCTGGGTTAGATGGGAATGATACTTTAAGTGGTTTGGGGGGAAACGACTATCTTTATGGAGGTAATGGGAATGATAGCTTAGATGGAGGTGCAGGAGATGATGCTCTCTACAGCGATTCTGGTAGCGATACTATCAATGGTGGTACAGGTTTTGACTATTATCGTGCCAACTACAGTAATCGTACGACTGGGTTAACCATGACCTATGACCCGACTACGGGGAATGGCACAATCACCATTGGTAGCGAA
>VYLK01000036.1_pt1 | contig 47918 bp, 31 predicted proteins | sample 5114321 | NCBI WGS metagenome assembly VYLK01 (sample SAMN12291792, study PRJNA351875) | freshwater metagenome | isolation source: freshwater lake | place: USA: Michigan, MSU2 Lake | collected 2011-08-16
GCGCCTGCTGCGCCTGTCGCGCCTGCTGGCCTGGCTGCTGGCGGCCTGGGCCGGCCCGGGCACGCTGGCCCTGGCGCAGGTGGCCCCGGGCAGCCTGCCCAGCGGCGGCCAGGTGGTGGTGGGCAGCGGCACGCTGGTGCTCAGCCCCAACCTGCTGGTGATCCAGCAGAACACGGCCAAGCTCGGCCTGGACTGGCAGAGTTTCAACATCGGCAGCGGCGCCACGGTCGAGTTCCGGCAGCCCAGCGCCAGTTCGGTGGCGCTGAACCGCGTGCTCGGCCACAGCGGCACCGAGATCTACGGCCAGTTGCGCGCCAACGGCCAGGTCTTCCTGACCAACCCCAATGGCGTGCTCTTCGCGCCGGGCGCGCGCGTCGATGTGGGCGGCCTGGTGGCCAGCACGCTGGACCTCACACAGCAAGATTTCGCCAACGGCCGCTACGTCTTCAACGCCACCGGCGGCAGCGGTACCGTGCGCAACCAGGGCAGCCTGAACGCCAGCACGGGCGGCTATCTCGCGCTGTTCGGCCAGCAGGTGGTGAACCAGGGCGACATCCAGGTGGATGCCGGCTCGGTGGTGCTGGCCTCGGGCCGCGCGGCCACCGTGAGCATCAGCGGCAGCGGCCTGATCTCGGCGGCGGTCACGCCGGGCCTGGTCAGCGGGCAGGTGGACAACGCCGGCCGCATCCAGGCCGATGGCGGCGTGGTCACGCTGAATGCACGCTCGGCACAGGACATCGCCGCTTCGCTGGTGAACAACAGCGGCATCGTGCGGGCCAACACCCTGGTCGAACGCGGCGGCGAGATCTGGATCACCGGTGACCAGGTGGCCAGCAGCGGCAGCCTGCAGGCTGCCGCGCCGGCAGGCGGCAACGCCGGCCAGATCACTGTCAAGGGCGACATGGTCTCGGGGCGCCTGGCGCTGGCAGGCCAGATCGACGTGAGCGCCGCCGGCGGAAAGGGTGGCCAGGTGGAGACCTCGGCCGCCCATGTCGCCATCGCGCGCAGCACGCAGGTGGACAGCCGCGGCAGCGTGGGCACCGGCCACTGGCTCATCGACCCCACCGATTTCACCGTCGCGGCCGGCAACGGCGCGCAAACCGCCTCGGGCATCGGCGCCGACACGCTGGCCAGCAACCTCGCGTCCACCAGCATCACGCTGGCCACCGCGCCCACGGGCAGCGAGCCGGGCGACATCCACGTCAATGCCGACGTCACCTGGGGCAGCAACAACAGGCTCACGCTGCAGGCCAGCCGCCACATCAACATCAATGCCAACCTGACCGCCACGGGCGCCAGCGCCGGGCTGGAACTCACGCCGGGCGCCGGCGGTTCGCTGCGCATCCTCACCACCGACACGTTCAGCCCCAAGGTCACCTTGAGCGGCGCCAATGCCACGCTCACCATCGGCGGCCAGGCCTACACGCTGGTGCGCGACGTGGCCGGCCTGCAGGCCCTGCAAAGCGGGCTGGCCGGCCGCTACGCGCTGGCCGTGGACATCGACGCCAGCAGCACGGCCAGCAGCGGCTTCACGCCCATCGGCAACGAAGCCGGCACCAGCACGACGACCACCAACGCCTTCACCGGCACCTTCGAAGGCCTTGGCCACACCATCAGCGGCCTGACCATCAACCGCAGCGGCAGCGCGGCCAACGCCGTGGGTCTGTTCGCGAGCACGAACAACGCCACGCTGCGCAACTTCCAGCTCGTGGGGGGCGCGGTCAGCGGGCGTCTGTTCGTGGGCGCGGTGGCGGGCTACACCAACGGCAGCACCACGCTGAGCAATGTGCGCAGCAGTGCCACCGTCACGGCCGCCACCACCGACGGCAGCACGGTGCGGGCAGGCGGCTTGGTGGGCTTGATGGCCGGCAGCAATTCGGCTGCGAGCGTGAGCGACAGCGTGGCCACCGGCGCGGTCAGCGCCACCGTGGCGAACAACACCGCGGCCAACGTTGGCGGGCTGGTGGGCGAAGTGGACGTCGGCAGCCTGAGCCAGGTGCGCAGCACCGGCACGGTGACGGCGGCACTCGCCAGCGGCACCAACGACGCCAGCATCACCGCAGGCGGCCTGGTGGGCCGCCACAGCGGCGGCACGATCAGCAACGCCACCACCACGGGCGATGTCACGGGCGGGCGCTACACGGGCGGCCTGGTGGGTTACCTCGATGCGGGCGGCCTCAGCAGCGTGCGCAGCGACGGCGCGGTTTCCGGCAACGGCGACGCCGGTGGCGTAGTGGGCTACGCCACGGGCGCGGGCTCCATGACCACGGCGGAGGCCCGGGGCACGGTCTCGTCCAGCAGCAACAGCACCGCCTACAGCGCGGGCGGCGCCGCGGGCTACCTGGCCTTGACCGGCTCGCTCAGCGGCATCACCGCGGCGGGCAACGTCAGCGGCGGCGGCTACACCGGCGGCGTGGTCGGCTACTACAACCCCACCACGGCCATCTCTGCCGCCACGCTGGGCAGCGTGAACCACGCGACCAAGACCATCACTGGCGGCGCCTGGGTCGGGGGCTTCATCGGCTACATGAACCAGGCGGCCTCCCTCACCGGGCTGAGCGCATCGTCCACAGTCGTGGCCACGGCCACGGGCGGTGCCGCCGGCGGCATCGTGGGCCGCAGCAGCGGCTCGATCACTGGCAGTTCAGCCGGCGGCAGCGTCAGCGGCCCAGGCGCGGTCGGCGGCCTGGTGGGCGTGGCCGCGGGCAGCGGCGGCATCAGCGGTTCCAGCGCCAGCGCTGCCGTCAGCGGCACGGGCACGGCAGGCGAAGTCGGCGGCCTCGTGGGCCGCTACAACAACACCGGCAACCTCGACGGCGGCAGCGCCAGCGGCGCCGTGCAAGGCGGCACCGGCACGTCTGGCGTCACCGGGGGCCTGGTGGGCAACTTCGACAGCACCGCCAGCATCGTCAATGCCAGCACCGCCCTCACCAACACGGTCACGGGCTTCGGCGATGTCGGGGGCCTGGTCGGGCAAGCCTATGGCACGGGCACCGCCGCCATCACCGGGGCCACCGTTCGCGGCACGGTGCAAGGCGGCACAGCCGGCGGCGTGGGCGGACTGGTGGGCGAATTCGGCATGGCCGGCGGCTGGAGCAACGTGACGGTGGAAGGCGCCGTCAGCGGCGGCCTGTACACCGGCGGGCTGGTGGGCTACTACGCGAGCAACGCGAGCATTACCAACGGCAGCTACACGCCGGCCAGCGTGACAGGCGGCGGCTTTGCCGGGGGCATCGTCGGCTACATGGCCACCACCGCGGCCATCACGGGCACTTCTGCCGACAACCCGTGGGTCATCGGCACCCAGGTGACGGCCACCGCCACCAGCGGCGCCGCCGGCGGCCTGGCCGGGCGCACGGCTGGCAGCGTGGCCAACATCCGCACCACCGGCACCGTCACCGGCGCAGACGACGCTGGTGGCGTGATCGGCCGCGCCGACGGCACCGGCACGCTCACGCAGCTGCGCGCCACCGGCAATGTCAGCAGCAGCTCTGCAACGTCTGGCGTGGGCGGCGTGGTCGGCGTGCTGTCCTTCACAGGTTCAGTGACCAACGCCACCGGCACCGGCACCGTCAGCGGCGGCCGCTACAGCGGCGGCGTCATCGGCTACTTCACGGGCAGCGCCGCCCTGCAGACCCTGCGCGGCGAAGGTGCGGTCAGCGGCAGCGGCGATGCGGGTGGCGTGGTGGGCTACGCCACCGGCAGCGGCTCCATCACCGACGCCGACGGCCTGGGCAACGTCACCAGCACCGACGCCGCCAGCTACAGCGTGGGCGGTGCGATCGGCTACTTCGGCCTCACGGGCGGCCTGAGCGACATCACAGCGGCCGGCAATGTGAGCGGCGGCGCGCACACCGGCGGCGTGGTGGGCTACTACGCCGCCAGCACCGCGCTCACCGGCACGTCGATGAGCTACACCAACAGCACCAGCCGCACGGTGACGGGCAACTTCTGGGTGGGCGGCCTCATCGGCTACAGCAACGCCAGCAGCATCACCGGGCTCAGTTCGGCGGCCACGGTGGCCGTCAGCGGCACGTCTGGCAGCGCTGCGGCAGGGGGGCTGGTGGGGCGCACCGCAGGTGCTGTGGTGGCCAGTTCGGCCACGGGCTCGGTCAGCTCGCCAGGGCGCGCAGGCGGCCTCGTGGGCCAGGCCGACGGCACCGCCAATTTCACGGACACCACGGCCAGCGGTGCCGTGCGGGGCCTGACGATGGCCGGGGGCCTGATCGGCTACCTCACCAACACGGGCAACCTGCTGCGCGCCAGTGCATCAGGCACCGTCTTCACGCGGGAAACCGGCGGCGGCCTGGTGGGCTATCACAACGCCGGCGGCATCACCAACAGCAGCGCCAGCGGCGCCGTCACCGGGCTGAGCGACAGCACGGTCTACCTGGGCGGCCTGGTGGGCCAGTACGGCGCGGGTTGCTACTTCTGCCAACTGGGCGCGGGCTACACCCTCAGCAACAGCGAGGCCACCGGGGCGGTGCGCGCCGACGCCAACGCCATCTACGCCGGCGGGCTCATCGGCTATGTCTACTCGGGTGTGCTGGAGGGCGTTTCGGCCTCGGGCAGCGTCACGGCGGTCGACAGCGTCACCAGCAACAGCAACGAGGTCATCGGCGGCCTGGTGGGCTACTTCGGCAGCTACAACCAGCGCGGCAGCATCGCCAACAGCAGCGCCAGCGGCGCGGTGACGGGGGGCTACTACAGCGGCGGTCTCGTGGGCCAGTACCTCGGCGGCGCCTTGAGCAACAGCAGCGCCACGGGCGCCGTCAGCGGGGGCGTTGAAAGCGGGGGCCTCATCGGCTACGCCAACCTCTATGGGCCGATGAGCAACGTCTCGGCCTCGGGCGCGGTCACGGCCTCCAGCACTTTCGGCACTGCCCGCGTGGGCGGGCTGGTCGGCCGCATGTACTTCTACACGGCCGACAACGTCACGGGCGGCAGCCTGACCAACGGTTCGGCCAGCGGCAACGTCACCGGCCCTGCAGGCTCCGGCGAAGCCGGCGGCCTCATCGGCTGGCTCGGCGTGTACAACGCCGAGGCCGGCACCGTGAACGACAGCCGCGCCACGGGCAACGTGACGGGCGGCAACACCAGCGGCGGCCTCATCGGCTACTTCGACAATGGCAGCGGCTACTCAGCGCTGCTCAACAGCCACGCCACGGGTTCGGTCTCGGGGGGCACGATCGTCGGCGGGCTGGTGGGCAACTACCTCCGCACGGCCGCCACCGGCCGCGCGGACGACATCACCAACAGCTTCGCCACCGGCAACGTCACCGGCTCCACCTACCTCGGCGGGCTGGTCGGCTTCTTCGACGGCCGCCACGGCATCGCAGGCAGTTACGCCACCGGCGACGTGCTCGCCACGGCTGCCATCAACGACAAGTACCTCGGGGGCCTGGTCGGCTACTACTACAGCCGCCACACCAGCAGCAGCAATCTCGCCGACATCAACGCCAGTTACGCCACCGGGCGTGTCAGCCTGGCGGCCGGCAGCACGCTGGCCAGCTTTGCCGACATCCACGCCGGCGGCCTGGTGGGTTACCTGATCGGGCAAACCGCGGGCAACGCGGTTGTGGATGCTTATGCCACTGGCGCCGTCACGCTGGCGGCCACCAACGGCCGGCTCTATGCGGGCGGCCTGGTGGGCTATGCCACGGCCGGCCAGAGCGTGCTGCGCGGCTACGCCACGGGCGCCGTCTCGGCCACGGGCGGCAACACGCGCAGTGCCGGGGGCCTGCTGGCCGGCCGCGCCAGCACGGTGAGCTTGGTGACCGACAGCCACTGGGACGGCAGCACCACCGGCCAGGCCAGCAGCGTAGGCGGCGGCACGGCCCGCAGCACCGCCGAGATGCGCCAGGCGGCCAGCTTCACGGGCTGGAACCTCAACACCAGCGGCACCGGCGGCACGGTCTGGCGCCTGTACGAGGGGCAGACGGCGCCGCTGCTCTCGCGCTTTCTCACCCCGCGCACCCTCACGCTGGCCGATGCCAGCAAGGTCTACGACGGCACGCTCTCCTTCGGCAACGCCACCCTCAGCGCCGTCAACGGCGCCATCGACCGCCCCGAGCGCATCTTCGTCACCACGACCTCGGCCGATGTCGGCAGCTACGCCATTGGCGCGGCGGGCGTGTACTCGGTGCAGAACGGCTACGACCTCACCGTCAGCGGCAGCGCCACGCTCACCGTCACGCCCCGGCCCCTGACCCTGGCCGGCGTGGTGGCCGACAAGGTCTACGACGGCACCCGCAGCGCCACGTTGCTGGCCGCCGCACAGCCCGCTGGCCTGGTGGCCGGCGAGACGCTGACCGTCAACACCACTGGCGCCAGCGCCACCTTCGACACGCGCAATGCCGGCCAGAACAAGGCCGTCACCATCACCGGCCTGAGCCTGGCCGACGGCACCGGCAAGGCCTCGAACTACACGCTCGCCAGCACGAGCAGCAGCACCGCCAGCATCACGCCCGCGCCCTTGAACGTGGGCGGCTTCACGGCCACCTCGCGGGCCTACGACGGCTCGGTCACCGTGGCCGTCAGCGCCAGCGGCGGCACTGTGAGCGGTGTGTTCGGCAACGACGACGTGACGGCCAACGTCAGCGGTGTGAACAACGGCACCGTGGCCGACAAGAACGTCGGCACCGCCAAGCCCGTGACGGTGCTCGGCGCCACGCTCACCGGCGCCGACGCCGGCAACTACACCATCGCCGGCATCAACGCCGTCACCGTGAACATCACGCCGCGCACGCTCACGGTCAACGGGCTGCGCGGCAACAACCGCCAGTACAACCAGGGCACCGCGGTCAGCGTGCCCACCTCCACCGGCGAGCTGAGCGGCGTGGTCACGGGCGACGTGCTGCAACTGCGCAGCGTGTCGGTCAACGCGAACATGGCCGACCGCCACGTGGGCACCGGCAAGACTGTGGCCGTGCCCGGCAGCGGCCTGCAACTGCGCGGCGCCGATGCCGGCAACTACGTGGTGGGCGACGCCACGGCCACCGTCGACATCTCGCGGGCCATCGTCTACTTCTATGCCGACTACTTCGGCACCAGCAACGACAAGGTCTACGACGGCAATGCGCTGGCCAGCGGCGTCACGCCCTATGCCTACCCCAGCACCGTCGGCGGCTACCTGCTGGCCGGCACCACCACCTACGGCCTGGACAACCTCGTCCTCACCTACGACACGCCGCGCTACGCCGACAAGAACGTCTCCTACAGCGGCACCACCGTCATCAACAAAACGATCACGGCCAGCAATGCCGCCCTCGGCGGCACCGACGCCGGCAACTACGTGCTGGACAACACCAGCGCCACCACCTCGGGCCGCATCACGCCGCGCTCGCTGGCGGTGACGGGCGTCAGCGCCAGCAACCGCGCCTACGACGGCACGGTCAACGTCAGCGTCAACGTCTCGAACGCCGCGGTCGACACCACACAGCTGGTGAGCGGCGACAACGTCACGGTGACGGTGCCCGGCTCGGGCACCGTGGTGGGCACCATGCTCAACAAGAACGTGGGCACCGCCAAGGCGGTGACGGTGCCGGGCTTCAGCCTCTCCGGCACCGATGCGCTGAACTATTCGCTCAGCGGCAGCGCCGGCGTCACGGTGGACATCACCCGCAAGGCGCTCACCGCCAGCTACGTGGCCGTCGACAAGGTGTACGACGGCAACGCCTACGCAGCCCTGAGCGTGAGTTCGGCCGACATCGTGGCCGGCGACGCCGTGCGCTTCTTCGCCGACCAGACCTACTGCACGCTGTGCGGCTACGGCTTCTTCGCGACCAGCGGCTCCACGCCGACGAACTACACGCCGTCGAAGGACGCCGGCACGGGCAAGACCGTGGTCGTCACCACCAACGGACTCTTTGGTGCCGACGCCGGTAACTACACGCTGCAGAACCCGACGGCCACGCTCACGGGCAGCATCACGCCCAAGGGCATCACGCCAGTGTTCAGCGGCGTCAACAAGGTCTACGACGGCAGCACCACGGCCACGGTCAACCTGAACACCTCGGCCTCGGGCATCTTCTCGGGCGACGCGGTCAGCCTCACGCGCACCGCCACCTTCGACACCAAGGATGCCGGCACGGGCAAGACCGTCAGCATCAGCGGCATCGCCTTCACGGGCGCAGCCGCAGCCAACTACACGCTCAGCACCACCACGGCCACCACCACGGCGGCCATCACCCCCAAGCCGCTGGCCGTGGCCGGCGTGACCGCCACCGACCGCAATTACGACGGCAGCACCAGCGTGGCGCTGACGGTCGGCACGTTGGGGGCCACGGGCGTGGTGGGCAGCGATGCTGTCACGGTCGTGGCACCCGGCGGCGGCCTGGGCAACGGCAGCATGGCGAACAAGGGCGTGGGTCAGGCCAAGCCGGTGACGGTGGCCGGCCTCAGCCTGAGCGGTGCCGATGCGGGCAACTACAGCATCGACGGCAGCCAGGGCGTCACGGTCAACATCACGCCGCGTCCGCTCACGGCGGTGTACACCGGCGTCAGCCGCGAATACAACGGCGGTGTCAGTGCCGCCGTGAGCGTGGCTTCGCCCGATGCCGTGGCGGGCGACGTGCTCAGCTACACGCAGAACGCCATCTACACCGGCCTGGACGCGCGCAACGTCGGCACGAACAAGCCCATCGCCGTGACGAGCATCGTGCTCGGCGGCGCCGACGCCGCGAACTACAGCCTGCTCAACACCACCGCCAGCACCACGGGCAGCATCACGCCCAAGGGCATCACCGTCGGCTACACCGGCCTCTCGCGCGCCTACAACGGCCTGGCCGACACCAGCGCCAACGTCACCGGCACCTCCTCGGGCCTGGTGGCGGGTGACCAGGTGGGCTTCACGCAGACCGCCACCTTCGCTGGCAACGGCGCCGTCGGCACGGGCAAGGCCGTCAACGTGAGCGGCATCACGCTCACCGGCGCGCAGGCGGCCAACTACAGCGTGCTCAACAGCACCGCCACCACCACCGCCAGCATCACGCCGCGCCTGATCGGCGTGACGGGCGTGCTGGCCACCAGCCGCGACTACGACGGCACGCTCACCGTGCAGCTCAGCACCGCCGGCGCCACCGTGCTGCCCAGCGGCGTGCTCGCCGGCGACACGGTGAGCGTGGTGCTGCCCTCGGGCGGCATCACCACGGGCACCATGGCCACCAAGGATGCCGGCACGAACAAGCCGGTGGCGATCTCGGGCCTCACGCTCACCGGCGCCTCGGCCGCCAACTACGCGGTGGGCGGCGAAGGCCTCACCGTCAACATCACGCCGCGCCCGCTGACCGCCACCTACACCGCGCTGGACCGCGTCTACAACGCCGGCACCAGCGCCACCGTGGCCGGCAGCTCCACCGACATCCTGGCCGGCGACATCGGCGCGCTCAGCATCGTCGCCAGCGGCGTCTTCACCGAAGGCAAGAACGTCGGCACGGGCAAGGCGGTGGCCATCACCGGCGGCTTCCTCAGCGGCGCTGAGCGCAACAACTACAGCCTCGTCAACCCGACGGGCAGCGCCACGGCCAGCATCACGCCGCGCCCGCTGACTGCCGTGTACACCGGTGGCACGCGCGTCTACGACGGCGGTGTCACCGCGCCCGTGACGGCCAGCGACGCCGCCGTGCTGGCCGGCGACCAACTCGGCTTCACGCAGACCGCGGTGTTCACGGGCACCGGCGCCAAGAACGTGGGCAACGGCAAGGCCATCGCCATCAGCAACATCGCGCTCACCGGGGCCGATGCGATGAACTACGCGCTGCTCGGCACCACGGCCAGCGCCACTGGCAGCATCACGCCCAAGCCCATCAGCATCGACGGCATCACCGGCGCCACGGCCACGCCGCGCGTCTACGACGGCACCACCACGGTGGCCGTGGTGGTCAGCGGCAGCGGCACCATTGCGCCGAGCAGCGCAGACATCGTGGCCGGCGACACCGTCACCATCAACCTGCCGGCTGGCGGCATCACCACGGGCTCGATGGCCAACAAGAACGCCGGCACCGGCAAGGCCGTGGCGGTGGACGGCCTCACGCTCACCGGCACCGACGCCGGCAACTACGTGGTGGCCGCCACCACGGGCATCACGGTGGACATCGCCCGCAAGGTGCTGAACGCCGTGTACACGGGCGTGAACCGCGTCTACGACGGCAGCACCGCCGGCAGCGCCACGGGCAGCTCGGGCGACATCGTCTTCGGCGACACCGTGAACATCAGCGCCACCGGCGTGTTCACCGGCGACGGGGCCCGCAACGTTGGCATCGGCAAGACCCTCAACCTGCTCAACGGCACGCTGGCCGGGGCCGACGCCGCCAACTACGCGCTGGTGAACACCACGGGCAGCACCACCGCCAGCATCACGCCGCGGCCAGTGACGCCGGGCTACACCGGCCTTGCCAAGGTCTACGACGGCAGCACCAGCGCGCTGGTGCAGGCCACGGGGGCGGGCTTCATCAGCGGCGACGCGGTGCAACTCAGCCAGACCGCCGTGTTCACCGGCAACAAGAACGTCGGCACGGCCAAGCCCATTGCCATCAGCGGCATCACGCTGCTAGGCGCCGACGCGGCCAACTACAGCCTCACCGCCACCGCGGCCACCACCACCGGCAGCATCACGCCCAAGCCGCTGCGCATCGACGGCCTGACGGGCGTGAGCGCCACCGACCGTGTGTACGACGGCAGCACCACCGTCAACGTCGTCGTCAGCGCCAGCGGCCCCATCGCGCCGAACCCGCAGGACGTGGTGGCCGGTGATCTCGTCACCGTCACCGCACCGTCCACCGGCACCACCACGGGGACGATGGCCGACAAGCACGTGGGCAGCAACAAGCCCGTGGCGGTGGCCGGCCTCAACCTGGGGGGCGCGGACGCTGCGAACTACAGCATCACCGCCACCAGCGGCGTCACGGTCAACATCACGCCCCGCCTGTTGACGGCGGTGTACACGGCCACCACGCGCGAGTACGACGGCAGCACCGCTGTAGCCCTCACCGGCAGCTCGGCCGACATCGTGGCCGGCGACACGCTCACCATCGCGGGCACCGGCGTCTACACCGGCACAGGCGCGCGCAACGCAGGCACCGGCAAGGTGGCCAACGTGCTGAGCATCAGCTTCAGCGGCGCCGATGCCGCCAACTACAGCCTGATCAACCCGACCGGCACCGCCACCGGCACCATCACGCCACGCGCGCTGGTCGTCAGCTACAGCGGAGGCAGCCGCGTCTACGACGGCACCACGGCCGCCCCCGTGAACGGCAGCGTCGACCGCCTCGTGGCCGGCGACGATGCGCGCCTCACGCAGACAGCCGTGTTCACGGGCGGCGGCGCGAAGAACGTCGGCACCGGCAAGGCCGTGGCCGTCAGCGACATCGCGCTTGCCGGCAGCGACGCCGGCAACTACACGCTGAACATCAGCAGCACCAGCACCGCGGCGAACGTGACGCCGCGCCCGCTGCGCATCGACGGCTTCACCGGCGTGGTGGCCACCGACCGTGTGTACGACGGCACCACCGCCGTGGCCATCAGCGTGCAGGGCAGCGGCACGCTGGGCGCGAATGCGGCCGACCTCATCGCCGGCGACGTGGTGACCGTGATTGCACCGCCGAGCGGCAGCACTGCCGGCACCCTGGCCGACAAGAACGCCGGCGCCAACAAGCCGGTGACGGTGGCCGGCGTCACGCTCAGCGGCGCCGACGCCAGCAACTACGTGGTGGCCGCGGCCACGGGCGTGACGGTCAACATCACGCCCCGGCCGCTGACGGCCATCTGGACGGGCCTGAGCCGCGTCTACGATGGCAGCACCGTTGCCAACGTCAGCGGCAGTTCGGCCGACCTCCTGGCCGGCGACTTGCTCACGCTGTCGGCCACCGGCCAGTTCACGGGCGATGGCGCACGCAACGCCGGCACCAGCAAGAGCATCAGCTTCAGCAACGCCCTGCTGGGCGGTGCCGATGCGCTGAACTACCTGCTCAGCAACCCCAGCGGCACGGCCGCGGCCGACATCACGCCGCGCACGCTGAACATCAGCTACGCCGGCGGCACGCGGGTCTACGACGGCACCGCCCTCGCCCCGGTCAGCGCCACGCTCAGCGGGCTGGTGGCCGGCGACACCGTGGCCACCGCGCAGACGGCGCTGTTCACCGGCGCGGGCGCCAAGAACGTGGGCGACAACAAGGCCGTTCAGATCAGCACGATCACGCTGCAAGGCGCCGACGCCGGCAACTACGCGCTGGCCAGCGACAGCGCCAGCACCACGGCCAGCATCACCCCGCGGCCTCTGAACGTGAGCGGCCTGTCGGGCCTGCAGGCCGTGAACCGCGTCTACGACGGCACGCGCGACGTGCAGATCACCGGTACGCTGGTGGTGGGCAGCACCTCGGGCAACGTGATCGCCGGCGACGACATCAGCGTCAACCTGCCCGGTGGCAACGTCAACACTGGCACGATGGTCGACAAGAACGCCGGCAGCGGCAAGGCCGTGGCCATCAGCGGCCTGACGCTGGGTGGCATGGATGCCGCCAACTACCAGATCACCGGCACCGCGGGCCTCACTGTCGACATCGCGCCGCGCCCGGTGGCGCTGCTGGGTGTTTCGGCGCTCAACCGCCTGTACGACGGCACGCGCACCGTGGCGCTGGACACCCGCGGCGGCAGCCTGCAGGGCGCGCTGGCCGGCGACAACCTGCAGCTCCTGGGTACCGGCGTCACCGGCACCGTGGCCGACAAGAATGCCGGCACCGGCAAGACCGTCAGCATCTCGGGCGCCGGCTTCGGCCTGGGCGGCAGCGACGCCGCGAACTACAGCCTGCTCGCCAGCGGCCTGACGGTGGACATCAGCCCGCGCAGCGTGGTGGTCAGCGCCACGGGCGTGGACAAGGTCTACGACGGCAGCAACGCGGCGCAAGTCGTCTTCGGCAGCGATGCGCTCGCCGGCGACGACCTGCGCATCAGCGCGGCCAGCAGCCGTTTTGCCAGTGCCAATGCCGGCAACGGGCTGGCCATCACGCTCAGCGGCCTCAGCCTGGGCGGCGCCGATGCCGGCAACTACCGGCTCGACACGCCTGCGCCCGCCACGTCGGCCAACATCCTGCGCAAGGCGGCCACGCTCACGGCCAGCAGCCCGGACGACAAGGTCTACGGCGAGACCAGCGGCCTGCCCGGCTCGGCCTTCAGCGTCTCGGGCCTGGTGCAGGGCGAGAGCCTGGGCAGCGTCACGCTCAGCAGCGCCGGCGCCGAGGCTCGTGCCAACGTGGGCGTCTACGCCATCACGGCCAGCAACGCCAGCGGCGGCAACGCCAACCTCGACAACTACCTGCTCACCTACGTGCCCGGCACGCTGCGCGTCACGCCGCGGCCCCTGACGGTGGCGGCCAACAGCGTGGTGCGCTTCGACGACGGGCAGAACCCATCCAGCTACGGCTTCAGCACCAGCACGGGCGGCCTCGTCAATGGCGACCGCATCGGCACGGTGACGGTCACTGCGCCGGCGGCCAGCCAGGGCGCCAAGGGCGTCTCGGTGTTCACGCTGCAGGCGGCCGGCGCGCAGTTCAGCAGTGGCAGCGCCAGCAACTACGCGATGAACTACGTCAACGGCCTGCTGCTGGTGCTGCCCACGCCGCCGCGGGTGGACGATGTCAACGCCGGTGGCGGCGACGGCCCGCAAGGCCTGGCCGTGCTGGCCGACCCCGTGGCGGTGGCCGCAGCCGAGAAGCTGCTGACCCAGCTGGGCGCGCTGGTGACGGCGCCCGGTGAGGGCGGCGCCAGCCCGGCGCCACGTGGCGGGGTGCCGACGCAGGACTTGGTGCCGCTGCCCCCCGAGGCCGAGGCCGCGCTGGCCCGGGCGATCCAGGCCGTGCTTTCGGGCGACCCGGCACGGGTGAATGCGACGGCGCTGCAGAGCCTGCCGCTGCTGAGCTTCGAGCCCAACCTGCGCAGGCTGCTGGCCGGCGCCGCCAGCTTCCGCAACCCGCCCGCGACGCCGCCCGCGCCCTGAAGGCCCGCCATGTCCTTGAACGTCATGCCCGAACCGCAGCAAGCCCTCTCGATGACACCTCCACGCCAGCCCGCACGCCCCGCCACTGCCCTGCCCTCGGCAAGGACGCGTCTTTCCCGCCTGTGCCTGGCCTGCCTGCTGCCCCTGCTGCAGGCCCTGCCGCCGGCCGCGCAGGCCACACCGCTGGACGACCTGCGCCGGCAGGTGGAGGCCGGTCAGTTCGAGCAGGCCTACGCCAGCGCCCAGGCCCAGCCGCAACTGCTGGGCGACGTGCACTTCGACTTCCTCTTTGGCGTGGCCGCCGTCAACACCGGCCGCATCCCCGAAGGCCTGCTCGCGCTGGAGCGCCACCTCTCGGCCGTGCCCGCCAACGACCGCGCGCGGCTGGAGCTGGCACGCGGCTACTTCCTGCTGGGCGAATACACCCGGGCGCGCAGCGAGTTCGAGTTCGTGCTGCGCTACAACCCGCCGGCCGGCGTGCGGGCCAACATCAACGGCTTCCTGCAGGCCATGCAATCGCGCGAGGCATCTGACCGCCGCGCCAGCGCCCGCTTGTACGCCGAAGGCGGCCTGGGCCACGACAGCAACGTCAATGGCGGCACCTTCCGCGACGAGCTGCAGCTCGTCTTCGGCACCATCAGCCTGGCAGGCAGCCCCTCGCGCCAGGTGGCCGACAGCTACGGCCAGGTGGCGCTGGGCGGCCAGCACCAGACGCGCGTGACGCCGCGGCTGTCGGTCTTCGCCGGGGCCGACCTCGACCACCGCGGCAACGCCAACGAGACCGCCTACAACCTCACCACCGCCGGCGTCTACGCCGGCTTCACGCAGCTCAGCGCCGGCGCCTTGTGGCGCTTCACGCTGGGCAGCAGCACGCTGCAGGTGGGCGGCAACCGCTACCGCAGCACCACGCAGCTCGGGCTGGAGAGCAACCTCTCGCTGGCGGCCGATCTCTCGATGCTGGCCTTCGCGCAGTACGCCGAGTTCCGCCACGCAGAAGCCGACCGTGTGCGCGACGCCCGTGCCACCACCCTGGGCGTGATGTTCACCCAGGGCTACCCACAACTGCCCGGCGCGCCTTCGGTGGGCCTGCGCCTGAGCTGGACGCAGGAAGACAACCAGCGCCTGCGCGCCGACCTCGACCGCCATGTGCCGCTGCTGCGCGTCTTCGGCGCGGTGACGCCCATGCCCGGCCTGCGGCTGAGCGTGGGGCTCACCGCCTACCGCCAGCTCTTCGGCGGCACCGATCTCGGCTTCGGCACCGAACGCCAGGACAGCGCGCTCGCGGCTGACCTCGTGGCCAGCTACGCGCTGGATGAACGCTGGTCGGTGCGCGGCGACGCCGTGTGGTCGCGCAACCGCTCCAACCAGGACCTTTACGACAGCAGCCGCAAGGCGGTGTCGCTCAAGCTCCGCTACCAGTACTGAGGACAGCCATGACCCGCCTCGTGAATCTCCGCGGCCCGGCTTTGTGCGGCGCCCTGCTGATGGGCCTGGGCCTGCAGCCGGCGCTGGCGCAGGCGCCTGCGCCAACCGCCGCGCAACCCGCCGAAGTGCTGCTGGTGCAGACCCAGGGCGATGTGCGCGTCAACGGCACGCCGGCCCGCACCGGCGCCCTGCCGCCCGGCGCGCTGGTGCAGACCGGTGTGGATGGCCGCGTGCAGCTGCGCACCACCACGGGTGCGCTCATCGCACTGCCTGCGGGCAGCGAGCTGCGCCTGGCCGAAGCCAGCAACACCGTCACGCTCAACGCCGGCGGCCTGCGGCTGAGCACGGGCGGCGCCGAGTGGCGCGTGGCGCTGCCCGAACGCAGCATCCGCACGCGCGGCTACCTCAAGCTGCAGGCTTGCGGCGCCGGCTGCGCGCTGCCACCCGGGCTTTATGGCCGCATCGCGCTGGGCGAGGCGATGCTTGAATACCAAGGCGGCCGTTCGGTGCTGCGCACACGCGCCTTCCGCTGGGCCGATGCCGCCAGCCGCCCGGAAGTGCTGGCCGATGTGCCCGCGCTGCTGGACGACGGCAACACCCAGGCCGAGGCCACCCGCGTGCGCACCGAGGTGGCGGCCACGCTGCAGGCCGGCATCGCGGCTTTCCGCGACGGCCAGGACGCCGCCGCCACGCAGGCCTTCGAGCGCGTGCGCGCTTTGGCGCCCGGCGAGACGCTGGTGCCCTACTACCTGGGTCTGCTGGCGCTCAAGCGCGCCGACAACGCCGCAGCCGTGCAGTGGCTGCAGCAATACGCCCGAGAAGACCCCGAAGGCGCTGCCGCGCGCGAAGTGCCGCAGACCTTGACGCTGCTGTCCAGCGTGCAGCTGCAGCAGGAGGTGGCCAATGCCGTGGCGCGCGAGGCCGAGGTGGCGGGCTCACCGCCCGAGCCCGGCAGCATCGCCGTGCAGGCCTTCGTCAACAAGGGCGACGCCAACTTCCGCGCCATGGCCAAGGGCCTGGCCGCAATGATCATCGCCGACCTCAGCAAGGTGCCCGGCCTCAAGGTGCTGGAACGCGAGAAGGTGCAGCTGCTCGTCAACGAAGCCAAGCTCGGCGACAGCGGCCTGGCCGACACCGCCTCGGCGGTGCGCTCGGGGCGCCTGATGCGCGCCGAGAAGGTGGTGGTGGGCAATTTCGAGGTGCAACAGCCATGAAGACCGTGCAAACACGCGCCGCCGCAGCGGCCACCCTGCTGGCCCTGGGCGTGGTCTGCGCTTCGCAAGCCCACGCTCAGACCTCCGCGCCGGCGCCGGCCGCCACGCCCGCGGGCTTTTCGCTGGAAGGCGCCGTCATCGACAGCCGCAGCTCGCGCAGCCTGGGCGTCATCAACGAGCGGGGCGACATCAACGCCCTGTTCCGCGCGCAGAAGGCCATGACCTTCGGCATCCTGCGCGCGGCGGGCATCCCGCTGGACCAGCTCTCGCCCGAGGTGCGTGCGCGCATCGAGCGCTTCGCCACCACCAACGTCGAAGCCTTCCGCGCCTTCTCGCAGGGGCTGGACCTGAAAGACCAGGGCCGCTTCGCCGAAGCCAAGGCCGAGTTCGCCCGCGCCGCGCAGCTCGACCCCGGCTTCGCGCTGGCGGCTGAGCAGCAGCAGGCCATGCCCGAGGTGAGCCTGGGCAGCGGCGTGCAAACCCGCGCCGTGCTGATGGCCGCCGCCGGTGCGGCGGTTGACCGAGGCCGCGCCGCCTTCGCGGTGGACACCGCACGCGCCGTGGCGGCGCTGGCCGCCGGGCAAACCGTGGTGACGGTGCCGCTGGCCAGCACCGCCGAGCAGGCGCGCACCAGCGACTTCAGCACCACGCCGCCGGGTTCGGGCACGCAGTTCGTGCCCAACATCGTGGCTGGCATCGCCTACACGGCACAGCTGCCCGGCCTGGGCGCCGCCCAGCTTTCCACGCTGGGCGAATGGCGCTCCGACAGCTTCCGCGTCAGCACCGGCGCCAACGGCACGGTGCTGGAGGCCCTGGGCAGCACCGCCAACCCGGTGGCCCAGATCGGCGGCGCCACGGCGCAGCCGCAGGGCAACGCCACGCTGGCCGATGGCAGCGTGGCCTACTGGGGTGCCTGGGCCTCGGCGCCGGGTGCCAGTGCCACGGTCACCGTCAGCGGCAGCCCGCTCGTGGCACCGCAGCTCGGCACCGTGAGCTACCTGCTGGCCGATGCCACGCGCACCATGCCCGGCACCGGCACGGCCGTCTTCTCACCGCGCGGCGGCACGTTGGGCAACGCCACGGGCACGGTGGCGGTGAACTTCGCCACCCGCGCCGTGGAACTGCGCAACCTGGGCTTCAACATCGGCACGCTGAACTTCAGCGGCCTGAACGGCACCGCCACCTTCGACACCCGCATCGCCTCGGGCGGCTTCGGCGGCAACTACAGCAGTGGGCAGTGCACCGGCTGCAGCGCCTTCACGCCGCTTTCCAGCAGCTTCAGCGGCAACTTCGTCGGCCGCGACGCCGACGGCCTGGCCTTCGCCACCTTCCTGCTCACGGGCGGGGGCGGCACCGCGGCCGGCGTGCACCTCTTCACGCGGCCGCCAGCGCAGCCCTGAGGCCGGGGCCAGCGTTCAAGCCGCGCTGGCGGGTGCCGATAAGCCCACAGGCGGCCGGTCACGGCCCGCCTTGAGCCTCTCTCGCCCATGCCTACCCACACACTGCGTGAACCGATGACGGTGCTCGTTGTCGACGACGACGCGGCCGTCCGCGGCCATGTCAGCAGCCTCATCGACAGCTTCGGTCACCGGGTGATCGAGGCCGGCGATGCCGAGTGGGCGCTGTCCATGTTCACGAAGCACCGACCCGACGTTGTGCTCAGCGACATCGACATGCCCGAACGCGACGGGCTTTGGCTGTTGCGCCAGGTGCGCGAGGCCGAGGCCGGACAGTGGACGCCGGTGGTCTTCCTGTCCTCCCTCTCGCGCGCTGAGCAGCTGGCCGAGGGTATCGATGCTGGCGCCGACGACTACCTCACCAAACCCGTGCACCCGCGCGTGCTCGAGGCGAAGCTGCGGGCCTTGAGGCGCATGCGTGCGATGCAGCAACGCCTGGTTGCGCTGTCGCAGCAACTGGAGCAAAGCAACGAAAGGCTGCAGCGCGAGGTCGCCCGCGATGGCCTGACCGGCCTGCTGAACCGCCGCGGCTTCGACCAGGCGCTGCAGTGCGCCATCGCCGACGCCCGGCGCGGCCAGACACCGCTGACGCTGGTGCTGTGCGACATCGACCACTTCAAAGCGTACAACGACCATTCGGGCCACGCGGCAGGCGACAGCTGCCTGCGGCACGTGGGCACGCTGATGCAAGGCCTGGCACGGCGCCCCACCGACCAGGCGGCGCGCTACGGTGGCGAAGAGTTCGCGCTGATCCTGCCGAACACCTCGCGCAGCGGCGCGGCCACGCTGGTCAAGGCCATGCGCCGCGTCTTCACGGGCGCCGCTCTGCCGCACCCGGCGTCCCCGACGGCCCGGCACGTCACGCTCTCGGGCGGCTTCGTCACCTGCGTGCCTGACGCCAACACCACGGCCGAGGCGCTGCTGCTGCGCGCCGACGAGGCGCTGTACCTGGCCAAGCGCAACGGCCGAGACCGCTACTTCAGCTTCGAAGGTGAAGACGGCGGTGTGCTGGCCGGCGTGACGGTGCTCTGAACTGGCCGGTCAGCCCCGCGCTGCCCTCAGCCCAGGGCCCGCTCCAGCGCCTGCGCCAGATCGGCCTGCAAGTCGGCCACGGCCTCGAAACCCATCGAGAAACGCACCAAATGGCCGCGCAGGTGCGGCTGCTGCATGACGGCAGTGCTGCGCATGCCGGCGAGTTCGTAGGGCACCACCAGACTCACCGGCCCGGCCCATGAATAGCCGATCCGGAAGAGCTGCAGCGCATCGACGAAGGCCTCCACCTGCGGCGCGCCGTAGCGCTCGTGCAGCATCACCGAGAACAACCCGGCCGCGGCCGAGCAGTGGCGCTGCCAGTGTTCGTGGCCAGGGCTGCCCGGCAGCGCCGGGTGCAGCACCTGCGCCACCTCGGGCCGCTGGGCCAGCCAGGTGGCCAGCGCGCGGCCAGCGGCGTCTTGCGCGGCGTAGCGCAGCGGCATCGTGGCCAAAGAGCGCAGCACCAGTTCGACGTCGTTGCCCGCCACGCCCAGGCCCAGGCGCATGTGCGTGAGCTTGATGCGCTCGTGCAGCGCCGCATCTCGCGTGACCACGCTGCCCATCAGCACGTCGCCGCCGCCGCTGGGGAACTTCGTCAGGGCTTGCATGGCGATGTCGATGCCGTGATCGAAGCCGCGCAGCGCGATGCCAGCGCCCCAGGTGTTGTCCAGCGCGGTAGTGATGCCGCGCGCCTTGGCGGCGGCAGCCAGCGCGGCCAGATCAGGAAACTCCATCGTCACCGAGCCCGGCGCCTCCAGCCACACGAGCTTGGTGTTCGGGCCCAGCAGCGCGGCGAAGCCGGCCGTGTCCATCGGGTCGTAGAGCCGGTGCGTGATGCCCCAGCGCGCGAACTCGCCCCTGGCCAGCTGCAGGCTGGGGCCGTAGACGTTGTCGGGCAGCAGCACCTCGTCACCGGCCGACAGCAGCGCCTGCCCCACCAGCGCCACCGCGGCCAGGCCGCTGGGCACCAGCACGCACTCGGTGCCGCCTTCCAGCGTGGCGATGCGCTCTTCCAGCGTGAAGGTGGTGGGCGTGCCGTGCAGGCCGTAGGTGTAGCCGTTCTTGGTGCGCCAATCGCGCGCGCGCATGGCTGCCACGTTCGCGAAGACCACCGTGCTGGCCTTGTGCACCGGGCCCTGCGGGGCTTCGAAGCCGGCCGGCGGCTGGTAGGCGTGGTGGATGAGTTCGGTGCTGAGGTCGCGGGCCATGCTGTCGTCTCGCTGCAGGCTCAGACCGGCACGCCGACGAGGTCGTGCCCCTCGGCGGCCACGATGCGGGCGCGGGTGAACTCGCCCACTTTCAGCGTCTTGCTGGCCTTCTCGGGCGGCAGCAGGCGCACCACGCCGTCGATCTCGGGCGCATCGGCATAACTGCGGCCCACGCCGCCCTTGCGGCCCAGCGCCGGTGCATGGTCCACCAGCACCTGCATGGTGGCGCCCACGCGGCGCTGCAGCCGCTGCGCCGAGACGGCCTCGGCCACGGCCATGAAACGCGCGCGGCGCTCTTCGCGCACTTCCTGCGGCAGCATGCCGGGGATGTCATTCGCCGCCGCGCCCTTCACAGGCGAGTAGGCGAAGCAACCGGCGCGGTCGATGCCGGCTTCCTGCACGAAATCGAGCAGGGTCTGGAACTCTGCTTCCGTTTCGCCCGGAAAGCCGGCGATGAAGGTGCTGCGCACCACGATCTCGGGGCACAGCTCGCGCCAGCGTTGCAGGCGCTCGAGGTTCTTCTCGCCGCTGGCCGGGCGCTTCATGCGCTTGAGCACGTCGGGGTGGGCGTGCTGGAAGGGCACGTCCAGGTAGGGCAGCACACGGCCCTGCGCCATCAGCGGCAGGATGTCGTCGACGCTCGGGTAGGGGTACACGTAGTGCATGCGCACCCAGGCGCCAAAGGGTTCCGCGATTTCGCCCAGGCGCGTGGCGAGTTCGAGCAGCCGCGTCTTCACCGGCTGGCCGTCGTGGAAGCCGGTGCGGTACTTCACGTCCACGCCATAGGCGCTGGTGTCCTGGCTGACCACCAGCAGCTCCTTGACGCCGCTCTCGAAGAGCGCGCGGGCTTCGTTCAGCACGTCGCCGATGGGGCGCGAGACGAGGTCGCCGCGCATGCTGGGGATGATGCAGAAGGTGCAGCGGTGGTTGCAGCCCTCGCTGATCTTCAGGTACGCGTAATGCCGCGGCGTGAGCTTGATGCCGGCCACGCCACGCGCCTCGGGCACCAGGTCGATGAAGGGGTCGTGCGGCTTGGGCACGTGCAGGTGCACGGCGTCCATCACCTCCTGCGTGGCGTGCGGGCCGGTGACGGCCAGCACCTTGGGGTGCACGGCCTTGACCAGATTGCCGCCATCGTCACCCGCCTTCGCGCCCAGGCAGCCGGTGACGATGACCTTGCCGTTGGCGGCCAGGGCTTCGCCAATCGTGTCCAGGCTTTCCTTCACCGCGTCGTCGATGAAGCCGCAGGTGTTGACGATGACGAGGTCAGCGCCAGCGTAGGTCTTGCTCGTTTCGTAGCCCTCGGCGCGCAGCTGCGTGAGGATGAGCTCGGAATCGGTGAGTGCCTTGGGGCAGCCCAGCGAGACGAAACCCACGGTGGGGGCTTTGGTGGCGCTGGCGGTACCGGCGTCGGTGGTGGGTGCGTTCATCGCGCGATTTTCCAGCATCGCGCGCCGCCCGGGCCGCGCGCGCTATTTCTTCGGGGGTGCGAAGCCCGGCATCCCAGGGAAGAGGCCACCGGCCGCCTGCATCTGCTCGAAGACGCTGCGGCTCTGCTCCAGGTAGCTGCCCATCATGTTCTGCAGCGCCGGCGCCTGACCGGTCATGAACTGCGTCCACACCTCGGGGCTCAGGTGCTTGGGGTCGTACAGGCCCTTGCTCTGGTGCAGGAACTGCGACTGCAGCTCGCTGAAGGCCTGCAGGTTCTTCTCGATCATCGTGCCCATCACGCCCTGCATGGCGTGGCCGTAGAAGCGGATGATCTGCGCCAGCGCCGGCGTGGTGAACATGGGCACGCCGCCCGATTCTTCTTCCAGGATGATCTGCAGCAGGATGCTGCGCGTGAGGTCTTCGCCGGTCTTGGCGTCACGCACCTCGAACTCTTCCGACAACAGCACCATCTGCTTCACATCGGCCAGCGTGATGTAGCTGCTGGTGCGCGTGTCGTACAGCCGCCGGTTGGGGTACTTCTTGAGCGTGCGCACCGGGCTGGCTGCGGCCTCGTCAGAGGCGGGGGCCTGGGTGCGGCGGCTGGACGGCATGCGGGCGTTCCTCGGGGTCGAGCGCTGCGTAGCGCGTGCTTGGCATTCTAGGAGTCGGCCTCTTCGGCCCAGCCGGGGGCTTACCCCGGCGGTCTCAGGCAGGGCCAGCGCCCGCCCAGGCCACGAAGTGCGGGTTCTCGTAGCCGGGTTTGCCGTAGCGCAGGGGGGCGCCGTCGAGCGTGCAGACACGGCCGCCCGCCGCCGCCAGCACGGCGTGGCCTGCGGCAGTGTCCCACTCCATGGTGCGGCCCAGGCGCGGGTAGACATCGGCCTCGCCGCAGGCCAGCAGGCCGAACTTCAGCGACGAGCCGGCATTCACCCGCCCGGCCACCGGCAAACCACCGGCCACGGGGGCCAGGCCCGTGTGCAGCCAGGCCTGCAGGGCGTCCTCATCCCCGTGCGAGCGGCTGGCCGCCAGGCGCCAGCCTGCAGCCGGCACCGGCTGCACTTGCAAGCCGCGCCGCTGCCCGGCCTGCTGGCACCAGGCACCCTGCCCCACGATGCCGGCGTAGAGCACATCGCCCACGGGCTGCAGCACCACCCCAAGCACCGGCAGAGCTTGGTGAACGAGCGCGATGTTCACCGTGAACTGGCCGTTGCGCTGCACGAACTCGCGCGTGCCGTCCAAGGGGTCGACGAGCCAGAAGGTGCGTGCCGCCGCCGGGGCCAGCCCGCGGGCGGCGGCCTCTTCGGCCACCACCGGCCAGGCCGGCGTCAGGGCCTGCAGCGCCGGCGTGATGAGCGCCTCGGCCCGCTCGTCGGCCAGCGTCACGGGCGAGGTGTCGGCCTTGGCGCTGACGTCGAAATCGCTGGCGTAGACCTCCAGGATCAGGGCCCCGGCAGCGTGTGCCAGCGCTTCGGCAGCGGCCAGCAGCCGGGTCATCTCGGCGGCGTCGGCCGGCATTGAACCGGGCAGGCCGGAAGGGCCCTCATTCGGGGGGGAAATCATCGAAAGCGGCTCCGACCGTGGGTTGGCGTGTGAATTCGTCACAGCCGGGCACCGCACGATTTCACTGCACAGACACGGGTCTGTGTCCCAATCTCGTACACCTTGCAACGAGTACCGAACGTGAACCACGGAATCGCCATCGCCCCCCCGCCGCCCGTTCGCCGCCAACGCCCGCTGCCGACCGAGCCCATCGTGTTCGCCGTGGCGCTGACCCTGCTCACGCTGGCCATCAACATCAAGCCGCAAGCCGAGCGCAGCAACGCTGCCAAGGCGCCGACTCCGACCACTCAGGTCGCGGCAGCGCGCTGAGCGTCGCGGCGTCCGCCGCGCAGCACCCAGCCCACACCGCGCGCCAGCAGGCGCCACAGCAGACGCAGGAACACCAGCGTCGCCAGCGCCTCCAGGAAAGTCAGCACGAAGGCGAAGAAGGGGTTCCAGCGCTCCTCACGCCGGCCGAACTTGGCCACCATGCGGTCGCGAGCGACCTCGATGCTGTCGTAGAAGCTCGGCACCACCAGCAGCGTCAGGATGGTGCTCGTGATGGTGCCGCCGATGATGGCCACGGCCATCGGGCGGTAGAACTCCCCGCCCTCGCCCACCCCGATGGCCACCGGCAGCATGCCGGCCACCAGCGCGAAAGTCGTCATCAGGATGGGCCGCAGGCGCTTGCGGCCGGCGGTCATCAAGGCCTCTTCACGGTCAACGCCCTCGGCCTCCAGCACACGCGCGGCGTCCAGCAGCAGGATGGCGTTCTTGGCCACCAGCCCCATGAGCATGATCACGCCGATGAAGCTCATCAGGTTCAGCGTGCCCTTGGTCATCAGCAGCGCTACCACCACGCCGATCAGCGAGAGCGGCAGCGAGAGCATCACCGCCAGCGGCGCGGTGAAGCTGCTGAACTGCATCACCAGCACCAGGTACATCAGCGCGATGCCGGAGACGAGCGCGATGCCCATCTGCGTGAAGACCTCCTGCTGGTCGCGCGAGGCGCCGGCCAGTTCCAGACCATAACCCGGCGGATAGTTCATCGCCCGTGCGAGCTTCATCGCCTCGGCCGTCACCTCGCCGGGTGAACGACCCTGCACGTTGGCCGCCACGCTGATGGTGCGCTTGCCGTCGTTGTGCTGGATCTGGCTCGGGCCCTTGCCCATGGTGACGGTGGCGATCTGCTCCAGCGGCACCATGCGGTTGCTGCCGCTCACGGCGATGGGCAGGCGCTCGATGTTGCCGGCGTCCACGCGGTCCAGCGGGTGCAGGCGCACCGCCACGTCGCGGGCTTCGCCGCTGGGGTCGACCCAGTCGCCCACCTCCACGCCGGCAAAAGCCACGCGCAGCGCCTGCGCCGCGTCGTTGACGCTGATGCCCAGGGTGTTGGCCAGGCCGCGGTCGAGCTCGATCTTCATCTCGTCCTGCGGGTCTTGCTCCGACAGGCCCACGTCCACCGCACCCGGCACCGTGCGCAGCTTTTCCATGAACTGGCCCGTGATCTCCAGCAGCTGCCGCGTCTCGGGGCCGGTGAAGCGGATCTGCACTGGCTTCTGCGCGCCGTTGTTCAGGTCGTCGAGCACCACGTACTCGGCGCCCACCAGGCGCGCCGTCATCTTGCGCAGATCGGCCGCGATGGCCTGCGCGCTGCGCTCGCGCTGCGTGCTCTTGCCCACGTCGACGTAGATACGCCCGCCGCCCGGGTTGACGAAGCTGTTCGTGGCCTTGGTCTCGGGCAGCGTGCGCGCCAGCGCGGCCGCCGCTTCCACCTTCAGGCGGGCGTACTCCAGGCTGCTGCTGGCCGGGGTGCGCACGTCGATGGCCACGGTGCCCGCATCGGAAGCCGGCAGGAAGCTGGAGCCGCCCCACTTCGCCTGCAGGCCGATGGCAGCCACGAAGCTCAGGAAGGCGAACACGGCCATCCAGCGACGGTGGTGCAGCGCCCACGCGATGACACGACCATAGCGGTCGGCCTGGTGGTCGAACCACAGGTTGAAGCGCTCCAGCACACGGCTGATGCCGCGCTTGGGCGCCGCGTGGTGGCCCACCGGGTCGCCCCAGTAGGCGGAGAGCAGCGGGTCGAGCGTGAAGCTGATGAAGAGGCTCACCATCACCGAGGCCACCACGGTCAGCGCGAAGGGCCGGAACCACTCGCCGCTGACGCCGGGCATGAAGGCCACGGGCACGAACACCGCCACGATGCTGAAGGTGGTGGCCGCCACGGCCAGGCCGATCTCGGCCGTGCCGTTGAGCGCCGCGGTGCGGCGGTCTTCACCGGCCTCCATGTGGCGCACGATGTTCTCGCGCACGACGATGGCGTCGTCGATCAGCACGCCGATGGCCAGGCTCAGGCCCAGCAGGCTCATGAAGTTCAGCGTGAAGCCGCACAGCCACACGGCGATGAAGGCCGCGATCACGCTCGTGGGCAGGCTCAGCGCCGTGATGAGCGTGCTGCGCCACGAGTTCAGGAAGATGTAGACGACGAAGATCGTCAGGCCCGCGCCGAAGACCAGCGCGTGGATCACGTTATAAAGGCTGTTAGCTGCGTTCTCGCCGCCGTCCTGCGTGACCTCCAGCTTGGTGCCGGCGGGCAGCGTCTTGTTGATGTCCGCCACCATCTTGCGGATCTCGTCGGCCACGCTGACGGTGCTGGCCTCCCGCGTGCGCGTGACCGACAGGCCCACGTTGGGGTTGCCGCTGCGCACCGAAAAGCTGGTCAGCTCGGCGAAGCCGTCCTTCACCTCCGCCACCTGTGCCAGGCGCACCAGTTCGCTGCCGCGGCGCTTGATGACGATCTGCCCGAACTCACCCGGGCTCTCGATGCGGCCCACCAGGCGGATGCTCTGGTCTTGCAGCGTGCCGCGCACCTTGCCCACCGGTGCGGTGGCGTTCTGGGCCCGCAACGCGGCCACCACCTCGGTGACGCTGACCTCGTACTCGCGCAGCTTCTCGGCGCGCAGCAGCACGCTCAGCTCGCGGCGCAGCGCACCGTTGACGTTGACCACCGCCACACCGTTGACGCCCCGGAAGCGGTCGGCCAGCTCGTCTTCGGCCAGGCGCGAGATCTGCGCGTGCGTGAGCGTGGTGGACGACAGCGCCATCTGCATGATGGGCTGCGCCGAAGGGTCGACGCGGCGCAGGATGGGCTCGCGCATCTCCACCGGCAGCTTGTAGCGCACCGAGGCGATGGCGTTGCGCACCTCATCGGCCGCCTCGATCATGTTCTTGTCGAAGTTGAAGATCAGCAGCAGCTGCGCACTGCCTTCGCTGCTGGTGCTGCGCACATCCGTCACGCCGGAGATGCCCTGCAGCGCCTTCTCGATGCGGTTGACGACCTCGCGCTCCACCGTGTCGGGGCTGGCACCGGGGTAAGGGATCTGCACCACCAGCAGCGGCTGCTCGACATCGGGCGTCTGGTTGACGCGCAGCTTGCTCAGCGCCAGCAGGCCCAGCGCCATCAGCGCCAGGATGATGACGATCATCGCCACCGGGCGCTTGATGCTGAATTCAGAGAGGAACATCGCCCGCCCTCGCTTACTTGGCCGCAGAGGCCGTTGCAGCCACCGCTGGCGGCGCAGCCACCGCGGCAGCCAGGGGCTTGGCGAACTCGAACTTCTGGCCGTCCACCAGCGAACTGCCGGGCGCGCGCAGGATGCGGTCGCCGGCCACCAGGCCAGAGAGCACCGGGGTTTCGCCGGTGCGCGGGTCGCGCTCGCCCAGGCGCAGCGCGACCTTCGACAGGCTGTTGCCGTTCAGCTTCCAGGCGTGGGCGAGTTCGCCCGAACGCACCACCGCCTGGCCCGGCAGGCTCAACCCTTCGGTGCCCCCGGTCTCCACGCGGCCTTCGGCGAAGAGGCCCGAGACGCGCGGCGCCTGCGCCGGTGCTGCAAAAGCCACGATCACCTCCACTTGCCGCGTCACGGCGTTGGCGGCGGCTTCGATGCGCTGCACCTTGCCCGTGAAATCACCCTGCGCAAAGCCGTTGACGCGGAAGCTGACGGGCTGGCCGAGCTTCAGCTCGTGCATGCGGTCGGCCGACACCAGGCCCTCGAAGCGCATGCTGCGCGGGTCGATCACCTTCACCAGTTCGCGGCCCACCTGCACCGTGTCGCCCACCGAAGCCTTGCGCTCGCTCACCACGCCGGCAAACGGCGCCCGCACCACGGTGCGCGCCATCTGCTGGCGCGCCGAGACCACGCGCGCCCGCGCCGCGACCAGGTCGCTCTGCGCGTTGTTGCGGCGCACCTCCGCGTCTTCCAGCGCCTGGGTGGAAGTCATGCCCTGGGCCTGCAGCGTCTTCAGCCGCGCCACCTGGCGCTCCACCTGCTCGAAGGCCTGGGTGGAGGCGCGCAGCGCTTCTTCGGCCGAGCTCAGGCTGTCGCGGATGGCGGTGTCGTCCAGCTTCATCAGCGTGTCGCCAGCGTTGACGGTGTCGCCGTTCTCCTTCATCACCTGCAACACCACCGCGGCCACCTCGGCGCGCAGGTCGGCACGGCGTTCGGGCTGCAGCGAACCGCTGATGACGGGCCCACTGGCAAGCCGGCTGGGTTGCAGCGTGAGCAGGTCTTCAGGCGCCAGCAGCAGCACCGGGGCAGCGGCCTTGGCCGCCGAAGCCCCCGAAGCCGCAGCCGACGGGCCACCGGCACCGGGCTTGCCGCATCCCGCCAGGGTGGCGGCCAGGGCGGCGGCCAACGCGAGGGCGAGGGCTCGTTGACGGACGGGGGCTTGCAGGATGGGGCGCATGGCTTCAGAGGCACGCGCAGGCGTGCCGTCAGACAGAGTCAGAAGCCGAGAGCGTAACGGCGCCATGCCCCTGCGGGCAGGGGTCTGCGACGAAAGGGGCGCTGGGCGGGGCGAATGGTGGAGCCGGACGATGGGCGACCAGGCCCTGCCCGGCAACTTCAGGGCTGCTTCGGTTGCCGGCGCCGGAGCCAGGCCAGCAGCTCGCCAACAAAGCCACGGCGGAAGCCGACGACGCAGACGACGAAGATCACGCCGATGATGACGGTGACCCAGGAGCCGACACGGTCGGCCAGGAAGTTCTGCAGCCCGATGATGGTGAAAGCGCCCACCACGGGGCCGGCAAAGGTGCCCATGCCCCCCAGCAGCGTCATCAGCACCACCTCGCCCGAGAGCGACCAGTGGGCGTCGGACAGCGTCGCAAAGCCCAGGGCCACGGTCTTCAGCGCGCCAGCCAGACCGGCCAGCGTGGTGCTGAGCACGAAGGCGAGCAGCTTGTACTTGTCGACGTCGTAGCCCAGCGAGATGGCGCGAGGCTCGTTCTCGCGGATGGCCTTCAGCACCTGGCCGTAGGGCGAGTGCACGATGCGCACCACACCCAGGAACACGCCCACGAAAGCCGCCAACACCACGAAGTACATGACGAGGTCGCTCTGCAGCGGGATCAGCCCGAACAGCGTGCCGCGCGGCACGCCCTGCAGGCCGTCTTCACCACCCGTGAAAGGCGCCTGCAGCCAGACGAAATAGACCATCTGCGCCATGGCCAGCGTGATCATCGCGAAGTAGATGCCCTGCCGCCGGATGGCGATGAAGCCGACGATGGCCCCCAGCACCGTGCCCGACAGCGCCCCGGCCAGGATGCCGAGTTCCGGCGAGAAACCCGCCGAGCGCACCAGCCAGCCGGTGACGTAGGCCGCCGCGCCCAGGTAGGCCGCATGGCCAAAGCTCAGCAGCCCGGTGTAGCCCAGCAGCAGGTTGAAGGCGCAGGCGAAGATGGCGAAGCACAACGCCTTGATCATGAAGATCGGGTAGACGCCGAGAAAAGGCGCCGCGATCAGCAGCGCCAGGCCCACGCCCCAGGCGATCTTGCTCCAGCGGTCGATGTCGCTGCTGCTGGCGCTCGCAGAAGAAGTGCTCATCTCACTTCTCCTTTCCGAACAGGCCGGCGGGCCGGATCATCAGCACGATGGCCATGATGACGAAGACGACGATGCTGGAGGCCTCGGGGTAGAAGACCTTGGTCAGCCCTTCCACCAGGCCCAGGAACAGGCCGGTGAGGATGGAGCCCAGGATGGAGCCCATGCCCCCGATCACCACCACCGCGAAGACGATGATGATCAGGTTGCTGCCCATCAGCGGCGTGATCTGGATGATGGGCGCGGCCAGCACGCCGGCCATGGCGGCCAGGCCGGCGCCAGCGCCGTAGGTCAGCATCACCATCATCGGCACGTTCACGCCGAACGCCTGCACCAGTGACGGGTTCTCGGTGCCGGCACGCAGGTAGCTGCCCAGGCGCGTGCGCTCGATGATGAACCACGTCACCAGGCAGATGAACAGCGACGCGAAGATCACGAAGCCGCGGTAGTTCGGCAGGATCATGAAGCCGAGGTTGGTGGCGCCTTGCAGCAGCTCGGGCACCGGGTACTGCTGGCCCGAGACGCCGAACTGGTCGCGGAACACACCCTCGGCGATGAGCGCCAGGCCGAAGGTGAGCAGCAGGCCGTAGATGGGGTCGATCTTGTACAGCTGCTTGAGCAGCGTGCGCTCGATCACCACGCCCAGGGCCCCCACCACCAGCGGCGCCAGCAGCAGGCTCCACCAGAAGCCGATGCCGGCGTACTCGGCGCCCAGCCAGGCGACGTAGGCGCCGATCATGTAGAGCGCCCCATGCGCGAAGTTGACGATGCCCAGCAGCCCGAAAATCACCGCCAGCCCGAGGCTGAGCATGGCGTAGAACGAGCCGTTCACCAGGCCCAGCAGGAGCTGGCCCATGAAGGCCTGGATCGGGATGCCGAAGATGTCCATCGCGCGCGGGGTTCAGCTCAGGTGGTCATTTCCAGAGGGCACACTTCGACTCGGCCTTGGTCGTCCAGGCCTCTTCGCCCTTGAAGGTCTGCACCACGTTGTAGTAGTCCCAGGGCTCGGTGCTCTTGTCGGGGCTCTTGACCTGCATCAGGTACATGTCGTGCACCATGCGGCCGTCGCCGCGGATGAAGCCGCCCTTGGCGAAGATGTCGTTGATCTTCGTCGCGCGCATCTTGGCCAGCACCTTGTCGGCGTCGTCGCTGTTGATCGCCTTCACGGCTTGCAGGTAGTTGAGCGCGGCCGAGTAGTCGCCGGCCTGGATGCTGCTGGGCATGCGCTTGAACTTCTCGAAGAACTTGCGGCTCCAGGCACGTGTCTCGGCGTCGCGGTTCCAGTACCAGCTGTCGGTCAGGTACATGCCCTGCGTCGTCTTCAGGCCCAAGCTGTGGATGTCGTTGATGAAGACCAGCAGGCCGGCCAGCTTCATGGTCTTGGTGATGCCGAACTCGTTGGCTGCCTTGATGCTGTTGATGGTGTCGCCACCAGCGTTGGCCAGGCCCAGGATTTGCGCCTTGCTGCTCTGCGCCTGCAGCAGGAAGCTGCTGAAGTCGCTGGCCGACAGCGGGTGCTTCACCGAGCCGACGATGGTGCCGCCGGCCGCCTTGACGACGTTGCTGGTGTCGTTCTGCAGCTGCGCGCCGAAGGCGTAGTCGGCCTGCAGGAAGAACCAGCTCTTGCCGCCCTGTTTGACGACCGCGTTGCCAGTGCCCTTGGCCAGCGCCACGGTGTCGTAGGCCCAGTGCACGGTGTAGGGGTTGCACTGCTCGTTGGTCAGCGCGGCCGTAGCCGCGCCGATGGCGATGAAGACCTTCTTCTTCTCGGCCGCCACCTTGGCCATGGCCAGCGCGGTGCCCGAGTTGGTACCGCCGATCAGCATGTCCACGCCCTGCGTGTCGAACCACTCGCGCGCCTTGGCCGCGGCCACGTCGGCCTTGTTCTGGTGGTCGGCGTAGAGGACCTCGATCTTCTTGCCGGCGATGTTGCCGCCCATGTCGGCCACGGCCATGCGGATGGCCTCGACACCGCCTGCGCCGTCGATGTCGGAGTACAGGCCCGACATGTCGGTGATGATGCCGATCTTGATGGTGTCACCCGAGATCTGCGCGTGCGCAGGAGCAACAGCGCCCAGCGTGGCGGCACAGGCCAGGGTGCAAGCGGCAGCGATCTTCTTCAATTGCATGTCAGTCTCCTTCTGTGGTCAGGAATCAAGCTTCCCGCCGCGGAACCGGCTTTGCCGGGCCGCTGGCGGACGGCCCCCTTGGGGGGTAGCGAGCGAAAGCGAGCTCGGGGGCTCATCTTCATACGCCGAGGTACTCGTGCAGGCGCTCCATGCGCGCAGGCAATTCGGCCTGCGTGAAGCTCTGGATCACCTCGCCGTGCTCGACGACGAGAAAGCGGTCGGCCAGCGGTGCGGCGAAGCGGAAGTTCTGCTCCACCATCAGGATGGTGTAGCCCTGCTGGCGCAGCGTGCTCACCATCTCGGAGAGCTTCTGCACGATCACCGGGGCCAGGCCCTCGGAGATCTCGTCCAGCAGCAGCAGGCGGGCGCCGGTGCGCAGGATGCGCGCCACGGCCAGCATCTGCTGCTCACCACCGCTCAACCGCGTGCCCTGGCTCTGCGCCCGTTCCCTCAGGTTGGGGAACATCGCGTAGATCTGCTCCACGCTCATGCCACCGCTGCCCAGCGTGGGCGGCAGCATCAGGTTCTCTTCGGCCGAGAGGCTGCTGAAGATGCCGCGCTCTTCGGGGCAGTAGCCGATGCCCAGGCGCGCGATGCGGTGCGTGGCCATGCCGATGGTCTCGGTGCCCCGCACCTGGATGCTGCCCTTGCGGCTGCCGATGAGGCCCATGATGGCGCGCATGGTGCTGGTGCGGCCGGCGCCGTTGCGACCCAGCAGCGTGACCACCTCACCCTCCTGCACGTCGAAGCTGATGCCGTGCAGCACATGCGACTCGCCATACCAGCCGTGCAGGTCGTTTACCGAGAGGAAAGGCGTTCCCATCAGTGGGCCCCCTTCAACTCGGTGTTGGCGCTGCCCATGTAGGCCTCGATCACGGCAGGGTTCTTGGAGACCTGCTCGTAGGGGCCTTCGGCCAGCGTGGCGCCGCGCTGCAGCACGGTGATGGTGTCGGCAATGCTGGCCACCACGCTCATGTTGTGTTCCACCATCAGCACGGTGCGGCTGGCCGCCACCTTCTTGATGAGTTGCTTGATGCGGTCGACGTCTTCCAGGCCCATGCCTTGGGTGGGTTCGTCCAGCAGCATGAGCTTGGGCTCCATGGCCAGCGTGGTGGCGATCTCCAGTGCCCGCTTGCGGCCGTAGCTCAACTCCACCGCGGTGAGCGTGGCGTACTTGTCCAGGTCCACCTGAGCCAGCAAGGCCATGGCCTTGTCATTCAGGCTGTCGAGCGAACGCTCGGAACGCCAGAACTGGAAGGAACTGCCCAGGTGCCGCTGCAGCGCCACGCGCACGTTCTCCAGAACCGTGAGGTGCGGGAACACCGACGAGATCTGGAAGGAGCGGATGACGCCGCGGCGGGCGATGTGCGCCGGCGTCTCGGCGGTGATGTCGTGGCCGTCGAAGAGGATCTGGCCCGAGGTGGGCGTGAGGAACTTCGTCAGCAGGTTGAAGCAGGTCGTCTTGCCTGCGCCGTTAGGGCCGATCAGCGCATGGATGCTGCCGCGCTGGACCTTCAGGTCGACCTGGCTCACGGCCACGAAACCCTTGAACTCCTTGGTCAAGGCGCGGGTCTCGAGGATCACGTTGTCGGTCATGCGGGCGCGGTGCGGGTGGTCGGCTTCGGCGTTGCATCTTACGGTCCGCTGTGGGGTTTTTTTGCAGCGCACAACGCTTGCCCTGTTATCCAAAACCCTAGGCTTCTTGATGCGGCGCAAGGCGCCGCCGGCGGCCAAGGCGCAAGCTGTCGACAGCATCAGGAGACACTCACCATGAGCCTCACACTCACCGCCGGCCAGCACGCGTGGCTGCAAGCCTTGCTTGAGCAACGCCAGCACACGCTGGAAGCGCAGCTGACCGCCCACCTGCACGGACTGAGCACGGCCGAACGCGCCGCCGAAGTGCTGGCGCAGGACGGCGACGATGCACCGCAGCGCGCGCCCGAGCGCGACATCGCCGCTGCGCTCACCGCCGCCGAGCAGCGCGAGTTGCAGTCCACGAGTGCCGCCCTGCAGCGGCTGGCTCAAGGCGCCTACGGTGTGTGCAGCGATTGCGGCGCCGCCATTCCCTTCGACCGGCTGAAGGTCGAACCCTCGGCGCTGCGCTGCGTGCCCTGTGAATCCACACACGAGGCCGCACGCGGCACCCGCGGCTGACCCCCCATCCATCCACCCCCAGGAGTTGACCCCATGACCACCTTCCACGCCGTGCTGCGCATCGACCACCAGAGTGCCGAAGTGCTGCAGTTCGACGCCGAACATCTGGAAAGCCAGCGCATCAAGGCGCACACGCACCACACGGCGCAGCACGCCAGCGGCGTGCGCAGCGAGCACGAGTTCTATGCCGCGGTCTGTGAAGCCCTAACCGGCATCCCGGAGGTGCTGGTGGCGGGCTCGAAGACGGCCCTGGCCGACTTCCGCCACTACGCCGAGAAGCACCGCCCGGCCCTCGCGCCGCACCTGGTGGGCTACGAGGCCATCGACCACCCCACCGCGCCGCAGCTGGTGGCGATGGCGCGCAAGTTCTTCCTGCGCTACGACCGCATGGCCGGCACACCCACGCCAGTCTGAGGTCTGCCGCGGGCCGCAGACCCGCGGCCCTCGCTCATTCGGCCGAGTAAGGCGTGCCGTAGAACTTGTGCACGCCGCTGGCCCAGGCGCGATCGGACATCGCCGGCCAGTGGTCCTGGTCGAAGCCGGGCGCGTCTTTCAGGGTGGCCTTGGGCACATCGAGCGTGAAGCGCTTGTTCACGGTGTCCAGCTTCAGCGCGGCCCAGGGCACGGCGAAGAGCTTGTCGCCCATGCCGAGCAGGCCGCCGAAGGAGAGAACGGCATAGGCCACTTTGCCGGTGCTCATCTCGATCATGAACTCCTTGATGTCGCCCAGGTCTTCGCCGTCCTTGTTGCAGACGTCGTTGCCCAGCAGGGTGTTGGCGCCCATCAGGGCCGGCCCTGGCCCGCTGCTGTTGCCGGTGGGCAAGCTGACGGGGCTGCGTGTGTTGTCGTTGGTGTTCATGCGGTGTCCTTGGCGGTGGGTGTAGGCAGCCCAGAACCGGGTTGGCCCTGGCGCTAGCAACCGACCATAGGCACCGAGCCGGTGAAGGTCTGTGGGCCAACGCACCCCGGCCGCCCCCATCCCGGCCCCATGATGTGCGGCAGGGGCCTGCGCGCACGGGCCCGCAACGAGGCCTGCATGAAGAGATACGCCACCGCCTACGCCGGCACCGCTGCCGTGATGCTGCTGCTGGACGCGCTGTGGCTCGGCCTCATTGCGCAGCCGCTCTACGCCCAGCAGCTTGGCCACCTGCTGGCCGACGAACCGCGCTTCGGCGTGGCCGCGCTGTTCTACCTGCTGTACACGCTGGGCGTGGTGATCTTCGCCGTGGCGCCACAAAGCGGCAGCGCCTCTTGGAAGACGACCCTGGGACGGGCCGCACTTTTCGGCTTCTTTGCCTACGCCACCTACGACCTCACGAACTTGGCAACGCTGCGCGACTGGCCACTGGGCCTGAGCTTGATCGACATCGCCTGGGGCACCTTCATCAGCACGGCCTCGGCTGCAGGCGGCAAGGCGGCGATGGACAGGTGGGCGCGGGCCGCGGGCTGAACCGGCGCGAACGCCCCGAACGGCCAAAAAAAAAGCACCCGACGTCGCCGCGAGGTGCTTGTTTCTTCTACCGAATTTGGTAGGCGCGATTGGACTCGAACCAACGACCCCCACCATGTCAAGGTGGTGCTCTAACCAGCTGAGCTACGCGCCTGGGGAAGCCTGTGACTATACATCAAGTTTTTCGGGGTTCCAGCGCCACCAGGCTTGGGGCCCTGCCCTTCAACGCCGCCGTGCGTGACGTACGCCCGGCACGCGCGCCAGGTGCGCCAGCACCGGGCCCAGACGCGCTGCGTCTGTGGCTTCCACGGTGAAGGTCATCCACGCCGTGCTGCCGTCCTTCGCGCTCTGCGTGTTCACGCCCGTCACGTTGACCTTCTCCTTCGCAAACACCTCGCCGATGTCGCGCAACAAACCGCCCCGGTCGGCGGCTTCGATGACCACGTCCATCGGGTAGACCGCGGCCTTGTCGCCACCGGGCTTGCCCCAGGCGACCTCGATCACACGGCCCGGCGAGGTCTGCGCCATCTGTCGCAGGTTGCTGCAGTCGGCACGGTGCACGGCCACGCCCTTGCCGCGGGTGACGAAGCCGCAGATGGCGTCGGGCGGTGCCGGCCGGCAGCATTTGCCCAGCGTGGTGAGCAGCGAATCCATGCCCACCACCAGCACGCCGCCGCGGCCGCCGCCGGCTTCGGCGCGCGAGCGGTGCAGATGCACCTTGTCGTCTTCCGGGTCGGGCTCGGCGGGCTTGAGCAGGTTCTCGATGTTGCGCAGCGAGTACTCGTCCTTGCCCACCACCTCGAACAAGGCCTCGGCGCTCTTGAAGCCCAGGCGCTCGGCCAGCGCCTGGCGCTCCAGCGCCGTGCTGCCCAGGCGCTGCAGCAGCTTTTCCACGGCCTCGCGGCCACGGGCGACGGTCTGCGCCATCTGCTCGGCGTTGAACCAGGCGCGCACCTTGGCCTTGGCACGCGGGCTGGCCAGGTAGTGCAGTTCGGGGTTGAGCCAGTCCATCGACGGCCCGCCCTCCTTCACCGCCACCACCTCCACGGTCTGGCCCGATTGCAGCGGCGTGCTCAGCGGCACCATGGCCCCGTCGACCTTGGCGCCGCGGCAGCGGTGGCCCAGGTCAGTGTGCAGCGCGTAGGCGAAGTCCACCGGCGTGCCGCCCACGGGCAGGTCGATGATGGTGGCCTGCGGGGTGAAGACGTAGATGCGGTCGCTCTCCACGGCTTGCGCTGCGGCGCCCTCGCCTGCCTTCTGGCCTTGCCCCTGCGCGGAGAAATCGCGCTCCCAGGCCAGCAGTTCGCGCAGCACGGCCTTGCGGGCCTCGGCGACGCGGTCTTCGAACTCGCCCGCCGCGCTGACGCCGGCATAGCCCTTCACGCCCGCTTCCTTGTACATCCAGTGCGCGGCCACGCCGTGCTCGGCGTGCTCGTGCATGGCACGGGTGCGGATCTGCACCTCCAGCGGCCGGCCGTCGGCACCGCGCACCACGGTGTGCAGGCTCTGGTAGCCGTTGGGCTTGGGGCGGGCGATGTAGTCGTCGAACTCGCCGTCCACGGGCGCCCAGGCCTCGTGCACGCGGGCCAGCGCCATGTAGCAGGCGGGCACGTCGTCCACCACCACGCGCAGCGCGCGCGTGTCCAACACACGCTCGAAGGGCAGGCGCTTGCCCTGCATCTTCTTCCAGATGCTGTACAGGTGCTTGGGCCGGCCCTGCACGTCGGCACGCAGGCCGGCGCCGGCCAGCAGCGCGGCCAGCGCCTCGCGCGCGGCGGCCACGCCCTGCTCACGCTCGGCGCGCTTCTCGTCCACCAGCTGCGCGATGCGCTGGTACTCCTGCGGCTGCAGGAAACGGAAAGCCAGGTCTTCCAGCTCCCACTTGATCTGCCAGATGCCCAGGCGGTTGGCCAGCGGCGCGAACACCTGCAGCGATTCGGTGGCCAACGCCTCGGGGCAAGGCCGCTTGCTGGCCGCATGCCAGCGCAGGGTCTGCAGGCGCGAGGCCAGACGCAGCAGCACCACGCGCAGGTCGCGGCTGAAGGCCAGCAGCATCTTGCGCACGCGCTCGGTCTGCTGGCCTTGCAGGCCTTCACCCGGCGGCGCGTTGCGCGCGGCGCGCTGGATCTGCACCAGCTTGCGCGTCAGCGTCACCAGGCTGGCGTAGCTTTCGCCGAAGGCCTTGTGCACCACCTCCTCAGGCCGCTGCAGGAAATCGCCCGCGTAGACGAGGTAAGCCGCGGCGCACAGCGCTGGCCCGCCGCCGATGTGGCGCAGCACCTCGGCTGTGCCGTCGGCGTGCGTGTAGGCGTCTTCGCCGGTGTCCAGCACCTGGCCGGCCAGCAGCGGCTCGGCGAAGGCGCGGGCGCGCTGGACGGGATCGGCAGCCCCCTCGGCCATGCCCTCGGGCAATGCGCCGCTGGCCAGGTGCACGATGGCCGCGGCACCGCCGGGCGTGGCGGTGTCGTCGGTCTTCACGGCCCGAGCAGGAACTCGCGCACCACGGAGCGCTGGTCGTCGGCCACCAGCGTGGGCGCGTGGCCCACGCCGGGCAGCGTGTGCAGGCGGGCACGCGGGCCGCGCTGCGTCATGGCCAACGCGGTTTCGGGCGACAGCAAGTCGCTCTCCGCCCCGCGCAACAGCAGGGTGGGCGCGGTGATGCGGTCGTACGCGGCCCAGAGTGCAGCTTCACCCGCAGCGGCCACCTCGCCCGTGACGGCGCGGAAGGGCACGGCAATGCCCGGGTCGTAGTGCGGCTTGAAACCAGCGCCGTCGGCCTTGAGCTGCGGGCGCGTGAGCGCCAGCCACTGTTCGCGCGTGTGCGGGCCGAAGCCTTGCGAGATCGCCCATAACGCATCGGCCGCGGCTTCCTCCGTCGGCCAATGCGCCGGCACGCCCACGTAGGTGCCGATGCGCTGCAGCGCGCTGGCCTGCAGCGCCGGGCCGACATCGTTGAGCACCAGGCGCCGCACTGGGCTGCCGGGCAGCGAAGCCAGCATCAGGCCGATGAGCCCGCCCATGGACGTGCCCACCCAGTCAAGCTGCGGCACGTTCAGGCGCGCCACCAGCGTCACCATGTCGGCCGCGTAGTGGGGGATGCCGTAGCCAGCGGGGTCGGTAAGCCAATCACTTTGCCCGCGGCCCACCACGTCGGGGCAGACCACGCGGTACTCGCGGCTGAGTTCGCGCGCCAGGGTGTCGAAGTCGCGCCCCTGGCGCGTCAGGCCGTGCACGCACACCAGCACGCGCGGGTTGTCGGCCGCGCCCCATTCCCAGTAAGCCATGCGGTGCAGGCCGCCGGCACTGAGGCATTGCACATGGGCCAGGCGCGGTTCGGTCATGGTGGGGTCAGGCGGGCATGGGAATAATGGCTTCATCGTATCAACCACTGTCCAAGGCCCCCAGCATGCTCAACGGAAAGACCGCCCTCGTCACCGGCTCCACCAGCGGCATCGGCCTGGGCATCGCCAAGACGCTCGCGCTGCACGGTGCGCGCGTGATGATCAACGGCTTCGGCGATGTCGAAGCGGCGCTGGCCCAGGTGCGCGAGCACGACCCCGAGGCCGCGTACCACGGCGCCGACATGAGCAAGCACGCCGAGATCGAAGCCATGGTGCGCGCCTGCGAGCAGCAGCTGGGCAGTTGCGACATCCTCGTCAACAACGCCGGCATCCAGTTCGTGGCGCCGGTGGAAGACTTCCCGGTGGAGCGCTGGGACGCCATCATCGCCATCAACCTGAGCTCGGCCTTCCACACCATGCGCGCCGCCCTGCCCGGCATGCGGGCGCGCAACTGGGGCCGCATCATCAACGTGGCCTCGGCGCACGGTCTGGTGGCTTCGGCCAACAAGAGCGCCTACGTCGCGGCCAAGCACGGCATCGTCGGCCTGACCAAGGCCGCGGCGCTGGAGACGGCCACCACCGGCGTCACCGTCAACGCCATCTGCCCGGGCTGGGTACTCACCCCGCTGGTGCAGAAGCAGGTGGACGCGCGCGCCGCCGCCGAAGGCGTGAGCAATGAAGAAGCCAAGCGCCGCCTGTTGGCCGAGAAGCAGCCCTCGCTGCAGTTCACCACGCCGGAAGAACTGGCCGAGTTGGCCGTCTTCCTGTGCAGCCCGGCGGCGCAGAACGTGCGCGGCCAGGCCTGGGCGGTGGATGGGGGCTGGACGGCGCAGTGACATGAGCGGCCGGAAGGCCGCGACTGCACGCAGCCGGGCGAGCCCGCGATTTCACGCGGGCGAGGGGCCCAGTGAGCGACCTGCCCGCCAACCCGTTCACTTCACCAGTTGCACGCTGCCGCTGACGGTGGAGCTCACCAATTGTTTGCCGGCTTCCACCGGCAGCGCCGCGTCTTCCATGTTCACGGCGCGCGCACTGAAGGCGCGCGGCGCGGCAGCCATGGCCATGGGTTGCGAGCCGTCGCTGCCCACGTTCACCTCGCGCAACGTGTAGGTGCCGAAGCCGAATTGCCGGCTCACCGATTCGGCCCGCGCGCGGAAGCTGGCGATGGCCTGCGCGGCCACCTCGCCTTCCACCTTGTCACGCGCTTCGCGCGAGAGCGAGAAACCCACGCGGGCGATGCTGAGCGACGGCACACGCGAGGTCAGCTGCGCGATGGCCTGCACGTCGCGCCCTTCGACGATCAACTCGGTGCGGCCCTGCCAGCCGTTGATGGCGCCGGGCAGGCCCGGTGTCTTCGGGTTGGGCGGCGCGTAGCGCGGCATGAGCGAGAAACTGCCGGTCTGCACCTGCACCTGGCCGGGCTTGGCCACCTTGCGGGCCTCAGCCAGGGCCGCCTCCAGCGCTTGCTTGAGCTGCGTCTGCACCGCAGCGGCATCGGTGCCCTCGCGCGTGGTGGAGAACACCACTGTCAGCCAGTCCATCGTCACCTCCACGCTGGCCGTGGCCGACAGGTTCACCACGTTCTGCGGCGGCGGCAGCACCTGCGCCTGGGCCACGCCGCCCAGCAAGGCCAGGCCGCAGGCGGCCAGCGCACGGGCGCGGCGCGGGGTGGCAGAGAACAAGGCAGGCAGGGTCGAGCTGGTCTTCATGGTTTCCTCGAAGGGCCCGCAAGGGGCCGTTGGTGATGCTGCCGATTGGAGCGCGCACGCGCCAGAAAGTGCGCCCCATGGTGCGCCGAAAGACTTGTAACAGATGGTCAGACCCCCGCCAGACCCGCCGGCCGAGCCCCCCACAATGCGGCTGTTACAAATTCGGGAGCCCCCATGACCCCACCCGCGAACGCCAGGCCTGACCGCATCGTGGTCGTCGACGACGACGCGCGCATCCGCGACCTGCTGCGCCGCTACCTGGCGCAAGAGGGCTTCGACGTGCTGCTGGCCGAAGACGCCAAGGCGCTGAACCGGGTGCTCACGCGCGAGACGGTCGACCTCATCGTGCTCGACCTGATGCTGCCGGGCGAAGACGGCCTGAGCATCTGCCGCCGCCTGCGCGCCGCCAACGACCAGACGCCCATCATCATGCTGACGGCGAAGGTGGAGGATGTGGACCGCATCGTCGGCCTGGAGGTGGGCGCCGACGACTACCTGCCCAAGCCCTTCAACCCGCGCGAGCTGCTGGCGCGCATCCACGCCGTGCTGCGCCGCCGCCCCGCCCCAGAGGCGCCAGGCGCGCCCAGCAAGGAAGCGCAGGTCGTCAACTTCGGGCCTTTCGAGTTCGATCTCAGCCTGCGCCGCCTCAGCAAGAACGGCGAGCAGATCGCGCTGACCACGGGCGAGTTCAGCATGCTCAAGGCCCTGGTGCGCCACCCGCGCCAGCCGCTTTCCCGCGACAAGTTGGCGCAGCTGGCGCGCGGCCGCGAGTTCGAGCCCTTCGACCGCAGCCTGGACGTGCAGATCAGCCGCCTGCGCAAGATGCTGGAGCCCGACCCGGCGCAGCCGCGCTACATCCAGACGGTGTGGGGCGTGGGCTATGTCTTCGTGCCCGATGGCGCCAACTGAAGCCGGCCCGCCCGGGCTGACCTTGAGCCGCTGACACCACCGTGGCACGCCGCAAACCGCTGGGCTTGAGCCTCTTCTGGCGCACCTTCTTCCTGCTGGCCCTGCTGCTGGCCGGCGGGGTGTTCGCGTGGCTGCAGACCTTGCGCGCGCTGGAGCTGGAGCCGCGCGCCGTGCAGGCCGCGCAGCAGACCGCCGGTCTCGTGAACCTGGCGCGGGCCGCGCTCAAGACGTCTGACGGCATCAGCCGCGTGGCCCTGCTCAAGAGCCTGACGGCCGAAGACGGCGCCCGCGTCACGCCGCGCGAACCGAAGGACACCTGGGAGACCTTCGAAACCGACCGTTTCTCGCGCCGCGTGGGGCAGGAACTGCGCAACGTGCTGGGCGAAGACGCCGTCGCGGCACGCAGCGTCAACGGCGTCAAGGGCTTGTGGGTGGGCTTCTCCATCGAGCGCGAACGCGACAAGACGCGCGATTTCTTCTGGCTGCAGGCCGGCCCCGCGCACGAGGCCGGCGTGAACCGCGAGACCCTGCTCACCTGGACCGGCATCGCCTTCCTGGCCACGCTGGTGGGCTCGGTGGCCATCGCCAGCCTGATCAACCGCCCGCTGAAGCAGCTGAGCTTCGCGGCCAGCCGCATCCGCGAGGGCGACCTCGATTCACGGCTGGACGAAAACACGCTGACCAGCGAGATCCGCGAGGTCAACATGGGCTTCAACCGCATGGCGCGTGAACTCGCGCGCGTGGAAGAAGACCGCGCGGTGATGCTGGCCGGCATCAGCCACGACCTGCGCACGCCGCTGGCGCGGCTGCGGCTGGAAACCGAGATGAGCGTCGAGGACGAAGAAGCCAAGCGCAACATGGCCATGGACATCGACCAGCTCGACGCCATCATCGACAAGTTCATGGATTACGCGCGGCCTGGCGATTCGCAGCTGCGCCCGGTGATGGTGTCGCCGCTCATCGACCGCGAGGCCTCGCTGTTCCGCGACCCGGGCCAGATCCGCATCACCTCGCGCGTGGCCATCGACCTGCAGGTGCTGGCCGACGAAACCGAACTCGCACGCGTCTTCCTCAACCTCTTCGAGAACGCACGCCGCTATGGCCGCGGCACCGACACCGGCGTGGCCGAGGTGCTCATCACCTACGTGAAGACCGGCCCCTGGGCCATCATCAGCGTGCGCGACCACGGCTCGGGCGTGGCGCCCGAAAAGCTCTCGCAGCTGACCACGCCCTTCTTCCGCGGTGATGCCGCGCGCACGGCCGCCACGGGCGCCGGCCTGGGCCTGGCCATCGTCGAGAAATCGATGCAGCGCATGGGCGGCACGCTGGAACTGGCCAACGCCTCGGATGGCGGGCTGGTGGCACACCTCAGGCTCAAGCGCGCGATCTGAGGCGCCCCGGGCCCATCTCTACGGCACCGCTGGCGCACCCCTGGAGCACAAGGATGCTGACCTGCAGCTTCACCCTGAACGGCAAACCCCTGAGCAAGTTGCGCATCGGCGCGAAGTCTTTCGATGCTTTCTCGGGCATGGGTGTGTACGTCAACCAGCGGCAGCACGCCTGCATCCCAGGCCGCGGGCCCATCCCGCCGGGCAGCTACTTCATCATCGACCGCGAATCCGGCGGGCTGCTCGGGCCGCTGCGCAACCTCTTCAGCGACCGCAGCGAATGGCTGGCGCTCTATGCCGACGACGGCAGCGTGGACGACGTGGTGAAGTGCAACGACATCGCGCGTGGCAACTTCCGCCTGCACCCCAAGGGGCCGCTGGGCATCAGCGAAGGCTGCATCACGATCGAGAAGCCGATCGAGTTCAACCTGGTGCGCAGCCTCATCCGCAGCGAGAAGCTGCAACCCATCCCGGGCAGCACCCTGAAGGCCTACGCCAAGGTGCTGGTGACATGAAGCGCTGGGCCAGCCACGCGGCCTGCGTGCTGGCTGCAGCGGTGCTGGCGCTTTTGCTGGCGCGCTACTGGTACACGCGGCCTGACCACTTTCCCGCGCCCTTGCGCCAGCTGGGCCAGCAGTTGCTGGCAGCGCATGAGGGCCGCGGCGCCGAAGCGGCGGCCGATCTGGAGACCTTGTTCATCGCCGCCGTGGCCTTCGTGCCGGCATTGACGGCGGTGCTGCTGCTGCGCTGGGCCTGGCGGCGCTGGCGCGGCGCGCGTTGACTCAGCCCGTCACCGGCGGCTCGCGCCACAGCAGCGCCACGGCGCGTGCCTCGATGGCGCGGCCCTCGCCCACCGGGCCCATCTTTTCTGCCGTCTTGGCCTTCACGTTCACCGCGTCCAGCGCGAGGCCCAGGGCAGCGGCGATGCGCGCGCACATGGCCGGGATGTGCGGCGCCATCTTCGGCGCCTGCGCGACGATGGTGCTGTCGACGTTGACGATCTGGTAGCCCACCTCGCGCACGCGGCGCGCAGCCTCGGTGAGCAGCACCACCGAATTGGCGCCGCGGAACTCGGCCGCGGTGTCGGGGAAATGGCGGCCGATGTCACCCAAAGCCGCAGCGCCGAGCAGCGCGTCGGTGATGGCGTGCAGCAGCGCGTCGGCGTCGGAATGGCCGAGCAGGCCGTGTGTGTGCGGGATGGTCACGCCGCCGAGCACGAGGGGGCGGCCGGTCACGAGCTGGTGGGTGTCCCAGCCTTCGCCAATGCGGAGATTCAAGAGGTTCATGGGTGCTTCCAGATGCGGCTCGGGCCGGCTCAAGGCCGGCTGCCGAGCAGGCGTTCGGCCAGCGCGAAATCGGCCGGCCAGGTGAGCTTGAAGTTTTCCAGTTCGCCCGGCACCAGCTGGGGTGCCAGGCCCAGCGCCTCGATGGCGCTGGCTTCATCAGTGACGTTCACGCCGGTGGCAGCCGCCTCGTGCAGCGCACGCTGCAGCAGGCCCAGGCGGAACATCTGCGGCGTCTGCGCCAGCCACTTGGCGCTGCGGTCGAGCGTGGCGTTGACACGGCCGTCGGGGCCGGCGGCCTTCAGCGTGTCGGCCAGCGGCAGGGCCAGCAGGCCGCCCACGGCGTCGGGCAGGCAGGCTTCGATCAGGCGCTGCACGGCGGCCGGTTGCAGCAGGCAGCGGGCGGCGTCGTGCACCAGCACCCAGTCGTGGTCCTGGGCGCCTTGCCCACGCAGCGCCTGCAGGCCGGCGGCCACGCTGTCGGCGCGCGTGGCGCCGCCGGTGCGGGTGAGCCAGCCGACAAAGTCAGGGGCGTGGGCTTCGAACTGCGTGTCTTCTGGCGAGAGCACCACCAGCGTCTGCGTGAGCTGCGGCACCGCCGCCAGCGCAGCCAAGGTGTGCGCCACCACGCTGCGGCCGGCCACCGTGCTGTACTGCTTGGGCCCGCCCTGCCCGGCCCGCAGGCCAACACCTGCGCAAGGCACCAGGGCAAAACAGCGGGCAGCAAGCTCGGTCATGGGGTCGGATTCTAGAATTGCACCCATTCAAGCCCCGCCATGCCCGCTGCGTTCAAGCCCCGCAGCGGCGTGCCGGGGCTGCTGCCGTTGACGGGCCCTGCTTTCATCGCCACCCCCATGCACATTCCTCACATCGCCCCAGGCAAGCGTTTCAGTTTGCCGCGCCCCACGGGCAGCGCCGACGCGCTGCTGCTCGCCCGCGCGGCCCAGCGCCATGCCGAGGCGAAGCGGCTGCTGGCGATCTTCACCGCCGAGCCGGCCGACACACAGCGCCTGGCCGATGAACTGCCCTTCTTCGCGCCCGGCCTGCGCGTGGCGGTGTTCCCCGACTGGGAGACCCTGCCCTACGACACCTTCAGCCCGCACCAAGACCTGATCAGCGAGCGCCTGGCCACGCTGTGGCGCATCCACAGCGGCGAGGTCGATGTCGTGCTGCTGCCGGCGAGCACGGCGCTGACGCGGCTGTCGCCGCCGTCCTTTCTGGCCGGCACCACCTTCCAGTTCAAGCAGAAGAGCCGGCTGGATGAAGCCAAGCTCAAGAGCCAGCTCACGCTGGCCGGCTACCAGCACGTGAGCCAGGTGGTGAGCCCGGGTGAGTACGCGGTGCGCGGCGGCCTGATCGACCTCTTTCCGATGGGCAGCCTGGTGCCCTACCGCGTGGACCTGTTCGGCGACGAGGTCGACAGCATCCGCACCTTCGACCCCGATTCGCAGCGCAGCCTCTACCCCGTACCGGAGGTGCGCCTGCTGCCCGGCCGCGAGTTCCCGATGGACGAGGCCGCGCGCAAGGCCTTCCGTGCGCGCTGGCGCGAACAGATCGAGGGCGACCCCACGCGCTGCCGCGTCTACAAGGACATCGACACGGGCCTGGCCAGCGGCGGCATCGAGTACTACCTGCCGCTGTTCTTCGACAGCCCCGGCACGATCTTCGATTACCTCGGCGAGAACGCCGCGCTGGTGCTGCACGGTGCCGTGGACGAAGCGCTGGAAGGCTGGTGGAAAGACACGCGCGAGCGCCACCGTTTCCTGCAGCACGACCCGGAGCGGCCCATCCTGCCGCCGGCCAGCATCTTCATGCCGGCCGAAGAATTCTTCACGCGCACGCAAGCCCACGCCACGCTGGCGCTGCGCGGCAAAGACCCGGTGGAGTGGGCGCGCCCGCTGCCCGACCTGAGCATCGACCGCGGCGCCACCGAGCCGCTGCACAAGCTGCACCAGCACATCAACCTGGGCGCGCACCGCGTGCTGCTGGTCGCCGAGAGCGACGGCCGGCGCGAGAGCCTGCTGGAACTGCTGCGCGACAACAAGCTCAGCGTGCCGGCGGCCGCTTCGCTGCAGGAGTTCCTGGACGGCCCCGAGAAGGTGGCCATCGCCACCACACCGCTGGCCGAGGGCTTCCACTGGCACGACGCCGAGGCCGGCGTCTCGGTGCAGTTCGTCACCGAGACCGAACTCTTCGCCACCACGCGCGAAGCGCGCCGCCGCCGCAAGCAGGAGCAGACCAGCAGCGTCGACGCGCTGATCAAGGACCTGTCGGAACTGAAGGTCGGCGACCCCGTGGTGCACATGAACCACGGCATCGGCCGCTACCAGGGGCTGAAGAACATCGACCTGGGCGAAGGGCTGTCGGAGTTCCTGCACCTCGAATACGCAGACAAGGCCACGCTCTACGTGCCCGTGAGCCAGCTGCACCTGATCAGCCGCTACACCGGCGTCAGCGCCGACGAAGCGCCGCTGCACAAGCTGGGCAGCCCGCAGTGGGACAAGGCCAAGCGCAAGGCCGCCGAGCAGGTGCGCGACACCGCGGCCGAGCTGCTGAACCTCTACGCCCGCCGCGCCGCGCGCGAGGGCTACGCCCACCGCTTCAGCGCGCACGACTACGAGGCTTTCGCCACGTCGTTCGGCTTCGAAGAGACGGCCGACCAGCGCGCCGCCATCCACGCCGTCATCCAGGACATGGTGAGCCCGCGGCCCATGGACCGCCTGGTCTGCGGCGACGTAGGTTTCGGCAAGACGGAAGTGGCCTTGCGCGCGGCGTTTGTGGCGGTGATGAGTGGCAAGCAGGTGGCCATCCTCGCGCCCACCACGCTGCTGGCCGAGCAGCACTACCAGACCCTGGTCGACCGCTTCGGCAAGTGGCCGGTGAAGATCGCCGAGATGTCGCGCTTCCGCACGCCCAAGGAAGTGAAGGCGGCCATCGACGGCATCACCGACGGCACGGTGGACATCGTGGTCGGCACGCACAAGCTGCTGAGCCCCGACGTCAAGTTCAACCGCCTGGGCCTGCTCGTCATCGACGAAGAACACCGCTTCGGCGTGCGCCACAAAGAGGCGATGAAGGCCTTCCGCGCCGAGGTGGACGTGCTCACGCTCACCGCCACGCCCATCCCGCGCACGCTGGGCATGGCGCTGGAAGGCCTGCGCGACCTCAGCGTGATCGCCACCGCGCCGCAGCGCCGCCTGGCCATCAAGACCTTCGTGCGCAGCGAGGGCAGCAGCGTCATCCGCGAGGCCGTGCTGCGCGAGCTCAAGCGCGGCGGGCAGGTCTACTTCCTGCACAACGAGGTGGAGACCATCGAGAACCGCCGGCAGAAGCTGCTGGAGCTGCTGCCCGAGGCGCGCATCGCCATCGCCCACGGCCAGATGCCCGAGCGCGAGCTGGAAAGCGTGATGCGCGATTTCGTCGCCGGCCGCCACAACGTGCTGCTGTGCTCGACCATCATCGAGACCGGCATCGACGTACCGAGCGCCAACACCATCGTCATCAGCCGCGCCGACAAGTTCGGTCTCGCGCAGCTGCACCAGCTGCGCGGCCGCGTGGGCCGCAGCCACCACCAGGCCTACGCCTACCTGCTGGTGCCCGACGTGGAAGGCCTCACCAAGCAGGCCGGCATGCGGCTGCAGGCCATTCAAGACATGGAAGAGCTGGGCAGCGGCTTCTACCTCGCCATGCACGACCTGGAGATCCGCGGCGCCGGCGAGGTGCTGGGCGAGAACCAGAGCGGCAACATGATGGAGGTGGGCTTCCAGCTCTACAACGACATGCTCAGCGAGGCCGTGCGCAGCCTCAAGGCCGGCAAGGAGCCCGACCTGCTGAACCCGATGTCGGCCACCACCGAGATCAACCTGCATGCGCCCGCGCTCTTGCCCGACGCCTACTGCGGCGACGTGCACACGCGCCTGAACCTCTACAAGCGCCTGGCCTCGGCCGAGAAGCCCGAGACCATCGACACACTGCTGGAAGAGATCACCGACCGTTTCGGCAAGCTGCCGCCGCAGGGCCAGACGCTCTTCGACACGCACCGCCTGCGCGTGCTGGCCAAGCCTTACGGCGTGCAGAAGATCGACGCCGGGCCGAAGCTGATGAACATCACCTTCCGGCCGCAGGCGCCCATCGACCCGCAGCGCATCATCGAGCTGGTGCAGAAGAACCGCGTGATCAAGTTCGCCGGCAACGACAAGCTGCGCATCGAGCGCGAAATCAGCCAGCCTGCCGACCGCGCGCACTACCTGCGCGATCTGCTCAAGCACCTGGGCCCGGTTCGGGCGGCGGCCTAAGCCGCTGGCGCGGTGCCGGCCAGCGCGGCGGCCCGCGCCTGCATCAGCGCGCGGTCTTGCGCATTGCCGGCGCGCGCGGCGG
>VYLK01000038.1_pt1 | contig 47688 bp, 53 predicted proteins | sample 5114321 | NCBI WGS metagenome assembly VYLK01 (sample SAMN12291792, study PRJNA351875) | freshwater metagenome | isolation source: freshwater lake | place: USA: Michigan, MSU2 Lake | collected 2011-08-16
CTTGGTTGCCGTAAAGGGCTGTTGCGTGCTAGCCACCACAGCTTCTGGAGATCAAGACATGACAGATGATACGGCCTCTGCGCCACTGGAAAACGGTTCTTTAGCGAATGGTGGAGCTGAAACTGCCCCTTCGGTCCGTGTTTTAGCCCAATATGTAAAGGATTTTTCGTTTGAAAATCCAAATGCGCCTAACTCCCTGCGGGAAGGCACCCAGCCAAAAATCGATCTTCAATTAGACGTGAGCGCTCGGGCCATGGATGAATCCGGGGTCTTTGAAGTGGATTTGAAGATCAATGCACGCAGCGACCGCGAAGGCCAAACCCAATTCATCATTGAATTGGTCTATTCAGGCCTGTTCCAATTCGCAAACGTTCCCGGCGATGCTTTGGAGCCTCTGCTGTTGGCGGAATGCCCGAAGATCCTCTTCCCATTCGCCCGTCAATTGATTGCTAACAACAGCCAAGCCGGCGGCTATCCACCTTTGATGTTGGATCCAATGGACTTTGGTGCGCTCTATGCCACCCAGCGTGTTGAGCGTTCTGGCGGGCAGCCTTCCTAAAAGAAGCACGCCCTAAACAGCTTGTTGTCCACCATCGGTAAGGAACTTGTTCCAAACAGGTTCCTTACCCAGTGTGGCGATAAAAGCGCGATGCGCCTCCATCTCTTCCAGCGTAGACAACGGCCCTAGGGCTTGGGGGCGCTCTCGCTTGGGCAAGCTATTTTTGGCTTCCAAAACACCTTCCGGCGTTTGGATCTGGGTCTGAGCCGCCTCGGCAGGATCGAGAAAATCGAGACGCCTTTCCCGGCCTCCCTTGAGTTCGAGATAAACAGCAGCTAGCAATTGAGAGTCCAAAAGGGCCCCATGCTTATCGCGTGCCGTCAAATCAATATTCAGCCGCCGACATAAAGCGTCCAAAGAAGCTGGTGCACCAGGATATTTCTTGCGCGCAATCAACAAGGTGTCGACGCAGCGCTCCTTTGGAATAAGCGACAACTTAAGCCGCCCGAGCTCTGCATTTAAGAACCGACGGTCAAACTCAGCATTATGGGCGACAAGCGGAGCATCGCCGATAAACGCCAACAACTCTTCAACCACTTCTGAGGCACCGAACACCGGCTTATCAGAAAGAAATTCGCCCGTTAGGCCATGAACCCTTACGACTTCGGCCGGTACATCGCGTTCAGGATTAATATAGCGGTGAAATGTCGCCCCGGTGGGCACCAAGTCGATCAATTCCACGCAGCCAATCTCGACAATCCGATCGCCCCTTTCGGGGTCTGTCCCAGTTGTCTCGGTATCAAAAACGATTTCACGCATCTTATGTTCCCGCCGCTTCGGCCGCTGGTTTGATCAATGTCGCATGAACCATCCCAACTTGTTCGCGTGCGGCGTCAAGACCTAGCCCAGTGTCGATGACAAAATCGGACTTTGCCCGCTTAACGTCATCGGGGGTCTGACGCGCCAAGATGGAGGCGAACTTCTCTTCAGTCATACCAGGACGGGCCAGAACCCGGGCCCGCTGCATTTCTGGCGAGCAAGAAACAACAATTACTGCATCGACATAAGCTTCCCCGCCTGTTTCAAACAATAAGGGTACGTCGACCAACACCAAGCTGGCCCCTTGCTCGCGCGCAGCTGCCAAAAAGTCGGCGCGGTCTTTACCGACCAAGGGGTGCACAATGGCTTCAATTTGCTTCAGAAGTCCCGGGTCTTGCAGAATCTTGTGGGTCAGAATGTTGCGGTCGACCCCGTCGGCGCCAATGGCATCGGGAATAAGAGCCTTAAGGGGGGGTATTGCTGCTCCATCTGGTGCATAGAGCCGATGGACGGCCGCATCAGCATCCCAGATCGGCACGCCTAAGTCTTTGAACATGGCAGAAGTCGTCGACTTCCCCATGCCGATCGAACCGGTCAGCGCAACAATCTTCATCCAGCAAATGCCTTTTCTAGGGTTCTCAGGCCATCCCTAAGGTCAGGCAGCAAGCCAAACCAATGCTGAAATGCCAAAGCACCTTGGCCGGCCAACATGCCCAACCCATCAAAATGCCGGCGCTTTGCCGCCCTAGCGCTTTCCAGATAGGCGGTCATGCGTGGCGAATAAATGGTGTCATAAATGATGGCGTCCGGCTGGGTTGATGAAAAATCCGGCGAGAAGGGCGACTGATTGTTGAGGCCTTGGCTGGTGGCATTGATTGCCAAACTCGCGCCGGCCAAATGCTGTGGCAGGTCCTGCCAAGTTCCAACTTGGATTTGCTTCGGATTCAGGTCGTTTGCAATCTTCTGAGCGCGTTCTTGATCGCGATTGATGACACGGATGGCTTTCTCGCTATGCGCTGATAGGGCGGCGAGAATGGAGCGTGCTGCGCCGCCAGCACCCAAAACCACAATCTGTCCATCAAGGTCGCGCCAGTCAGCAGCTCGCGCGTCCAGATCAGCGACCAGTCCGTCGCCGTCTGTGTTGTTGGCGTCATAGCCGCGCCCAGCCCGGTCCAAGCTTAAGCAATTGGCAGCGCCAACCAATTTCACCCGGTCGGATTGACGCAAGGCCGCCTCAGCCGCGCGTTCCTTGAACGGAGTCGTGATGTTTAGCCCACACACATCGCTAGCGGCCAAGCCTTGAAGGGCTGTCTCAAAGTTCTCCAGCTCAACGGGAAGCGCTACATAAAGTGCGTTGAATCCGTGCGCTTGGATCCAAGCGTTTTGCAAAACTGGTGACATGGAATGCCGAACCGGGTTGCCCAAAACCGCGTAAAGCTCCGTTGATCCGCTGATTTTCATGTCGGGACCTCGCCATGCAGGCGCAAAAAAGCCAAGACCTCTAACAAGGGTAGGCCCAGGATAGAAAAGAAATCACCTTCGACCCGCTCAAACAATTGCGCGCCTGGGCCCTCAAACTGATAACAGCCAACGCTTGAGAGCGCCTCTTGCCCATAAGCATCCAAGTATGACCGCAAGAAGTCATCCGAAAAGTCCCGCATCGTCAGTTTTGGGCTCGTCACTAAGCGCCATATGGGTTGACCATCTTTTGCGATGACCGCAGCACATTCAAGGCTGTGCGTTTTGCCGCGCAATTGGCTGAGGCGCTCAAAAGCCTCATCCAGTGTTTCAGCCTTGTCAAAGGAATGGCCTTCAAACGAGAGAATCTGGTCACACCCAAGTACAAAGCCTGGCCGCCTTTGTGAAACTTTCAGCGCTTTCAGCTCTGCCAACTTATCAGCTTGGTTGCGCGGGCTAGCCCCTTCGGCTCGCATCGCTTCTTTGACAGCATCCTCATCCACGCCAGATCCAATTGCCTCAAAACGAATGCCGGCTTGAGTGAGGAGGTGGCGGCGAATGGCACTGGTAGAAGCGAGCGTTAGCATGACTATTTTGCATTCCGATCTGCAAGAAGATTCAAAATCGCGGCCGAGGTTTCTTCAATTGATCGTCGTGTTACATCGATCACCGGCCAATTCTGACGTTCAAACAATCGGTTAGCATCCGTGATCTCTTCTCGGACTGCATCTTCATCGACATATTCACTGGTCGCATCGGCATTAAGGGACAAAAGCCGGTTTCGGCGTATAGCAATCAATCGATCTGGTGAAACGCGTAATCCGACAACAAGTGGCTTATTCAACTCCAATAGCGCTTGTGGGATTGGCGCTTTTGGTACCAGCGGAAAATTGCCGGTTCGAATACCGCGATTGGCGAGATAAATTGAAGTTGGCGTTTTTGATGTCCGACTGACGCCCACAAGAACCACTTCAGCTTGGTTGAACTCATGGACCATCTGCCCGTCATCATGGGCCATTGTGTAATTGAGAGCATCGATCCGACGAAAGTAATTTTCATCCAAGGCCTGCTTCGAGCCCGTCTTTTCACCCGCACGCATTTTCAGATGATGCTCCCACATGGTGAGAACTTGGTCTAGGAGCGGTAGTGCCGGGATACCCAAGCGCTTGCAATGATCGACCAAGACATCGCGCAGGTCATGTGCGGCGATCGTGAATAGGACCACGCCGGGGAAAGACTCAATTTCAGCCAAGACCCGGTCGAGCTGGCGGCGAGAGCGCACCAGATAATAGGAATGTTCTAAAGGCGTCACACCTTCAAATAAGGGCGCAACGGCCCGCAAAACGGCGTTAAGTGTTTCGCCGGTGGAATCCGACACCAAATGAACGTTCAGAAAAGTAGAAATGCGCATAGAAGCGGTGTGACCGACGAGCCCCGCCGGATCAAGGTTTTCGTGCATGACGAACGCCAACTTCTTTTGGTCTGACCAAAATGGGATCCCCAATCAGACCAGTTTGTCTTGGTAGGGCTGTTCATAACTTGTTAAAGGAGTTTAATGAATCTCTAAGAAACGCGGTTAATTTTGTATGAATAGATGCGGCAAATCGTCAATTGTGAAGAACCATTGGAAAAAGCCTGCGGAACTTTTCTCGAACATCCACAGCGCTGGTAAGGTGTTGAAATAAACGTCCCCATTGGGGGTATTTTAAGATCATAAACCCAAGCAATTGCATGATTTTCAGCGTTTTACGTCTTCTCCGTCCTGTGGAAAAATGAGGGGTAAAAGCTGATAAACAGCTTGAGAAATCCGGTTAGGTCATGCAGGTGACTTTCACGGATCAGTCTATCCACCGTACTACTGTCTACTGATTCAAGAATCTAAATCTTATAAGGGAAGGGGAGCCCACCATGGGTGAGGGAGCAAAGGGTCACAACAGCGCATTGGTTCGCACCCTCCTAGGTGAGCAACAAGCACATCCACCGATCTGGCTGATGCGCCAAGCAGGCCGTCATTTGCCTGAGTATCGTGAGCTTCGCGCGAAGAACAAGAGCTTCCTTGATTTTTGCTACGCGCCAGCAGCTGCGGCCGAAGCAACGTTGCAACCAGTCCGCCGCTATCCGGTCGACGCAGCGATCATTTTCTCCGATATTCTAGTGGTACCCCATGCACTGGGTCGCGATGTGCGCTTTGCCGAAGGCGAAGGCCCTCTCTTGACCCCTTTGGAGGGCGCAGCTGATATTGCTAAACTGGATATGTCGCGTCTCGAAACGCGTCTAGCGCCGGTCTATGAGGCTCTAGAACGAGTTCGGGCGGCCATGGATGGGGACCGTGCTCTAATCGGCTTCGCTGGCGCACCATGGACCTTGGCGACCTATATGATTCAGGGCCGAGGCGGTGAGCGTGATCTTGCTCGTGCTTTTGCCTATCAGAACCCTGAATTAGTCGACGATCTCTTAGCCATTCTGGCTGATGCGATTGGCCAACATCTTATTGCTCAAGTCAAAGCAGGCGCAAACGCGCTGCAGATTTTTGAATCTTGGGCGGAAGATATTCCAGGCCACCTGTTTGCGCGGCTTGTAACCAAGCCAATCAAGCAGGCCGTCGATGTGGTTCGCGCGGTTTATCCAGATGTTCCCATTATCGGCTTCCCGCGTGGGGCAGGTCACCGGGTTGGCCAGTTCCATCGCGAAACCGCTGTCCAAGGGGTAGGCCTAGATATTGCCGCAGATTTAGGCGCAGCGCGGACTGCGTTAGGCCCAAGGGTCTGTTTACAAGGCAATCTTGATCCCATGGCTTTGATGGCAGGGGGGCCTGCGCTTGAGCAAGCTGTCGATGCTATTCTTGCCGGAGCGGCCACGGGACCACATATCTTCAACCTTGGACATGGTGTGGTGCCTGCAACGCCGATCGCCAATGTCGAATATGTGATGCGGCGTGTGAAGGGTTTGACCTAAATTAGCGTCTGCAAAACAAGAAAAAGGTTATTGAAATCTCGATGGGACAGAAAATAGCGATCGTGCTGTTCAATCTAGGGGGTCCGGACGGGCCAGACTCTGTGCGCCCTTTTTTGAAGAATTTGTTTTCTGATCCTGCGATCATTCGCGTCCCGACGCCGGTGCGTTGGATTTTGGCGCGGCTGATTTCAACGCTGCGGGCAAAATCAGCGCGGGCTAATTATGCGAAAATGGGCGGTGGCTCGCCACTGGTTCCAGAAACTTTGGCTCAAGCAGAGGCTTTAGAGCGGGCCGTCAAAGCCCGTCCAGGCTATGAAAATGCTGAGGTTAAAACCTTCCTCGCCATGCGCTATTGGAAGCCATTTGTAAAAGATGCGATCGCCCAAGTGCGCGCCTTCAACCCTGATGAAACCGTGCTTTTGCCGCTCTATCCGCAATTTTCAACCACAACGACTGACTCCTCGCTACAGGCGTGGAAAAAGGCGGGCGGTGGTCCGGCAAAACTCATTTGCTGTTATCCCGATGCGCCTGGTTTCATCGAGGCCCATGCAGAAGCAGTCTTAGAAACATGGCAAGCCGGTGGTTCACCCGAGCGCGTTCGGGTTTTATGGTCTGCACATGGCTTGCCAGAAAAGATCATCCTCGACGGCGACCCCTACCAAAAACAAGTAGAAGAGACGGTTGCGGCATTAAGGCCTCTGCTTCCCGATCATTTTGAGCATGCGATCTGCTATCAATCTCGCGTAGGGCCCGTAAAATGGATCGGTCCAGCGACTGAAACCGAGATTGAACGCGCCGGCGCGGACAAAATCCCCGTAATCGTAGTCCCCATCGCCTTTGTTTCTGAACATATTGAGACCTTGGTTGAACTGGATGAAGAATATTATGAAGTGGCGCACGAAGTTGGTGTGCCGCTTTATTTGCGCGCGCCCGCTCTTGGTACGCGGGCAAAGTTCATCGACGAGCTTGCCCGACTGACTACCGATTTATTGGAAGGGTCTGACCCGATCCTAGCTGCACGGACAACCGGCTGTGTCGTCGCCTGTCCTTCTTGCCCGCGGGCAGAATTTGGTGGATGCGCTGCATGAGCGGATGGATCGCCAGCCATTATGAAGTCTTTAGGGCGCTTCATTTAATTGCGGTGATCGCGTGGATGGCTGGCCTGATGTATCTGCCGCGCTTATTTGTCTATCATTCACTAGCACCCCTTGGTGGTGAGTTGGATCAGCAATTGATCATTATGGAGCGGCGATTACATCGCGGCATTATGATTCCTGCGATGATCGTGGTGTGGATTTTAGGCCTAAGCTTGCTATTTGGACGAGGCGGTTTGGATTTACTCGCCCATCCTTGGATGCAGATTAAGTTGGCTATGGTCATCATTATTACTGCAGTAGATCATCTGTATCTGCGCTGGCGCAAAGCGTTTGAGCGGGGTGAGCGTCCGTTGAACCACGTGGCCTTCCGCTTCCTAAACGAATTGCCGTTTGTTTTGATGATTGTCGCTGTCTTTATGGTTGTCCTAGAGCCTTTTTCTTGACAACACACCTTGACCCCGACTGCGTTAATCGTCATGTGATCCCTAGTTGCCAAAGCCGTCACCCGGTCTGGCACCTCCTTACAGCCGCTGCAGTCCTTGCAACGACGGCTTTCACCAAAGATATTTTGAGGCCCTGACATGTCAGAGGAATTGTCGATCGACGCGCCACCACGCCGGTCCACGCTACAAGAATTAAAGACCCGTACCCCAACAGAATTGGTGGTCCTGGCAGAATCCCTAGAAATTGACGGCGCTTCCAATCTGCGCACCCAAGATCTTTTGTTTGCTATTTTGAAGGCACAAGCTGAACGCGGCTCCGAAATCGGTGGCGGCGGCGTGCTAGAAGTGTTGCCAGATGGTTTTGGCTTCCTGCGGTCACCTGAATCGAACTATCTCTCCGGACCAGACGACATTTATGTCTCACCACAGCAAATCCGTCGTCACGGCTTGCGCACTGGCGACACCGTCGAAGGACCAGTAAAGGCTCCAAAAGATGGCGAGCGCTATTTCGCGTTGTCGAAAGTTGACACAATCAACTTCACCGATCCTGAGCAAGCCCGCCATAAGGTCAATTTCGATAATTTAACCCCGCTCTATCCCGATGAGCGCTTGCATCTGGAAATCCAAGATCCAACGCGGAAAGACCGTACTGGGCGCGTCATCGATATTGTGGCCCCGATTGGTAAGGGTCAGCGGGCTTTGATCGTGGCACCGCCCCGCACCGGTAAAACGGTCATTTTGCAAAATGTCGCTAAGTCGATCGAAATCAATCACCCAGAAGTCTATTTGATCGTGTTGTTGATCGACGAACGTCCTGAAGAAGTCACCGACATGAAGCGCTCGGTAAAGGGCGAAGTGGTGTCGTCAACCTTCGACGAGCCAGCTACGCGCCACGTGCAAGTTGCTGAAATGGTAATCGAAAAGGCAAAGCGCTTGGCCGAACACGGCCGTGACGTCGTAATCCTGCTCGATTCGATCACACGTCTGGGTCGAGCTTACAATACGGTTGTGCCTTCCTCTGGTAAGGTTCTAACCGGTGGCGTGGATGCTAATGCCCTGCAACGCCCCAAGCGCTTCTTCGGTGCCGCCCGTAATCTGGAAGAAGGCGGCTCTTTGACCATTATCGCGACCGCTCTGATTGAAACCGGATCGCGCATGGATGAAGTCATCTTTGAAGAGTTCAAAGGCACGGGTAACTCCGAAATCATTCTGGACCGCAAGGTTTCCGATAAGCGCGTCTTCCCAGCCATCGACATTATTAAGTCGGGCACCCGGAAAGAAGAGCTATTGGTACCCAAAGAGCATTTGCCTAAAATGTATATGCTGCGGCGGATCCTCAATCCCATGGGCACCATGGATGCGATGGAGTTCTTGCTCGATAAGCTCAAGCAGACCAAAAATAATGATGACTTTTTCCAGAGTATGAACACATAAGATTAACCGCTGTGTGATCGACTTAGGACGCGGCTGGATCGTGCCAGCCGCGTTCTCAAAGGGGGTCTGGCCATGCGCTATACTCTGATCCTAAGTGTTCTGGCGGCAGGCGTCTTCGCAACTGCTTGCGCGCCAGCTGATCCGCTAGGCAAAATCTCAGCGGATGACCGTGAATTTTTATTTGCCGGCACAGATACCAATGCGGCCTTCTTGGGCCAGCCAGGAGATCCCGGACCACTTGCCTGTAATCCGCAGCGGATGAACCAAGGTTACGTCCTGATGGATGAAGAAACGGGCTATTGGTTGGACAGTATCCGGCCGTCGGGTATCGAGCGCCATAAGGTTTTGACTGTAGAGCCGATTGAAAAAGGCTATGAAGTCAAAGGCAAAAACGGCGTTGGTGTTACATTCAGCTTGATTATTGAGCAAACCAGTGATGATACCGCCAGTATCTCCTGGGATGGCGCACTGCCCGAAAAATATCTACGCTGCCCGGGAATGCCTGCGTAAGGTCAAGCTTTTATTGAGCTGCTTTCCGGCAAAAACTGGCGACACCAAAACCGCCAGGAACAAAGGCTTGCTTCTCGCCGCGAGACAAAGCCCATAATGTTGCCGCGGCGATCTCGTCATCTGCGGTCTTGCGTGCGGCCCGTGGTGGAACATCATAGGCAATCAACGCACTTTCACCTGAGCGCGATCCCAACTGATGGGCCTTGTGCCACTGCCGTTTGGCAGCCTCTGCGGCCGACCAGAGAGGTCGTGCCGGGTCTGGCTGCCAAGCAGCTCCCGAGACGAAGATGACATGGGCCCCGCCTGTTGCACTTAGATCAGGCCCGCAAGTCCTATGACCCACTTCTAAAGACGAGACTTGGGTAGCCCATAATCGTGCCAGAGTATCTGCATCGGTTCCTTCAGCGCAGTGCTGGGCACAATGGAACACATAGTCGAGTGGACCAAAAAGATCGCGGGCGGAGGATGCCGCATTGGTCCACATGGCTGGATCTGTAACATCTAAGCCCAAAGCTAAGCCTGCCGACTTGGCTGCGGTATCGCGCGCGGCGGTAAGATCACAATCACCTACAATCAGCTTACATCCGCGTTGGGCGAGCGCTTGGCACAACACACGGCCAAACTGCCCTCCACCGCCGGTGACTAAGGCAACTTTGTTTGCAAAGCTTCGCTTCGTCATCCCGCGCGCGTTTTAAGCCAAAAGCCAATCATCAACAGGATAACCGCAATAAATTGGACCAGAACCCGCAGACGCATCAACTGGTTGGAACGCGAGCGTGCTTTGTCACCCGTGATGGCCAAATTTGCTATACCTGCAACGAGGACAGTCAAGACCGCGGCCATGGCCACGAAAATTGCAATATTAAGGGGTTCTAAGGTCATGAGCTTGATATATGCCGGACGCAGGGTTCCGGCAATCGCGACACGCTGTCGCGCAAGTTAAGCGCGTTTTGATCCGACTGGATCAAAGTTGCGCACTAAGACCTCGTTAGAGCATGAGCGAAGCTGCTCTAACTGCTCTTTGTCAGAGCCAATAGGACTGCGGCACTGGATGGTCTTCCGGCATAGCCAGCACCAGGAACAACACCAATCGTCAAAATGCCCGACTGCCAACGCACACTAGGTCGATCAAAGCTGCGCTGGACGCGAATAAGTTTAACACGGCGTTCTGGACGACCAAAATAGCCGCGAGGCGCGCGCGACATGCCCTGCGCTGCGCGTTCGAGGGCTTCGTAGACCAATGCAGGCGGTAAAGCACCGGCCGCTTCCACCCGAATGCTGCGGTTGGAGAATTTATCAAACCACCGCAGTGCTTTCTCAAGGGTCGCCTGTAAGGTGGCTTCGCTTCGCGCAGGTGCTGACAGGGTTTTAGCTTTGCCTTCGCTCGCAGCAAGGCCCCCATTGGTCCCAAGCGGGCCGTAAATGGTCACTCCGCCTAAGGTCGTAATCCGAACAATGACTTCGCCAATATCATTGCGTAGAAATTCATCACCGCGAGGGCCCCATTGCGAGGTGAGAGCCCAAACCTCTGGATCACCGTCAAATCGCAACAGAACGACCCGTGGCTGGGAGCGGTCCAGCACAAAGCGGATGTTGTTCGGCCCGGCGCTGAAGGAGACCGCTTGAGAGGCGGCAGCATTGGGGCTTGTGAACATATCATTTAGGGTAAGGTCGCTGGTGCGCCTTTGAGTCTGCGCGTCTGCTGTTCCGCCGAGCAACAATCCAAAGGCTATGAAGACGCACGAAAGCCAACTCAACCACGGTTGAGCACGGACATCTGTTTCCAGATGCTTTTTACTGACGTGGCCGCGTTTAATCACCATGCAATCCACATGCACCCAGAATCTGGCAACATAGAGACAAAACTGTAACGAAGCGCAGTGAAGAAAGGCTTACAGATCCGAGCTTTATTCGGCCGCTTCTTGCCCGCGCATTTCATAATGCGCGCCCTGGTCCATTAAGTCAGGTAATCCTAGTAATTCGTTGATTTGTTTGAAGTCCAACATCCGATCCCGGAATAGGGCAGTTGTGCCATTGGCTTTCAAGGATTGGAGAAACTGCTGCGCGATAAAGGCGTGGACTCGTACCATAGAGCCCGGCGCAATCACTAAGCGAAACCCCATGTCGGATAATTGATCAGCTGTAAGGAGCGGTGTTTTTCCCCCTTCAACCATATTGGCCAAAAGGGGTGTATCTGGGAAGGTTTGGCAAATGGCTTGCATTTGATCAACCGCCTGTGGCGCCTCAACAAAAAGGATGTCCGCCCCGGCCTGACGATAGTGTTCTGCCCGCTCTAGAGCATGCTCGAACCCTTCCACGGCGATGGCATCCGTGCGGGCGATGATCAGGGTTTGTTCAGAGGAGCGGGCATCCACCGCAGCCTTGATTTTCCCGACCATTTCACTGGTTGAAACCAATTCTTTTCCAGCCAAATGACCGCAACGCTTAGGTGCTGTTTGATCTTCCAATTGCAAAGCATTAGCGCCCATCCGTTCGAACAAACGCACGGTGTGCTGAACGTTCAAGGCGTTGCCAAAGCCCGTATCCGCATCCACGATAAGGGGAATCTTCACACGATCCCGCACGCGCCCAATGATATCCGCAACTTGCGTAGCCGATACCAGCCCAATGTCGGGCCGGCCTAATTGCGTGTAAGAAATCGATGCGCCGGACATATAGATTGCTTCAAAGCCGGCTTGTTCCACCAAGAGCGCACTCAGGGCATCATAGGCCCCTGGGGCCAATAGGGCTTTGCTTTGACCAAGCCGCTCGTGCAGAGATAACAGTGTCATGCTCGATCCCTATGTGCCGCGTTTGTTTGTAGGTGTGCAATCAGGCCCCCAGCCCGAACCATTGCCATCAAATGGTCTGGTATAGGCTTACACAATAAAGTCTCACCACGCGTCGTATTCGTGATCTTGCCCAAGACTGGGTCGACCATCAACAGGTCACCTTCGACAATCTGATCGGCACGCTCACAGAATAACGCCGGAAGGCCTAAATTGAGGGCATTTCGGTAGAAAATTCGTGCAAAGCTGGGTGCAATCACGGCTCCAACTCCCAATAGTCGCAAACTTACTGCGGCTTGCTCGCGCGAGGAGCCTAAGCCAAAATTCTTGCCCGCCACAACAAAATCACCGGGCTCAATGGACTTCGCGAAATCTGGCGCGACGGCTTCAAGGCAGTGCTGTGCCAAATCCTCCGCCGACAGTTTCATGAGATGGCCCGGTGCCAGAAGGTCAGTATCGATATTGTCGCCAAAAACGAATGCGCGGCCAGTTTGTGCGGTACTTGTCATGCTGACCCCGCGAGATCAGCTGCGTGCACACGGGCATCAGTGACGCAGCCAGCGATTGCACTCGCTGCAACTGTGTAGGGTGACCCCAAATAGACAAAGGCCTCAGAATGGCCCATTCGGCCCTTAAAGTTGCGATTGGTCGTGGAGATACAAGTTTCACCTGCTGCCAATAGCCCCGCCCCCATACCTGCGCACGCGCCACAACCAGATGGTAGAAGAGTCGCCCCGGCTGCCAATAAGATCGACAAGGTCCCGTCGGCGGCTGCGTCGGCTGTGACTTGGGAACTTGCTGGCGCGACCAAAAGGCGGACCCCTTCGGCAATGCGCTGACCTTTTAGGATTTGGGCCGCCATATGCAAATCTTCTAGCTTCGCGCCAACACAAGCGCCGATATAGGCCTGATTGATCGGCGCGCCGGCCGCTTGGCCAATGGGGAAGCTGTTGGCGGGGGAATGGGGTGCAGCAATCTGCGGCTCAAGATCGCTGAGGTTAATCGTAACAATCCGCTCGTAAGTCGCATCAGGATCGGGTTGCCAGGCCAAATCAGCTTCGGACGCTTCGCCGCCATGGGCGCGAATATGATCCAGCGTCACCCTGTCTGCCGCTATCAGACCAACTTCGCCACCGAGCTCTGCCGCCATATTGGACAAGACCATACGCTCTTCCATCGACATCGCCGCCACGCCCGGACCACCATATTCGATCGCCTTGAACGCATTATCCATTCCGAGCTCGCGACAGAGAAGCAGCATAACGTCTTTAGCCGAAACATGGCGCCTAAAACTGCCCGTCAATTCAACCCGAATTGTCTCAGGAACAAGTGTCCAAGTTTGCCCGGTGACGACTATGCCCAGCATGTCGGTGGCACCAAAGCCTGCGGCATAGCATCCAAAGGCACCTGCATGAGGGGTGTGACTATCACCGCCGGCGACAAAAATGCCGGGTCGCAAAAGGCCTTTTTGCGGAAGAATCGCGTGACAAATCCCTTCCATATCAAAGAAATGAGCAACATTTTGCTCTTTGGCAAATGTGCGTGTGAGTTTCAGGATCGCCGCACTCTCGCTATCGACGGCGGGGACGTAATGGTCTGACACGATCACCACACGCGAAGGGTCCCACAAGGTTGCACCAAGCGCGTCTAGGTGCGGCTTCCAGCGCCGGGGGCCGCTTGAATCATGGGCCATAGCGAGGTCAACCTGTACGATGATGATCTCACCCGGGGCCACATGGTCGCGACCCGATGCCCGCGCCAGTAGCTTTTGGGCTAAGGTTTGACCTGAAAGCACCTTTTTAGGTTTGGTGGCTTCTGCCATGCTGGGCCGTGCATCCAACTTCGAGAAATGATCTATCTTTATATCAAATAGCGTTTCGACATTGGCAAGGCAATGACTCACCCCTAAAGTGGATCATCCAAGGATTACGGAGTCCCATGTGTCCAATCCACCGACCATACCCCGACAAAGCCAACCTACGTTCCTGTTTGTATGCAAAGACGGGCCAACCGCTCCTGAAAAGCGACTGGAGCATTTGGAAGGTCATCTCGCCCATGTCGAAGCCCATTGGCAATCCTATGTAACGGCCGGGCCACTAAAGGAACCGGGCAGTCCGAAGATACATGGGTCGTGCTTGATTGTGTGTGCCGATGATGTGGACGCAGCTTGGGCTATTATGCGCGGCGATCCTTACTTTACTTGCGATATGTTTGCCTCGGTGGAAGTACACGATATGACCATGTCTATCGGACTTTATCCGGGGGGTAAGATCTGGGAAAGTCTTGACTCTGTTCGAGAGCGTGCCAACGGTGGTTGAGATTAACTCTACTTCGATAGCCTGCCGAAGTGAGGCTTTTTAATCTTCGATTGGCAGGCTAACTTTTTTATGGACACGACCTTGCCCACATCCCATGAACCAAGTTCAGAGCTAAAGGCCACCATGGTGGATGCAAGGCTGCCGACGCCTTTGTATCACCAGTTGTTCTTGGTCTTACGCGAACGCATACGCTCGGGTGCGTTTCCGTTAGGCACCGTCCTGCCGGGCGAACAAGATTTGACGCATGTGTTCAATGTTTCCCGCATTACAGTAAAGCGTGCGCTCAACGAATTGGCCTCTGCTGGCATGGTGTCACGTCATCGTGGGCGCGGGACGGTAGTCACTTACAATGCGACCGTGCCTGTCGTGAAAGGCAGCTTTGATAATCTGATGGAAGCGCTCAAAGTGATGGGCCTTTCGACAGAAGTTGAGCTGATCAATGTCGCCCAAGTCGCTGCAACTGCTGAGATTGCCGAATTGCTGGGCCTGCCCAGTGGCGTTCCCGTGCAGCGGGCAGAGCGGATCCGGAAACTGGAGGGAGAGCCCTTCTCTTACATCGTTACCCACTTGCCGATTGATATTGCCTCGACCTTTGACCCTGATTCACTTGGTCACACGCCGATGTTGGACTTGCTTGAGCGGGCGGGCTTTGTCGCCGTTTCAGCGGAACAATGGATCACGGCTTGCAGTGCAGAGCCTGCAACCGCGCAGGCGCTCAAGATCGCAACTGGATCGCCACTGCTCAAAATTGTGCGCGTGATGAAGGATTCTGAATCCGCGCCTATTGAAGTCGTTCAGGGTTTTTACCGCCCCGAACGCTTCCAGTATCATATGAATCTGACGCGGCAGCGCAAAGGCGGCCGCGACGAGTGGCGTTAGACTTGCGCCTTAAGGCTCAAGCCGATAGCCGCCACCTTCAGTGATCAACAGGCCATTGCGGCTGGAAACCGGCTCAATTTTTTGGCGCAGCCGGTAGATATGGGTTTCAAGCGTGTGGGTCGTGACTGCTGCATTATAGCCCCAGACTTCGCGCAATAATTCGTCGCGCGGCACAGCCTTAGCGCCCGATCGGTAGAGATAGCGCAAAATGGCCGCTTCCTTGTCCGTCAAACGAATTCGTTTGCCACTTGCGTCGGTCAAGGTCCGGTTCGCTGGCTTAAAGTCATAGGGACCAATTTTCAGCGTCGCGACATCGGTTTGATCATGGCTGCGCAAATGGGCGCGGACACGGGCTAAGAGAACTGCAAAGCGGAACGGCTTGGTGACATAGTCATTAGCCCCTGCATCTAAGCCCAAAACCGTATCGGAATCCGTAGACTGACCGGTCAGCATGATGATTGGGCCAGCAAACCCACCGGTGCGGATCGCTTTGCACGCTTCGCGACCGTCCAGATCTGGCAAATCTATATCCAGCAGGATCAGGTCAGGCCCTTTGGTGCGCGCTGCGGCTACACCGCTGGCGGCATCTTGAGCCATAATGGTGTCAAATTCCCCCGTCAGCTCGAATTGCTCGGCTAAGGTGGTGCGGAGATCATGGTCGTCATCGACCAGAAGGAGGGTGCGCTTGCGTGACATGAGCCCTACATGGTTGTACCTTATTGGGTGATACAAGAGGGTGCCGCATCACAGAGTCTTGATATAGGAGATTTTATGCAGGTTTTTGCAGCATCGCCATCGGGTTGGCTGACCTACGGTCAGACGAAAGTGCGTTGTTCCATTGGCAAGGGCGGCGCCAAATCCGCCCAAGAGAAGCGCGAAGGAGATGGGGCCAGTCCTTTGGGGGTGTGGCCGATCCGCAGGATTCTATGGCGCGAGGATCGTGGACCAAAGCCCGACTCCGGGTTTGAGGCAACGCCCATTCAGCCCCAAGACGGATGGTGTGATGCATCCATTGACCCGTTCTATAATCAACCGGTCACCCATCCTTATCCGGCCAGCGCCGAACATTTGTGGCGCGAGGACGGCCTCTATAACATCATCGTAGTCCTTGGTCATAATGATGACCCGGTTGTGCCCGCCATGGGGTCCGCTATCTTCATGCATTGTGCCTCAGAAGACTACCGCCCGACTGAAGGCTGTGTAGCCTTGGCGGAAGAGGACTTGCGGGCGCTCTTGAAGCTGGCCAAGCCCGGCGATGCTGTTGCATTCATCGCCTGATATCATCTGGTTTGCCTAGCAAAGTGTTGCTTGAATGCTCTTGCGTATTTGTTGGGTTTGGCGTTTTAGGCTGACTTCATGCATGAAGAAGCCGCGATATCCCACAAAGACGATCTGAAGGACCGCCCGACACCTGAACAGACGGGCGAAGCCGCGATTGGCAAAACCCTGTTTATTCAGACTTATGGCTGTCAGATGAATGTCTATGACAGCGAGCGCATGGCCGATGTCTTGCGGCCCTTGGGTTATAGCTCGGTCGATAAGCCCGATCAGGCAAACCTTGTTGTGCTCAATACTTGCCACATTCGAGAGAAGGCGACTGAAAAAGTCTATTCCGAAATCGGACGCTTGAAGGCGCACAAGGACGCAATGGCGTTGACTGGCGACAAAATGACGATCGCCATTGCTGGCTGTGTTGCCCAAGCCGAAGGCGAAGAAATCATGCGCCGTGCGCCCGCTGTGGATTTGGTGGTTGGCCCACAAGCTTATCACAAACTGCCTGAGCTTATCGCGCGCGCAGCCCGCGCCAGCGGCGAACGCCTTGAGACAAGCTTTGAGGCGGTTGAAAAATTTGATGCGCTGCCTACCCTGCGTACACCCGACGGGCCGTCGGCCTTTTTGTCCGTGCAAGAAGGGTGCGATAAATTCTGCACCTTCTGTGTGGTGCCCTATACGCGCGGGGCGGAATATTCGCGGCCAGTGGACCCTATTATTCAAGAAGCCCGCGGCCTTGCCCAGCAAGGCGTCCGCGAAATCACGCTTTTGGGCCAGAACGTCAACGCCTACCATGGCCAAGGTCCAGCACTGGCAGGCCCAGAAACTTGGTCTTTGGCGCAATTGGTTCGCCATCTGGCCAAAATCGGCGGGATTGAGCGCATCCGCTATACGACCTCCCACCCAAGCGACATGGATGATGACCTTATCGAGGCTCATGGTGAGGTGAAAGAATTGATGCCGTATCTGCATTTGCCCGTGCAGTCTGGTTCCAATAAAATCCTGAAAGCTATGAACCGGAAGCACAGCGTGGAGAGCTATCTCGACAGTATCGCTAAGGTGCGCAAAGCCCGTCCGGATATTGCTTTGGCCTCTGATTTCATTGTGGGTTTCCCGGGTGAGACCGAGCAAGACTTTGAAGACACAATGGAATTGGTTCGCGCTGTTGGCTATGCTGGTGCCTATAGCTTCAAATATTCTAAGCGCCCCGGCACGCCGGCCTCGGAAATGTATGGCCAGGTCGCTTCTGAGGTGGCCGATGACCGTTTGCAGCGTTTGCAAGCTTTGATCTTGGAGCAACAGCGCGCTTTCAACGCCACCAAGGTCGGCGAGACATTTGACGTCCTCTTCACCGGTAAAGGCCGCAATGAAGGGCAAATCCTTGGTCGCAGTCCGTGGTTGCAATCGGTTCATGTTGCCGGGCCTGACCGCCTGATAGGCCAACTTCACAGCGTGCGGATTATTGGCACCATGCCAAATTCCCTCACAGGGGAATTGGTGATGGCGTCGTGACGCGTCGTCGTAAATCTGAAGAAGGCCGCGTCGCGCTGACCAACCCAAGCTTGGTGCCCTTGGTGGCTGGTCCCGCTCATCGCAATCTGACCTTGGTCGAAGATGCATTTGGCGTCGATGTGACTGCACAAGGGGGCGACATTCTTGTTCACGGCGATGATCCCGTGTCGGTCAATCAGGCGCGCGAAGCCTTACAGTCTTTGATCGAAAAGGCTGAAACTGGGATGTCCTTGGGTTTGCCTGAAGTGCGCTCTGCCATCACGTTCGTGCGCGCTGGGTCGCGGGTGCGAAGTGGGGCGCTGGCCTTGCCAGGGCGTCGCGCCGACATCAAGCCCAGAACCCCGACACAGTCCGTCTATCTCGACGCCTTGATGGGCGGTGAGTTTGACTTGGTATTTGGCGTTGGTCCTGCAGGGACGGGCAAGACTTTTCTGGCAGTGGCTGTCGCGGTTTCCATGTTGTTGGAGGGCCGCGTTTCCCGCGTCGTCGTAACCCGCCCTGCGGTGGAAGCGGGTGAACGTTTGGGCTTTCTGCCGGGCGATCTTGAAGAAAAAGTAGATCCCTATCTGCAACCCATCTGGGATGCCTTCAAAACCTTACTGGGTGCCGCTCAGTTGGAGCGCCGAAAAGCAGCGGGCGAAATTGAAGTGGCACCTTTGGCGTTCATGCGCGGCCGTACCTTGTCGGATGCATTTGTTATCGTGGACGAAGCGCAAAACACGACGCGCATGCAAATGAAAATGCTGCTGACCCGTTTAGGCGAAGGATCGCGCATGGCCGTGAACGGCGACCCCAGTCAGATTGATTTGCCGCGCTCCAGCGATTCTGGTCTGCCCCATGCCTTGCGCATCTTGCGACGCGTAGACGGCATGAAGATCGTCCATTTCACCGCCGAAGACGTGGTTCGACATCCACTTGTTGGGCGTATCGTCTCAGCCTATGAGCGCGAAATGGAAGAATCGATTCCTGCACCCTTGCCAGCACCGATAACGCCAGAGCCAGCAATGACCGAAGCAACCACTTCTTTTGACGTCGATGTTCAAATCGAAGCCGAAGGTTGGCACCAAGTCTTTGGTCCTGATTTCGAAGCACAGATCGGTAAGATCGTGCACGCCGCTTCACATCATTTTGAACCGGCTGGTGAAAGCTTCGCTTTACTCTTGACCAGTGACGCAATCGTTCAGGGGCTAAATGCGCAGTGGCGTAACAAGGACCAACCGACAAATGTCCTGTCTTTTCCGGCACCTGAGACGGTGCACGCTTTGGAGAAGACCTTGGGCGATGTCGCCTTAGCCTATGAGACTTGTGCCCGGGAGGCGCAAGAGCAGGGCAAAAATCTTAAAGATCATGCTACCCATTTACTTGTGCATGGGCTATTACATCTTTTAGGATATGATCATGAAGCCGAAGATGACGCGGCGGAGATGGAAGGCTTAGAGAGAGAGATATTGGCAGGCCTCGGCATTGCTGATCCTTATCAAACCCATGACTGACGACCCATCCAGTAGTAACTCAGCCAAGAAACCTAGCTTTTGGAAGCGGTGGACGCAGAAAATGCGTCGCCAGAATGATTATGCGGGCCTAGACCCAGCAGAGCTTCTGCGTGAGCGCGAGCAATCGGGCGAAACCATCGAGCGTAATCAAAAGGACATGATCGTCAAAGCCGCCAGCTTTGACCGCTTGTCTGTGCGTGATGTGATGGTGCCACGCGCCGACATTACGGCCGTCGACATCGAAATGCCGCTGGGCGAGGTCGCCCGCATGTTTGAAGAACATCAGCATTCGCGCATGCCGGTTTATGCAGAAAACCTCGATACGCCCTTAGGCTTTGTCCATGTGAAGGATATTTTGTCCCTCCTTATCCCCGACGAGGAAGGTCTTACCAAAGCCAAGCTGGATGACCTCGTTTTGGGCCGGCTAAAGCGCGATCTGCTCTATGTGCCGATCTCAATGAAACTGCCGAACCTGCTACTTCAAATGCGGGCGAAGCGGTGCCACATGGCGTTGGTGATCGACGAATATGGCGGCACGGATGGACTTGTGACCATTGAAGACCTCGTGGAAGAAATCATCGGCGATATTGATGATGAGCATGACGACCTCGATCAAGATTTGATCGTCGATACAGGCAATGGCGTTTGGGAGGCCGATGCGCGCGTCGAATTGGATGATTTTTCAGAGCGTGCCGGGGTCGATCTGACGCTGGAAGATATGGAAGATGATATTGATACGCTCGGCGGTTTGGTCTTCGCGCTCGCCGGTCGGGTGCCACCGCGCGGCGAAATTCTGCATCATCCAACAGGCTATGATTTTGAAGTGATTGACGCCGACCCGCGCCGGATCAAGCGGGTGCGCATCCGTTCGGCAAAGGCTGTGGAAAAGGCCAATACCGATAGTTTGCAGGCACCCTCTGCGTGACAGAGGCCTTAGTAACCCCATCCCAAGCGGCTGCACCCGAAATCCGTCATCCCATAGCCATCCTAGGGCCTAACAAGCCTGCTTGGTTGTCGGGCTTGGGCGCGATGCTGTTGGGGGCGCTCGCTGTTCTGGGTCATGCACCGTTCCATTTTTGGCCGGCCTTCGCGGTTTCAATCTGTGGCCTAATCCTTTTATTGGATGGAGCGCATCAAAACAAAAAACGCTTAAGTTCCGCTTTCTGGCGTGGCTGGGCTTGGGGATTTGGCTATTTTCTGGCTGGGATGTTCTGGGTCGGCAATGCGTTTTTGGTCGATGCCGAGAAGTTCGCCCTGCTCATGCCGTTTGCAGTCACGGCCCTGCCCGCCGCGATGGGGGTTTATTGGGGGCTAGCTGCTCTAGCCGCCATGTTCGTCTGGGGCGTAGGCGCTGCACGCCTTATAACGTTTGCAGTTTCCTTTGGTGCCAGTGAGTTTGTACGCAGCCATTTATTCACGGGGCTGCCGTGGAACCTGCCCGCCTATATTTGGAAGCCGGGTGAGGCGATTAGTCAGGTCGCAGGTCTGATCGGGCCATACGGGTTTTCGCTTCTAACCTTATGGGCTTTGGCGACGCCTGTGGTGCTGTTAGCTAAAGGCGACCCACGCAAACCACCTTTGACCCTGATCGCGGCGGGCGTTTTAGCCTTAAGCAGCTTGGCGTATGGCTTTCTTCAGCTACGGGCAGCCGGGCCAATCAGCCCTATGGCCGGGACGGGGCCGATCATCGCTGCAGGTCAAGCCGGATTTAGCCAGAAGGAGGTCTGGGATCCTGCCAACGGATCGCGGATCGTGGAAACCTATTTGGGCCTTTTGGATACACCGGATGCTCAAAAGGCCGACATCGTGGTTTGGCCAGAAGGTGCTTTTCCGTTCCTCCTCTTGGAAGAGCCTTTTGTCTTGGATGAAATTCAAGCTCGCCTTGGGTCGCGTACCTTAGCGGTGGGGTCCATCCGCCGTGACCTGTTGGCAGGCCGAGCATCCTATACCAACAGTCTATTGGTTTTTGACGTTGAACAAGGCGGCCTTACGACCCGCTCGGTTTATGACAAGCATCATCTTGTGCCCTTTGGAGAATATCTGCCCTTGAGGCCGATCTTCAAAGCCCTTGGGATCGCCAGTTTAGTTTCTTATGATGGCGAGATGTCGCCAGGCCCTCAGCCCACGACGTTGAGCCTACCTAAAGCCCCCCTCGCCGATCCACGTATTTGTTATGAGATTGTTTTTCCAAGCTTTAATAAACAAGCAACGGGTAAAGCCGCGTGGATTTTGAATGTGTCGATTGACGCTTGGTATGGCGATTTGTTGGGGCCAGATCAGCATTATGCACAAGCCCGATATCGCGCGATTGAAACGGGCCTGCCTTTGGTGCGCTCCGCAAGTGGTGGTTGGTCGGCCATTGTTGACCGACTTGGTCGCCCGGTCGCCGAACATCGGGCAGGTGCCGGCTATGCCACGGCCCGCTTGCCTGCCACGACAGGTCCCACCTTCTACGCACGCTATGGCGAGGCGATTTTTGGCCTTTTGCTACTTGGTTTTGGCTTAATGGCGGTTTGGCGACACAATCGGCATTGACACAATCAACTCTTCATTGAAATAGTGCTGATACCAAGGCAAGGTTTCATGATCAATCACCGTCGCTCTACTTCTGTTGATGCCTATGTCGGCTGCCGTTTAAAACAACGGCGCGAAGATTTGGGTATGAGTCAAGAACGCTTGGCCGAATTGTTGGGCTTATCGTTTCAACAAGTCCAAAAGTACGAGCGCGGGCTAAACCGCGTCGGTGCCAGTCGCTTGTTCCAATTATGTGGTCTGTTGAGCGTTGATCCCTCGTTCTTTTTTGATGGGCTGAGCGTGGCATTAGGGCCTGGTGTTGCCGAAACCCAAAGCGAGACTGAAACGCTGTCGACCGCGACCCTTCTCTCGGCCCCCGGTGCGTTAGAGCTATTGGCCGATTATGCCCGCTTAAAATCCAGCGCCCAACGCAAAAAAGTGATCGAGCTCATCAAAATCTTGGCCGATAATGATTAGCGCTAAGGGTTTGACTTCGCGGAGGTAAGGTCGGGGGTGAGATTAGAGGGGGGCGGCTCCCGTTGCGTAGGGTGCCATCCGACCGGACTGCGCCACCATGTACACTACGGTTTTGGTTAGAGTTTTTCACTTAGACAGCCTTTGCCGCAGGCTCTGCCTAGGCAAAGGCTTAGGTCGAGTTTGGGCGCGCAAGATGGGGCGTCAAGAGGTGAAATCGGCTTCGCCGACGCGCCATCGGCGCGCCTCTTGACACCCCAGCTTGCGCAGAGACAATTGTCCGGCGGCTTCAAGGCAAGCGGAGCGACGCATTGAACCGTTCCGAGTCATTTGGCTAAGCCCCCACATAAACGAGTTCAGGAATTGCTTGACCAAAGTGCATTCCATTGATGGAATGCACCCAACCGCGCGGAACGCACTGCTTTAGAATAAGTGCATTTTAAACCTATGCAATATCCTACAAACTCGTGCCCGGACACTTTAGGGGTTGGGTCACCTGGAGAATAATTATGAGAAAAGGGGCTCTTTTTAGCGTCACTTTAGTAGCCCTAGCCCTGCTTACTTCCTGCCGAAGTTTCGAGGTATCAGAACGGGAACCTTTATTCTGTAAGCAGGGCCCGTATGCGAATTATACATCATGGATCAGGGCGCCCTCGACAGATCGTTCTTTAGTCGCAGAACAGAAGGCCATTGTTATCCGTACCGGTCAGGAATCGTTTCATCTATACAAGCCTGAATCTAAGGGGGCTTGTGCAACCGAACCGCGTACTTGGGACCAAGTCACGCAAGAGAACAGTTTGGCATTGGCAGCTTTTATCACAGAAAAGCAGTACTGCGAGATAAAGGTGTCTAAGCCGACATTCCTTGGCCTCGATCCGAAAACAGGCAGACCCTGGCCGACTGAGCCATATGATGTGATACTCTATTTTGGTTTGAAGAACCCAAGTTTTAACCGTGTTGATTCTTTATCTGGTCCCGACGACCAATCTTTTTTAGCACCTAGAAATAATACTTCCGAAGTAAGCGTGTTCAGCACTGATGCATGCGATGTCATTGAGGCAGTTGTTCGGCTCGTCGAGTAAGAGCAAAATTGAGCAACAGTCGTCCTAGATTGTAGAACTGAGTGACAGCACCGGCGTGAAATATTTGCTGACATTCGTTGGACCTTTGTGTGGAGTTTTGGGCTCGCAGGCCTACTACAGATTTGGTCCGCTTTCGCCCCTCCGCGCCCCCCAAACCAGACCATCCGCAATCGGCCACATCCCGCCAGAAAGCCTAAAGTCCCAAAAGCGTCCCAGATAGTGGAAATTCCCCTACGCGTTCTCGCCAGCAAGCAGTCTTTTAGCCTTAGAGGCAGCGCGCCGTGCGAGGTGATAAAGTCTCGCGGCACCCTCATCATAGCGAACGGTGACTTTGCAATGCTCGCCGTAGGTCTCTGTCAGAAACTTCCGGATCATAGCTTCTGCAGTCTCGCGTGGGCCCAAGAGTTCAGCCGTCAATGGGCATTCGGTGCGGCTGTGATAGGTCGCGTAAACCTCCCCATCCCCTTCAAACACATTGCCCATCGTATAGGGGTAAAGGTCACAATCCATTGGCCGGTTCCCATAGACTTGGCACTGCTGGTCCCAATTCGGGCACGGGCCGTTCCCAAGGGAAGAAATCTCGTACAATTTACCTTTTGGGGTGACGGTTAAGTGATCGCTTTTCCCCGCAAAAAGCTGCTTGTATTCTGCTTCGTTGATCTTCAGGCCATGAAGTTCTCGACAACAGCTTTGGTCCGTTGGGCATTTCAAGCAAGGGTTGGACACGATATTACTCCCTAGTTTTGTTGAGCCTAGGTTAATCAAGTTCTGTGAATTGACACTTAAGAAATGGCATTAATGTTGGCATTTGTTCGGCTTCAACTCGGCGCGCGACCAACATCATCGACCTCGCTGCCTCCGCTGTCGGTGGAGGTCTAGTCCAGGGGCGGGCAAACGGGCATAAGCAGCCGATGTCCAATCCTGACTTTTCCGCCCCTAAGCCCTTTGGGCCGCTTCGATCCTTTGGCCGTGTGCGCGGGCGCGCGCTGTCTGATCGCCAAGAGCATTTGTTTGAAACTTTGTTTCCAAGCGTATCAATCCCAGCAGAACCTACTGAGACCTTGGATCCGCTTCAATGGATGCCAGCCGCAGAGGCGGTGATCTTTGAGATTGGTTTTGGCGGGGGCGAGCATTTGATTGGGCAAGCTGAGCGTCACCCAAACCATTTATTCCTCGGCGCAGAACCGTTCCAAGAAGGCGTTGCGAAGGCCCTAGTGGGGCTTGAGGATCGTGGCCTAACCAACGTGCGTCTCTTGGCCTCCGATGCAAGACCAGTGTTGAAAGCGCTGAAGCCGGCTAGTCTCGATACGCTTGTGATCTTGTTCCCGGACCCGTGGCATAAAGCCAAGCACAATAAGCGTCGTTTGATTCAGCAAACTTTTTTGGACGATGCCCATCGGGCACTGAAGTCCGGCGGAGAACTTCGGTTTGCCACAGACTGGGCTAATTATGCCGCTTGGACGCTTGAGAAAATGACGCAGCATGGCGGATTTGATTGGCTGGCCGAGGCAGCAACCGACTGGCGGACCCCGCCTGAAGACCATATCACGACGCGGTATGAGACCAAGAAACTCGGCGATTGCGCGCCGATATTCTTGCGCTTTACCGCCCGCCAGCAGGCGTCGTAAGCGCCACAAAGACGTCTTCAAGATTGGGCTCTTCGATCCGCAAATCCTTGATCCGCACACCAGAACCCATCGCTTGGGATAAGAGCGCTTCAACGCTATGCTCATTGGGGCGATAATGGATGGCCAAGGCACCGTCTGGCCGCAACACGCATTCCAGATCGGCCATGCCTGCAGGAATTTGGGTCAAGGGCTCAAGTGGCGAAATCACAACGGCCTTTTTGTCGAGGCGCCTAAGAATGGTGGGCGTGGGTTCACACGCAATCAGGCGACCTTGGTCGATAATCGCGATATTATCGCACAGCTCTTGCGCTTCTTCGAGATAGTGCGTCGTCAAAACGACCGTCACGCCACGCTCTTTGTTGAGCATGGTGATATATTCCCACAAAGATCGACGTAGTTCTACGTCGACACCCGCGGTCGGCTCGTCGAGAATTACCACCGGCGGGGTGTGGACAAGGGCTTTGGCAATCAAAAGCCGCCGTTTCATGCCGCCAGACAATTGTCGCGAATAAGTGTCGCGCTTGTCTGCGAGCCCAACAGCATCGAGCAGTTCCATGGAGCGCCGCTCCTTTGGAGGCACGCCGTAGAATCCTGCTTGCAGCTCTAATGTCTCAAACGGGGTAAAAAAGGCGTCAAAGCTGATTTCTTGCGGCACAATCCCGATTGCAGCCTTCGCAGCACGGTGGTCCTTATCGATATCAATGTCCCAAATACGAACTTCCCCAGCAGTTTTGATGACTAGGCCTGCAAGTATATTGATAAAGGTTGATTTCCCGGCACCATTAGGGCCCAAAAGCCCAAAGATCGATCCTTTTGGAATAGCCAGGTCTAACCCCTTGAGCGCCTGTTTTTCTGGCGATTTTCCGCTGGCCGCATAGGTTTTCTGAAGCCTGCGGGCTTCAATGGCAAAAGATGACTGGGTCATGGATTCTCGCTTGGCACACACGTTGACGAATAGGGCCGTAAGGTTCTAATTAAGCTGCGAAGCAGTTCGTAGCAATCACGCAGCTGTGAGAGAAACAGATTTATGTCCGTCACCGGTCCGCCAAATTCTACCCAGCCAGTTGAAACCATTTATGTGGACGATCATCGCGTTGCTTGTGATGGCGGCGGCGGTGCATTGGGTCATCCGAAAGTCTGGTATGAGATGGGTGACGAAGGCAAAGTGGAATGCTTGTATTGTGGCCGCGTTTACATCAGCAAGGATGGGGCAGCCGCGCACTAGCGGTACCTGATAGCCTTTAGCCGTTTGCGATTGTCTTAGCGGGGCGCGCCGCCGGTTACATTCTTCGGACCCGTGCCGCCATTCATATTCTGATACTGAATATAGGCGGGGGTCAGGATAACGATAAACAGAACGGGTAAGAAAAATACGATCATCGGCACTGTTAGCTGTGCCGGCAATGCCGCTGCCTTCTTCTCTGCCTCAGTCATGCGCAATTCGCGGTTTTCTTTCGCCATCACGCGCAAGGCAGAACCTAGAGGTGTCCCGTATCGTTCAGCTTGGATCAGGGCTGTAGCGACGCCCTTAACCCCCGGGTGATTGGTGCGTTTCGCCAAATTCTCATAGGCTACCCGACGATCTTGCAAGTAAGCGAGCTCGGCATTGGTCAGGCTCAACTCTTCAGCGAGCTCAATCGAGGACGACCCAATTTCTTGTCCGACACGCAAGAATGCGAGCTCAATGGACATGCCTGATTCAACACAGATGAGCAGCAAATCCAAGGCATCTGGAAAGGCGCGCATGATCGAAGCGCGTCGTTTAGTTGCGATGTTTTTGACAAGAATATTAGGCAAGTAAAAGCCCGCCACACAGGCACTAACTGCGGCAATAAGCCGGTTATTGCTAGTCATGTCTTTGCCGAAAACCGTTACGTAGGTCAGGGCACCGATGAAGAACAGAATAGGCGTCGCAAAACGAGCAAAGTAAAACATGGCCACTGGACCGGGCCCACGTAAACCCGCTTCCATCAGATTCTGGGTCACATTTGGATCTTCGAGAAGCTTTTGGAGGTTCAGCTTATCAACGATGGACTTCCAGGGACCTTTGGCGCGTTGTCTAAGGGAGTTTTTCTCTGCTTGCTCAATTGCGATCGTTGCCCGGTTCTTGCGGCGCATAGATTCGCGGTCCGTCGCTACGCCCTTCATGCGCGCAGCGAGCTGGTCGGTTTTCCACAGCGGTTGAGCGACGGTTAAAGCGGTCACCAAGAGCGCAACAGCCATGATTATGGATGCCACAAATTCTGGGTCTGTGACCATTCGAGCAAAATCTTTAACCTCTACGAACATTGTTCGTTCCCTAAATGTCGAAGTTAATCATGTTGCGCATGACGAAAATTCCGGTTGCCATCATCAAGAGCCCCACGCCCAGACCCATGTTACCGGTCGGGTCTGTGAAGAGAAGAGACATGTAAGCCGGGGCAGTGATATAGACCATCACGCAGACGCAGATCGGCAAGGCACCGATGATCATCGCTGATGCCTTGGCTTCTGAGGACAAAGCATTTACTTTCTCACGCATCAATTTCCGCGATCGCAAGATCAAGGACAAGTTGCCAAGCGCTTCGGACAAATTGCCGCCGGCTTTCAACTGGATCGATAAGACGATGGAGAAAAAGCTCACTTCAGGCAAAGGCATGCGTTCGAACAGCTTTGTTAAGCATTGATCCATCGGCACGCCCATCGATTGGCTGTCGCAGATCCGGCGAAACTCGGTGTTTAGTGGCTCTGGTGCCTCACGGGCGATGATTTTCAGGCACTCCGCCAAAGGCAGGCCGGACTTTACGCCACGCACGATAACGTCGATCGCGTTTGCAAATTCGGAAATGAACTTCTTTTGTCTTCGACCAACCAAAAAGCCCAGAATCCAGCGCGGCAAACCAAAGGCAGCAACCCCAGCTCCGCCCAAGGCAATGTACCAAGAATTGCCACTGATGAGGATGGCTAGGCCAACCAAAATGCCGACCCCGGCCGACGCGAACCAGAAGGTCTTTTCCTCCATGGTCAAGCCGGCTTGCTCAATTCGTGCACCCACCGACAGACGCGCCCGACGCAATTGGCGTTCGCGCAACTCAATGTCTTTGATACTACCCATCAGGCGCTTGCGACGGGTCTCGTCAGGGTCTGCAACTCGGCGCTTAACGGCGGATTCCCGCGACTGTGCAACCGACTTAAGTCGCTTTTGAGATTCCTTGTTGTCATCGCCAGCAAACGCAATGCCGATCAGCACCACGCCGGCCGCAACCAAAATAGGAATGATAGTTCCAAGATCCATGTTCGTTAGACGTCCGCTGCATCAAGGGCTTCGGCAAGCTCTTTCTCGAGTCCATAATAGCGGGCGCGATCCCAGAATTTCGGGCGCGCGATGCCAGTGGACCGATGCTTGCCAATAATCTTACCGTTCGCGTCCTCACCGTCCATTTCGAAGACAATCAGGTCTTGGGTAACAATGACATCACCTTCCAAGCCAAGCACCTCTGTGATGTGTGTAATCTTGCGGGAACCGTCGCGAAGACGGGCTGCCTGAATAACGACATCGATCGAACCAACGATCATCTCACGGATTGTCTTGGTGGGCAGCGAGAAGCCGCCCATGGTGATCATGCTTTCCATACGCGAAAGCCCTTCGCGCGGGCTGTTGGCGTGCAAAGTGCCCATCGAACCGTCGTGGCCCGTATTCATCGCTTGCAACAAGTCAAATGCTTCAGGGCCGCGGACTTCGCCGACGATGATACGCTCAGGACGCATCCGCAGACAGTTTTTCACCAAGTCGCGCATGTGCACGGCGCCTTGGCCCTCCAGGTTTGGCGGGCGTGTTTCAAGGCGCACAACATGTGGCTGTTGCAATTGCAGTTCGGCGGCGTCTTCGCAGGTGATGACGCGTTCGTCGGGCGCGATGTACCCGGTCAAACAGTTGAGCAAGGTGGTTTTGCCCGACCCGGTACCCCCTGAGATCAGCACATTGCATCGAGCGGCCCCAATAATACCTAGAACCTTGCCTGCCGCTTCGGAAATTGCGCCAAATCCGACCAGATCCTTCATCCGCAGTTTGTCTTTTTTAAACTTACGAATGGTGAGCGTAGGTCCGTCGAGTGCCAAGGGCGGCACAATCACGTTGACACGAGAGCCGTCAGGTAAGCGCGCGTCGCATATGGGGGAGCTTTCGTCTACGCGGCGACCAACTTGGCTCACAATGCGCTGACAGATGTTCATCAATTGTTGGTTGTCGCGAAACCGGATCGGCGTCTTGGTTACTTTGCCGCTGACTTCGATAAAGACGCTGTTGGCACCATTGACCATGATGTCGGCAATGTCGTCGCGTGCCAACAAGGGCTCTAATGGCCCGTAGCCCAACACGTCGTTGACAATGTCGCCGAGCAGTTGCTCTTGCTCAGCAACCGACACAATCACCTGTTTGATTGCGATAATCTCATTGACGATATCGCGGATTTCATCGCGGGCCGTGCGTTGGTCTAGCGCCGCTAATTGGCCTAGATCGATGGTCTCGATCAAAGCATTATAAACCGACGCCTTCGTGCGGTAATATTCTTCAGTTCGCCCATCATTTGCAGGACTTGGTGGTGGGGCCGATTGCGTCGGCGCACGCACAGCCTTTGCGACCCGCGCTGGGTCCACGGTACCAGCCGTCGTTGCCGCCGCGGGTGCTGCAGCAGGGGTTGAAGGCGGCGGTACGGGCGCTGCTACCGGCTTTTGGGCCTCAGTGGGAGCAAACTTAGGGGGTGTTGCCTGTGCCGCCCCGTCTGCACGTTTACCAAACATCCTGTCCTCACTTAGCCGCTTTTGCGGGGATTAGTTTTGAGAGGAAGTTGGCCTTAGCCTTTGGTTGGGGCGCACGACCGGTGAATAATTGAGCCAAGAAGTCCATGCCTTCAGCACATTTGCTGTTTGGATTCACGTTGGCCAGCATTTGCCCATTATTGCTCGCAGTCCCGAACAATTGGGGATCATAGGGCAGGACAAGTGTTGGCTGAACGCCCAAGGCGTCGGCAAAGTCTTTGACGGGGATCTCAGGCCGCTTTGCTACACCAACCATATTTAGGATTACTTTTGGCGGCGTATCATTCGGGCGACCTATGCGGACCATGTCAAAAATGTTCTTGGCATTGCGCAAGCCAGCCAAGTCTGGTTGTGCAACGACTACCACTTCATCGGCAGACAACAACGTTTGACGCATCCATTTTGACCAAGTGTGGGGCAGGTCGAGAACGACATAAGGTACACCCCGGCGCACACCTTCGATCACAGTCTCATAGGCATCCGGGGAAATCTCAAACTCGCGTTCGAGAGAGGCGGGAGCGGTGAACAAAGTCAAATGATCCGTGTGACGGGTCAGCAAGCGGTCGAGCAACACATCATCGACCCGTTCGGGTTGTTCCAAAGCGTCAGCAATTCCAGTCGCTGGATCCGTGTTGAAATCAAGCCCCGTGGTACCCCAGGACAAGTCGAGGTCAACCAACGTCGTGTTAACGCGGGCGTGCTCGGCCATACACCAGGCCACATTATGAGCAATTGTTGACGACCCGGCACCACCCTTCGCGCCGACGAAAGCGATTGTGCGCCCAAGGAAGGGCTTACTTGGATCCACATAGAGGCCAGAAATCGTGCGTATCAACTGCAGAGGCTGCAGCGGTGGCACCAGATATTCTGAAACGCCACGGCGGATCAGCTCTCGATAAAGACCGATATCGTTAGATTCTCCAATCAGGATCACCTTAACGCCAGGCTCACAATAGGAGGCCAATTCATCCAATTGCTGGATCAAAACTGCGGGCGACGCCAAGCTTTCAACGATGATCAAGTTTGGCGAGGGTTGGGATTGGAAGAATTCGATGGCACCAGCCAATCCGCCCATTGAAACGGTGACATGCGCTTTTGCGATGCGACGATCCGTTGAGGCCGATTGCAATAGCTGTGCGGTATCTGGACGCTCACAGAATACCTGGACAGAGATCCGTGGCACCGGTTGGTCGCCACCACGCGCCAGCTCACCCACGTAAGTTTCTTCAAAGGCCGCAGCATCGAAGTCACCCGGAGAAGCGGGCGCCGGAACGTTTTGGGCGTGGGTTGGTTCTAAGAAATCTAGGTCGGCGTCGAGCTCGAATGGCTCGTCAGCCGTTGCCAATTCTTCCCACATGGGCTTGCGCTTTGCATTCCCAATCATTTGCCACCCCCGCCTGCAACGGCTCCACTAACTGCCGGAACACCGCCTTTGCGGTGCAAATCGATACCGTTCTGGATACGAGCCGCGTCGCGCGGCCCCTCTCTGCGATCACCCAGAAAGTCACCGGGGTCGGCAATCATCGCTGCCAAATTGGCATTCTGCGCGCAGCCGAAACGGTCGGGTGGAATGTTCTCGGCAGTCTTTCGCGGATCAAAGGACGTCCATGGCGCACAAACAATTGGCTTAGCCTCATAGCGCCCAAAGGAGATAAGAATTGGGGCATTCGTTTGGCCTTGGGCTTGATAGGGCCCAGATGAGATCTTCGAAAAGTCAACGCCGCCAAGAAATAGGGCCCGCTGTACGTCTTGGGCGACTTGGGCGGCACTTTGGCTGTTGCTCGCATTCGTCGGCACAGAGACAACAATGTTGCCGCGGCCGAGGCGCACATATTCTTGCGCGAACGACTTTAGTTCAGCCGCTTCTTGAACCGTAATGCCGATTGCACCGCTGGGCGCGGAAATGGCGATGCGCGCTTCAACAGGGATGGCTTCAGGCGCATAAGCATCCAGAAGGGTGCGCTCAAGATGAGCTTTCTCAACCCGATCTACGGCTGGCTCTTCTTTGGCGGCGCTTGCACCTCCACAAGCACCCAGCATCATCAGCGCCGAGAAAGCAATCGCCGTGAAGGCGGCCTTGCTCGGCTGGGCGAATGAAGCATATTTCGCGACTTCTCTTGTCATCGGCTTCTTCCTGACTCTAATTCACAATATGTCCGATAGGGGCGCGGTAGCGTCCTTTAGGCAGCCCTTTGGAATCGGGCTTAACCATTCTATTCATGCGACCCAGCAGCAATGCAGCTCCGTCACCGGCGGGGGCGTAGCCATCGCCTGGGGTCTGAAGCTCGTCCATCGAAGCCGATTTCACGATAAAGGGCGTAACGATGATGACGAGTTCAGTCTCATTGGTTTGGAAATCGCGAGACCTGAAAAGGTTCCCCAAGACAGGAAGGTCCTTCAAGCCAGGCAATCCTTCAATTGATTGGCGCGTCGCTTGTTGGATCAAGCCTGCCATAACCATCGAACGACCAGATGGTAATTCCATCGTGTTTTCGGCACGCCGAACCGAAACGCCGGGAATCGACAAGCCGCGTATCGTGTCGGTGACGTTACCGGCCGCATCTCGGATCAAGGTATCTGCTTGACGGAAGGAGGCTGCCGTGGAGATTTCAGAGACTTCAGTCGAAATTTTCAGCGAAATTCGATCGGCGCTCAGGATGATTGGGGTGAAGCCCAAGCCAACCCCAAAGGGCTTGAATGAGACCGAAACCCGATTGCCTTCTTGGGCTGTTGGCACAGGAAATTCACCACCAGCCAAGAATTTTGCAGGCTCGCCCGAGGTAGCAGTGAGATTTGGCTCTGCAAGGGTTCGGGCAAGCCCAACCCGCTCGAGGGCCTGGATGTTGCTATCTGCGCGTTGACCAGTCACCAATTCACCTGGACCATAGGTCGTCGTTACGATGCCTGTGACTGGATCAGTTGTTTGAGCGTAGCCACCCGCGCCAGCGCCAATGGTGGGGGGCAGAAGTTCCGACTTGCCACTGAGGAATGAATTTGAGATCGGTCGAATGAAGTTCTGTGCCCAGGTGGAGTCGAGCGTGGTTCCGCCTAAGAAGGCACCATTAACCGAGAAGCCATTGGCGGTCGCAAACTTGATGCCCCAATCTTCGGGCAACAATTGGTTTAAGATGTTGGACGAAGACAGATTCATGCCCAATTGTTTGATAACCGACCGCTGCATTTCAACGATGCGCACCCGCAGCATGACTTGATCGCCCGAAAGGACATTCATCATGTTTAAAACCTTGTCAGCGCCACCGGCATATTGGCCGGAGATCCGCAAGACTTGGTCGGCAGCTAAGCCATTTGGTACATCCCCGGTTAGGATGATCGAGTCGTTGACACTGTCGACGACGACGCGGGCTTCGGGCACTAGGCGTTGAATCAGTGCGTTAAGTTCTGAGGTGTCGCGTGCAACCCGAATCTCTAGCGCCAGAATCTGGCGACCTTGCGCATCCAAGAAAAAGACGTTCGTTTCGCCGGTTTTCGTGCCGAGTAGGACGCCACGTCTGCTGGTGCGCATCACGGCGTCTGCGATCCCTGGATCGGAAACCACGACGTCACGGGCGTCAACTGGCAGATCGACGATTGCCGATTTGCCGAGCGCCAAGGTGAGGCGTTGGGTAGCGGACTGTTGAGGCATACCCTTCACAGTGGCACCTTGGCCAGCTTGAGCGAGCGCGACACTGGGCAACGCCACTGAGCTTAGCGCTAGGCAAGAAACCGCTGCTAGAACATGTTTAACGGATTGGGTTGGCTGCATCACTGCCCTCCCCGATATACTTTAACAGCCGTTGGAATAGCCTGGGCTGCTTGTTGTACGTTTGGCGGTGACGAAGGCGGCATTGGATCAGCCGACATTGGGGCTAAAGAAGCTTGATTCATCACACCAGTCCCGGATGGAGAATAGGTTGGGCCCCCAGCATCGGAATAACCCCGTAGCGTGAGCGAAAGATCGCCCAATTTAAGCGCCAATCGAAGTTTTTCTGCATCGGGTGCAGACAATTCAACCGTTGCGACCGCGCCCGGCATCGTCGTTTTGTCCTTATCCTGCGTGATAGCTTGGTCGATTGCGAGGACCCGTACACTCTCTAAAATCGCCGTCGAAACGATCTTAGACACGGATTGGCCGTTCGACGTGAGTTGCAGTTCGCGGGTGAGCAGGATGTCCACGCGATCATTGGGCAGCACAAAACCTGCCACCGCCGTTTCAGGTGCAATTGGAAAGGATACAGCGCGCATCCCCGGCGTCAGAAGAGCAGCCATTGCACCTGTCTTTGCATCAACATCGACAATTTTAGAGGCTAAAACCGGCTCGCCCTTCACCATAGCTTGGCGGACGATGCCGTTGCTGAATTCTTCAATCGCTTTTGGGTTTTTGGATTGTAGGAAAAAACCAGGCGTCGATGCGCTCGACGGTGTATAGGCCTCCCAACCCAAAGAGGAGGGCGAAATCCGTTCTCCCACCACCATATCGCGCTTAGCCACCAATACATTGACGGTTTCGGCCTTTGCCTCGCTGACGGAAATAGGCTGCGCAACCTGCGGATTGGCGGATTGCGAGCGCATCCAAATGAAGGCTCCGCCTGCGACAAGCATAGCACCGCCAATGATTGAGATTTGCCGAATATTCACGCTATGCATCTCCCACTCGGGGTTCCAACTCAGAGTTTTTGTCCAGTCGTACCCTTAGAGAATCACCCAAATCCAAAATGATTTACCAAATGACCATGCGTAAATATGTTCTAAGAAGAGGTTAACGGCGCGACTTCTTTGGTTGAAGAAGTACGAAAATTCAGCACAATTTTAAGTCAAAAATTTGGGAACCAAAGCGTGTAGGGCGTTGCAAGGATAGCCCCGATTCCCAAAGCAACGCCGTAGGGAACTGCGCCTGACTTGCGTAGCAATCTTCGAGCCCACCGTGGATTTTTCGGTAAGCCAAAATGCCGAGCCAATTGCCTGCCTAGGATCAACGCTAAGACTAATACACCGCCAGCAATTGCTGTATAAAGGATGAAGGGCATCATTGCAGTTGGGCCAAGCCAAAGTGCAGCCGCGCCGGTTAATTTTGCGTCCCCGCCGCCATAAACGCCGACCAAAAACATGGCGAGGGCAATTATAGTGGTAAGCAAACCGATCCCGATATGCGCCGCGAGATCATTCAACCCCAAGCCCATCGGGAGTGCGAACACCAAAAAGCCAGCCGCGATTAGCATATTCAGCTTGTTAGTAATCAGAAAGGTACGAACATCGCCAATGCCAGCCCAGATCATGGCACCCGAAAAGGCAATCAAGCCGGCACCAGCCGCGAAAGTGTCAGGTCCAAGAGTCATAGATGACCTTTAACATGGGACCGCTAAGCCAAAGTAAATGCCGCAGCGGGCCGCAAGCCAAAACGATAGGCAAAAAAAAGGCGCTTGGTCCGAAAACCAAGCGCCAATTTTCACAGACTAGGTCTGTATTAGCGGCTACCGACCGAGTTACCGATCGAGTTGAAGCGAGTGCCCATGTTGGTGCCCAAAGTGGTCAACGAGCTGATCAGAACAACAGCGATCAAAGCTGCGATCAGACCATATTCGATAGCAGTTGCACCAGACTCATTATTGCGGATTTTCGAGAAAAGCTTTTTCATTTTTAGGTTCCCATTCTACATGCGACCGGGTGGTTGAAGTCTTAATCGCTTCTCATTCCCTGTGTCTCCCCTGTTCTAGCGGAGACTCATAAACACGGCGTAAACTGAAACATAAAAATTGATAGGAAGTGCCCTTTTCTCGGCACAATTGAGACACCATCATCTTAATATTCTGATTTAATTGATATTTTTATCTGCATTATTCTGACAAAATTTCTCCAATTTGTTGGGTCTGATAGAATTAGACACGAATTCTAGAATAAGAAGTCATAGCCTCAGGCAGAATGTGAAATCGAAACAATAAGAATTGCCGGTCGCTTTTTCTGTAATCAGCCAGCCTATCCTCGAGCGCGCAACGGATTCCACACTTTATATCTTATATACACGAGCGAGACCTCAAATTGCTGAAGGTTCGGCTAGCCTTTCAGCTAGACGTCAGCGGGCTTCACTTGTTAATGGCTGGTTTACGGGTCGGCGGTAATAACGGAGATAACACGGAGTTTTGTCATGTCCAGTTTAGTTAAGCCATTGGCCTCGATCGCCTGCGCCCTTGTTGTTTTGACAGCGGGCTCAGCTGTTGCACAATCCTTCCAATTGGAAGTCGACCAAACTCAACCCCTCCGCTTTCAGAGGCCAGTCACTGGCGTTGTGGTAGGTAATGCCAGCATTGCGGACGTTATTGTGCACGACGCAAATGTTCTCTTCGTGGTTGGAAAATCAGTAGGCACCACAGAGGTTTTGGCAGTAGATGCTGCCGGAAAGACCGTGTTCTCTGGCACAATTCAAGTTCGCCCGACCAATGTTCGCGACATGATTACCATCCAGCGTGGCAAAGAGATTTCGACCGCCATTTGCCAGGACCGCTGCATCCCTAATGTTCATTCCGAAGGGACCAGCGCCGGTAATAACTCGGCTATTGCTGCCATCGGGGCGCGATCAGGCTTTGCCGCCGGGTCTGGAGGACGCCAATAAGGCGTCAATCGTCGTTAATAGCTAAAATTTTCAAGGCTTGTTTAAGGAGGCTTAAAGGCCTCCCGTGCTAATTGTGGGCGCGTTGAGGGAGTCGACGATGTCTATATTGCACTCGATTATGGTTAAGCGCTTGCGCAATCGTCGCACGAAGCAGGGCAAGCGTGGGTCCGCTGCTGTTGAATTTGCAATGATCGCTACCCCATTCATCTTTATGCTGTTCGGCATCTTCGAAACCATGATGATCTTTTTCGTGCAAACGACGCTTGAAGCGGCCGTTTCGGAAGAGGCACGTAAAATTCGTACCGGTCAGGCGCAATCCCTGGCAGCACCCATTACGAAAGATCAATTTAAGGCCAATGTTTGTGCTCGCTTGATGGGCTTGGGTGATTGCAGCACGCGCCTGTTCGTTCAAGTCCAGAACCAGCCTGTTTCTGGAGCCCTTCCAACCCCGTGGGCAGACGGGACACTTACCCCGGGATCAGCAGCAGATGAGCCGTACGAAGCAACGGCGGCAAATGCAATTGTTGTGGTCCGTGGCTATTATGTTTGGCCGTTGTTCACGCCTGGAATTTCTAATGCCATGCAGAATTTCTCCGACAGTAATGGGACACTTGGTAACTATAACCGAATCATTGCCGCAACATCGGCCTTCCGTAATGAACCGTTCAACTAAGGTTGCTTGTGATGTTAGTAAGAACTTCGCTTAAAACCCGGCTAAAGTATCTCCATGAAACTGCCCACAAGCGTGCAGCACAGCGCGGTGTGTCGGCGGTTGAATTTGCGCTAATCGCGCCCTTGATGTTGTTGATGCTATTTGGTGCATCTGAAGTAAGCCAAGTGGTTAGCGTCGATCGGAAGGTAACACTTGCAGCCTCGACTTTGGGCGACTTGGCAGCCCAGACCGATCGCGTGACCTGCGCAGACCTCGCCCAAATTGCAAACGTGACCCGCAGCGTATTCGCCCCCTATACGGCAACCACGCCTTCATTGGTGGTTGCTTCCGTCGCGCTTCAATCCGGAACACCCAAGGTAGAGTGGAGCCAAGAGATTGACGGCACTGGCGGCTGTGCAAACGTCAATAACAGTCACACCTTAAAGGTAGGCAATACAGTTGCGGTCGATACAGGCTTGTTTGCTACGAACGGCGGCGTCGTTGTTGGGGAAGTAACCCTTCAATACACGTCCCTTGGCACATCTTTCTCGCCCAATACAACGACATTGCGTGAGCGTTTCTATTTCAGGCCTCGCAAATCGGCCAAGCTATGCCTGACTGGGGTTACAACGCCCGGTTGCTAAGATAAGGCACTAGAGTTTCTCGGCAGATAAGTTCGAGTTAGTCCTGCTAGATCCAGCTGATGTGCGGCAGGATTGGCAAGTTTCGATCTGCGCGAGAAATCAGGTTAGCGCTGCAACAAGCCTAGCATAAAGTTCAGGCTCTGCCTTAAGTACACGTCCATTTAAGGTGTGGATCGGCCGAACCCCAACAAGCGCGTTGGTTAGGCATGCGGCTTGGCACATCTCCAGATCAGTGACAGGGATTCGGCTCTCGGTAACGAGGCCTGCACGAAGCAAACGGCCCCGCACGATCCCGGGCAGGGCACCATCTTCGAGCGGTGGCGTATGCCACTTACCATCTTGTTGGATCAAAACATTCGCGCTTGTCGCACACGCGACTGACCCGTCGGGTCCGCGAATCAGGCCATCATCGGCACCCATGCTTTGAGCTAGGCTCAAAGCGACAATATTGTCGACATAGGATAAGGTTTTGAAGCGTGCCGAAGGGGCACCGGACGCGCGATAGATATCGACAAGCCGGACTTCGATTGCAGGAAATTCGGTCGGGACTGTCGCAATCGTCGCCAAAACGTTTGGCAAAGGCGTGTCTGGAACCTTCAAGCCGCGTGGACCCACGCCGCGTGTCACCATCAGTCGCAAGGCGGCGGGCTTAAGACCACTGGCTTGCGCCAGTGCTACAAGGCCATTTTCCAATTCGACAATAGAAAAGGGAATTGCCAAGCCTAACTGGCTCGCGCCATGGCCCAATCGGGCCATGTGGTCTTCAAAGAAGCGAATTTCGTGCCCCGTCCAAAGGAGCGTTTCAAACAGCCCATCGCCTAAGGTAAAGCCACGGTCGCTCGGATCAATCCGCACCTCGCCCATTCTTGCCAAGCGGCCATTGTGCCAACACATGTCGCCAAGGGGGCCAGTTGTCACAGAACGTCTCCACTATGTGCTGCGATACGCAACGCGCGTGCTTTCACTAGAATTTCCTCATACTCCTGAGAAGGTTCGCTATCGGCTACAATGCCAGCCCCGGCGCGCGCGTCAATCTGCCAGCGATCCTCCTGCTTTTGGCACGCAGCTGTACGGATCAAGACATTGGAATCGGCAGCCCCATCAAAACCAACCCGGATCATCGAGCCGCACCAGGGGCCGCGTGGCTCTCCTTCCAGTTCACTTATAATCTCCATGGCGCGCACCTTGGGAGCGCCGGTTATGGAGCCAGGCGGAAAACTACTGCGCAAAGCGTCAAAGAAGCCAAGCCCCTGCTTTTGTTGGCCTCGGACCTCAGACACCAAATGATGCACCGTTGAAAAGCTTTCAAGATCGCATAAGCGCGGTACCTTGACGCTTCCTGCCTCGCAGACACGTGCGATATCGTTGCGCATCAAGTCGACAATCATCAAATTCTCCGCCCGATCTTTCTGGCTGGCTAGCAGGATTTGCGCGTTGCGCGCATCTTGGCTCGGATCTTTGTGACGCGAGGCGGTTCCTTTTATGGGTCGTGTCTCCAAAATGCCGGAAGCTGTTCGGGATATGAAACGCTCAGGCGAGTGGGAGGCGATAACTTTGTCCCCCAAACTCAAATAGGCAGCAAACGGCGAAGGGTGACGGCCCATCAGGCGGCTAAACAAGTCAAAGGGCCTATCGCCATGCTCCAGCTGACCTGAAAATCGTGCTGAGATATTGGCCTGAAAGATGTCTCCTGCCTGTATATAGTCGATGGCTCGTTCGATCTGGCTTTCCACCTGCGCCCGCGGTCGGCTTGGGTGCAACGCCAATTCCGTCGGGGGTTCAACCGCCCGGGCGCGCAAGGGTTTTGCCGCATCAATCTGATCTGAAAGGCTTGAAGCGCGTCGTTCAGCAAGTGTTTGGTCTAATTGCCCGCCGTCTGTAAGGCCCCAAGATAATACCCACGCCTGCTGGGTTTCCGCGTCAAAGACCGCTACTGTATCATAAAGTCCCAGCCACACGTCTGGCCAATCATCGGGCCAAAAAGAATGACCCGTTTCAGGCAAGCGCTCAAAGGCATGCCCAAGCTCGTAGCCCAACAGGCCGGCCCATCCCCCCTGAAATGGGCCCAAGTCCGGATGCAGCGTCAGAGTGGGCACTGTCAACGCTTCTTGTAGACCGGCAAATGGGTCACTCTTTAAACTGCGGTGCCAGACATGGGCGCGGATCGGCTTTGCCATGACATAGGACCAGCGGGATAAGGCATGTGCACCGCCTCCGATAAATCCAAGACAGCCCTCTTCCTGGCCGAAACAGGCCAGTGCCTGCAAGGGAGGTTGCCAAGAAAGGGGGCGAATAAAAGGATGCGTCACGCAGCCGTCTTTAACTCAAATAAGGTTGGTTGTCTGTCTGATACCGAGCCTGAAGCCCAGTCCGAAATCTAGTAGGTGCCGCTTTCAAGGCGAGGTGGTTGTTTAACAAAAAACATCAAAACCAGCCCGCCAACGAGCAAAAATCCGGTCGACGCCAAGCCAATCTGTTGGCTTTGAAACGCTTTTGTGAAAACGCCGACCAGAAGTGGGCCCATCCAGACAGTTGCGGACCCGGCCAAAGAATAAAGGCCAAAGAATTCTCCCTCCATGCCCTTCGGAGCGAGGCGGGCCATCAAAGTGCGCGACGAGGCGTAAGCGGCTGTGATTGAAATGGCGATAACAATGGCCCCAGACACGAAAACCACTTCAGGAAGCGTGGTGAACATGGGTGCGTTCCAGATTGGCGTGTCGGGAACCACATTGAGACCAAACACATGGGTTTTAGATTGAGCGGTCAAAACCAACAGGCAAATCAAGGTCACCCCGATTTCCAAAATAATGGACCATTTGGCCCCAATGCGCGCGTCAACCGTGCCCGCGACCAAGCCGCCAAACACTGCGAAGATCGACAAGATCACGCCATAGGCCGACATCTCTAGCAAGTCCCAGCCGAAAACACCTGCCGCTGTCACCCCTGCGACAATCAGGATCGCGGTTTTGCCATCGACATAAAGCATACGCGCAATCAAATAGAGGCCTGCATTCCGGTCGACCCGGAACAGTCTGCCAATTGCCTTAAACATGCCGACCACCCCGTCGATCGCTGCTTTGGATGGCTTAATGCCAGAGGGTGCTTTGTCGCGCGAAAAGAAAAACAAAGGTAGCGCGGCGACGGCAAACCAAACGGCGGCCATAGGTGCTACGATACGGCTGGTCTCGTGGGTTTCGGGGTTCAAGCCGAATAAGGGTTGGCTTGGTACAAAGCTCCAATCAACCCGCCCCGGAAACGCCAAGCCCCAGAGCACAAAAATCAGAAAAACAACTGACGCCAGATTACCCAACGCCAGTCCCAGACCCGAGGCGTGCGGCAAAGTGGCAGGAGTAGAGGCGGTTGGCAGCATCGCATTGTGAAGGACTTCGCTATAGGCAAACAGGACTCCCAGCGCAGTGGTTAGTGCGCCGATCATGACAATCGACAGCCCGCCCTGGCCTGCTGGTAATGCCCACCACAAGCTAAAAATGGCCAGCACCATGGCAAACGTTACTGCGCCCAAAATCGGCTTGCGATTACCAAAACGGTCAGCAATGGCTCCGAGGAAAGGCCCTGTTAGTGCGACCATGATGCCGGCTAATGTGTGCCAACTGGCAATCGTCGCCTGCCCGACTACCGGGTCTGAAAACACGGTCGTCGCAATATAGGGCGCAAGAATATAGATCGTGCACAAAATCACATAGGGGTTCCGTCCCGCTTCAAAACAGGCCCAAGACAGGCTGGATCGGTCGAGCTTTTCGGCGCGTTGCGGGGCAGAAGTGGTTAAGGGGGTGGTTGTCTCAGTCACAGGAGCATCCTTTAGCGCCATGTTGGCGACCCGCCTCATCCACTGGCGTCGCGCATCATGTCCTGCTTAAGCCACATGGTAAAGGGGAGCCCCTTACAAGGATATTGGCACCCATCTGTTTCTTTAGCCGCCCTTTACTTTGGCCAGCCCCCCCGCCATTTTGCCGGCCATATCCACAATCGTTTCGGGGGCTACAGCGATGAGCTATGTATTAATTCATAATCCGGGCTGCGGCTCATCGAAAAAGGGCTTAGAAGTTCTGGAGGCTGCTGGCGTTCAACCGGAAATTCGGCGATATATGCTGGTTGCAGAACGCTTGAGCGTGGATGAACTCAAAGAGATTGCCCGCAAGATGGGCGATGTATCCCCGCGTGCTTTCATGCGCGATAAGGATGCTGCGGATGCAGGTCTTGCAGCTGACGCCAGTGACGCAGACGTTTTTGCTGCCATGGCGAAGAACCCCAAGCTAATCCAACGTCCGATTGGCATTAACGGCGAAAAGGCCGTTTTGGGCCGTCCGAACGCCGCACTTCTGACCATTGTTTAGGTTTTTTACCGGCCGAAGTGCGGAGTTGGGGTGTCGATGCTGATACTGGCAGTAGATACAGCGCTTAACGCCTGTTCTGTGGCAATCCTGCGGTCTGGCGAAGTCTTGATATCCCGCGTCGAACCCATGGCGAAAGGGCAGGCAGAGCGGCTGGCCCCCATGGCGCAGGAGGTACTAGCGGAAGCCGGGATAGAGCCATCGGCACTTGATCGGATTGCCGTAACGCGCGGGCCCGGCGCGTTCACTGGCCTTCGGATCGGCCTCGCCTTCGCCCGTGGCCTTGCGGTAGCCTTGGGTCGCCCATGTGTTGGGATTTCAACATTGGAGGTGCTGGCACATGCCGCCAGTGCCCAGCGGACTTTGGCGGCGATTGAAGTGGCTGGCAGCTTGTTCGTCGGGGCTTGGGAGGGGCGCTCCTGCGTGCTTGAACCCAGCCGGCTTAGTGCGGAGGATGCGCTTGGAAAACTGAGTGGAGATTGGACTTTGACTGGGCCAGGTGTGCAAAATCTAGCGCGGCTTCGCCCAGATTGGTCCTTAGTCTTACAAGATCTGCCAGACCCTGTCGTCTTAGCGCAATTGGCCCAGCACCTTGATCCCGCCCTTAATCCCCCGACCCCGCTTTATCTGCGAGGTCACGAAGCCAAGTTGCCGGGCGGCCTATCTTTGGAAGTTGATTCCCAATGACTTTGCGGCGGGGGCAAGTGGGGGATGTGTCTGCCCTTACAAATATCCACCGGGCTGCTTTTGATCATCCTTGGTCAGAGTCTGATTTTTCTACCTATTTGGCGTCCGATTTTGTGTGGGTCATCGGAGAGCCAATTGCAGGTTTTTTGCTACTCCGCGCTGTGGGTGATGAGGCAGAGATTTTGACGCTCGCAGTCGATCCAGCCCATCGGCGTGCCGGCCATGCTGCAGCGCTTTTGGACGCTGCAAAGCAAGACCTAGCAAAGACCGACGTCTCGCGTCTCTTCCTGGAAGTGGCCGCCGATAATTTACCTGCTTTAGCGCTTTACGAACGGCATGGCTTTCTACCGATTGGCGTGCGGAAAGGCTATTATCGTCGCGATACGGGACCAAATATGGACGCAAAGCTCTTTTCTTGTGCGTTGCCTGCTGCACATTGATGTCAAAGCGCTAGACGAAACAGCGCAAACCTCGCATATCTTCACCATGACGGACGGAACCAACATGCCTGATCGCATTGAAGCCCTTTGCGTGCAAAAAGGACTGCGAATGACAGAGCAGCGCCGGATTATCGCGCGCACCTTGTCAGAAGCAAAAGACCACCCCGACGTGGAGGAATTGCACCGCCGCGCCGCCGCGGTCGATAAAGGCATTTCCATCGCCACTGTTTACCGTACCGTGCGCCTGTTTGAAGAAAGCGGCATCTTAGAGCGGCACGATTTCCGGGACGGGCGGTCTCGTTATGAAGAGGCAGGTGCGGATCACCATGACCACCTGATCGACATGAAGACGGGCCGCGTGCTGGAATTTGTCGACCCCGAGATCGAACGTCTACAGCAAGAAATTGCCCGGCGTTTGGGCTATCGTTTGGTGGATCACCGGCTAGAGCTTTATGGTATCCCGATTGAGGATTCCTGATAGATTGGCCCTAAAGACATAGTCGTGCTTTCTGCGTTCTTCATCCCCCAAAATAAAGGCTGACCCCATGTTCAAAAAGCGACTGATGTCACTGATGCTGATTTCCTGTGCCGCCCTCATGGCGTGCCAACCTGCAGGCGCTAACCAAGACAAGTCTTTGATGGATGGCGTCGATGGGCAGGCCGCAGAAGCGCCCTTAGATGCCAATGGGCAGGCAGCTAAGGAATTCCTCGAAAAGAATAAGAGCGCGCCGGGTGTCATCACCACCACTTCGGGTCTTCAATATTCGATCATTTCGAAAGGCCCTGAGACCGGTCCAAAGCCTGCCGTCGATTCCATGGTGCAGGTGAATTATGAGGGCAAGCTTCTCAATGGCGAGGTCTTTGATAGCTCATTTGCCCGGGGCGAAGCGGCGGAGTTTGAGGTCGGCCGCTTGATCCCGGCTTGGGTAGAAGCGTTGCAGATGATGCGCCCTGGCGATGAATGGACGATTTGGGTCCCACCCGCCATTGGCTATGGAGCAGAGGGCGGTGGTCCGATCCCGCCGAATTCCCTTTTGATCTTCCGGATGAAGCTGGAAAAAATCGTCGGTGGTCCGGAGTCTGATGCCGGTATTAAGGCCGAGAAGGGTGCGACGCGCTGATTTTTGAGGGCGCATTGTTCCTTTGCTGAGGAAGCCTGCGCCAAAGCTGGTGACAAGACAGCTTCCTCAGCCTATAAGGAATTAACAGATCGACTTTGATCGCTTGAGGCGGTCAAAGCGGCTCCGGGTCACCGGGGCCGCTTTTTGTTTGTTCTGAAACCTGCCGACCTTGCTTTGAGGTTGGCGCAATAGATCGAGATACACGTGCGCACAACGTCGCCTCATGAAGACAAACTCTTGGCCTTGATTGAGCCTGCTGCCCGGGATCTGGGCTATGAGATTGTGCGCGTGCGGTTGATGGGGTCGCGCCGCAAAACCTTTCAAATCATGGCAGAGCGCCCAGACGGCCGCATGTCCTCAGGCGATTGTGAAAAACTGTCACGGGGCTTGAGCCCGCTTTTAGAAGCCGAAGACCCGATTGAGACCGAATATGCGTTGGAAGTCTCGTCGCCCGGCATCGATCGTCCTCTGACCCGCTTTGTCGACTTTGACCGTTGGATCGGTTGGGAAGCCAAGCTGGAGCTGGATCGGGGCATTGAAGGCCGTAAGCGCTTTTCGGGCGAACTGGCGGGCACCGAAGACACCAATATCTGCATCAATCTCGAAGGTGAAGAAGACACAGCCCTCATCCCCTTTGAATGGATCGCCAGCGCCCGCTTGGTGCTGACGGACGATCTGATCCGTGAATCCCTGCGCCGTCGCGGGGCGGACGAAGACGAACTCGAACAACTGGAGAAAGCTCTGGATGATGATCAGGTGGAATTTGTCACCGATGATGTCCTGCCAGATGCGGACCCAGACCTAACCTAATCAGCCCATTCCGTTTCAGAAGGAAGATATCTATGGCCATTTCCGCCAATCGGCTTGAACTTTTGTCCATCGCCCGCTCGGTCGCCTATGAAAAGAATATCGACGAGTCGATCGTGGTCGAAGCGATTGAAGAGGCGATCAGCAAGGCTGCCCGGGCTCGCTATGGCGCTGATCACCAGATCGATGCCCGTATCAATCCGAAGTCTGGCGAGCTGACTTTGAAGCGCAAGCAGACCGTGGTTGCCACGCAAGACGAAGTCGAAAACCCCAGCCAGCAAATCCCGCTGTCGGTTGCCAAGCGCATCGACCCTAGCGTGGAAGTCGGCCATGTCTTTGAAGAAGACCTACCTTTGTTCGACTTTGGCCGCGTGATGTCCTTGACCGGTAAACAAGTGATCACGCAACGCGTTCGCGAAGCCGAGCGCGACAAGCAGTTTGAAGAATACAAAGACCGCGTGGCCGATATCATCAATGGTATCGTCAAGCGCGTTGAGTATGGCAATGTGATCGTTGACCTTGGCCGTGGTGAAGGCGTGATCCGCCGTGATCAGACTTTGCCCCGCGAAAATCTGAACATGGGTGACCGCGTCCGTTGCTATATCTATGACGTACGCCGCGAACCAAAAGGCCCGCAAATCTTCCTGTCGCGTGCCCATCCTGGCTTTATGGCCAAATTGTTTGAAGCCGAAGTGCCTGAAGTTTATGACGGCGTGATTGAAATCAAGGCCGTAGCACGCGATCCATCCTCGCGCGCAAAGATTGCCGTGTTCAGCCATGACAATTCGATTGACCCTGTGGGCGCCTGCGTCGGTATGCGTGGTTCGCGGGTTCAGGCTGTGGTTGGCGAGCTGGGCGGCGAGAAGATCGACATCATTCCTTGGTCGCCAGATCCCGCAACCTTCATCGTGAATGCGCTTCAGCCTGCTGAAGTGACCAAAGTGGTTCTCGATGAAGACGAAAACCGCGTTGAAGTGGTCGTTCCTGATGAGCAATTGAGCTTGGCTATCGGCCGTCGCGGTCAAAACGTCCGCCTCGCCAGCCAATTGACGGGCTGGTCAATCGATATCTTGACCGAAGAAGAAGAGCGTTCGCGCCGCGAGAAGGAAGCCAACAGCCGCACCGAATTGTTTATGGGTGCGATTGACGTCGACGAAATGATGGCGCGCCTCCTGGTATCTGAAGGCTTCGAAACCATCGAGGAATTGGCCTATGTTGAATTAGGCGACCTGCTTCAGATTGAAGGCTTTGACGAAGACGTCTCGGCAGAACTGCAAGCCCGCGCCCGTGACTTTATCGAACGCGCTCAGAATGAACTCAATGCCAAACGCGCCAGCTTGGGCGTGGAAGACGAAGTTCTGGGTCTGCCCGGCGTCACCCTCGAAGTCGCCATTAAATTGGGCGAAGGCGGCGTGAAGAATGTTGAAGATGTGGCTGGCCTTGTCTCTGACGATCTTCGCGGCTGGTTTGAAGTCAAAAATGGCGAAAAGACCCGCTTCCCTGGCTTGCTTGAAGGCATGAGCATGAGCGCGGAAGATGCTGACGCTCTGATCATGGCTGCGCGCGTCGCCATGGGCTGGGTCGAAGCTCCTGTGGTTGAGGAAGCCGAAGTAGAGGCGGAAGTTGCCGCCGATGGACAAGAGTGAGCGACGTGAGGGCGCTGGACGTGTCCGGCGCTGTGTAGCAACCGGAGAGGTCCAGCCTGAAGCTGGCCTCATCCGATTTGTGGCCGATCCCGATGGCTGGGTCTTTCCAGATCCAGCTGCACGTGCACCCGGGCGAGGCGTTTGGGTCACCGCAACGCGGGAGGCAGTTAGTCTAGCGATTAAGAAGGGCGCGTTCTCTCGCGGCTTAAAGCGCGAGGCCAAGCCACGCGAAGACTTAATGGACAAGATTGTCGAGGGTTTGAGGCAGCGCTGCTTGAGTCAGCTCTCCATCGCTCGAAAAGCGGGTGAAATTGTCCTTGGCAATGATCAGGTAGCGTCTGCTTTGCGCACGGCCAAGCCAGCTTGGCGCATTGAGGCAGTTGACGGATCGTCCGACGGACGTGGCAAATTAGACGGACTTTCGCTGGCATGGGGCGGCGTGCCAACTGCAGGCTGTTTCACCGGGGTGGAAATGGGCATGGCGTTAGGACGCGATGTTGTGATACATGCTCTCTTAATGCCAGGGCGTTTAGCAGACAGCTGGACGACGGACATTAGGCGCTTAGCGGGTTTTATTCCATTAGTGCCCGATGATTGGCCAAGGGACGGCACCTATATATAGGGTGCAGGACCATTTGGAACTGGACGAAGCCGATCTTGACCGGCACAGAACGCCCGGGCGGTAATCCTGCTCGAACGGCGGTTTTTGTGCTTGCTGGACCTAATTTTGGGGCCAAAGGCCGGTTGAATTTTTACGACGCG